>Ga0208193_1000110_pt1 | contig 59181 bp, 53 predicted proteins | sample June2015DPH_17_2_FD_184716 | JGI IMG/M metagenome (GOLD analysis project Ga0208193, IMG submission 184716) | Peatland microbial communities from SPRUCE experiment site at the Marcell Experimental Forest, Minnesota, USA - June2015DPH_17_10... | ecosystem: Environmental > Terrestrial > Soil >...
GGGACGAAGCCGGCTACTACATCCCCGCCGCCTGGGATTTCTTCCGCACCGGCTCCCTCATCCCCACCTCCACACTCACCAACGCGCACCCGCCTCTGCCCAGCATCTATCTCGCCCTCTGGTGGAAGGCCTCCGGATTTGTCCCCGCCGTCACCCGCCAGGCCGTAGTCCTCGTTGCCGCTCTAGCTCTACTCGCTATCTGGCGGCTCGTCATGCGTCTCTGCGGCAACGGCCTTATCGCCTTCACCACGGTCGCTCTCACCGCGCTCTATCCCATCTGGTTCGCCCAATCCACTCTCGCGCACGCCGACATCTTCGCCGCCGCCTGCACTCTCTGGGGCCTAGTCTATTCGCTGCCCAATACCAATCGCCGCCCCCTCGTAGCAGCAGCCTGGTTCTCCGCTGCCGCCTTGTGCAAAGAAACAGCGATCCTCATCCCGCTCAGCCTCGCCGCACTCGCTCTATGGCAGGCCTTCCGCAACTCGGCCACACGCAACACCCTCTTGCGCGAAGCCGCATGGCTCCTCACACCCATCTTGCCTCTCGCCGCCTGGTACGCTTACCACTACTCCCGCACCGGCTTTCTCTTCGGCAACCCCGAATTCCTCCGCTACAACGCCCAGGCCAATCTCACTCCATTACGCTTCCTCGCCGCCCTCGCCCATCGCGTTCTGCACCTCACAGCGCACATGAACATGTTCGTGCCCGTCCTGCTCGGTTTCGCTGCTCTGCTCATGCCTCCACGCTCCAACGCCGACGGCACTCCTTACCCCAGCCTCAGCGCATCCGTCCGAAACCGCATTCTCATCCTCCTCGCCGCCAACGCCATCCTCTTCAGCCTCCTCGGCGGCGCGCTGCTCTGCCGCTATCTCCTGCCGATGTATCCGCTCGTCCTGCTTCTCGCCATCACCGCCATCTACCGCCGCGTCCGCTGGTGGCCCGTCCTCGCGCTTCTCTCCGCCGCCGCCTTCATCGCCGGACTCTTCATCAATCCTCCCTACGGCTTCGCGCCGGAAGACAATCTCGCTTACGCCCGCATGATCCGCCTCCATCAGGCAGCCATCCGCCGCATCCAGGCCCAATACCTCGATTCCACTGTCCTATCCGCATGGCCGGCCACCGATGAGCTCAGTAAACCCGAGCTCGGCTACGTCAAAGCCCCTTTTGACGTCTTTCCCATTGAGGACTTCTCTTCCGCGCAGATCACCCGCGCCGCCGCCACTCCGGAAAGCTACTCCACCGCCCTCGTCTTCTCCACCAAGATCGATCCGCCCCCGCTCATCACCCTCGGTCCCCTCAGCCATCAGCTTGACGAGCAATACTTCGGCCTCCATCACGACCTCTCCCCTGAAGCTATCGCCCACCAGCTCCACGGAACCCTCGTCTGGCAACAAGATGATCATCAAGGCCAATGGGCCGCCATCATTCGCTTCCAGCGCCAATATGACGCAAAGTCTCTCAATCCCTTTAGCCTTCCACTCCCCTAGCCCTTCTATAATTTCCCCATCGTGTTGTCACTTCGTTCGCATCTCCGGCAGGCTCTTTTTCTCGCCGCTACCATTGCATTTTTCATAGCCCCAGCGGCCCATTCCCAAGTCACCGCGGATGCCGCCAACCCTCGCAGCCGCATCCTTCTCGTTCTCCCCTTTGACAACGGCTCCAATCAGCCCAACATCGAGTGGATCCGCGAAGCCGCACCGGAAATCCTCACATCGCGCCTCACTGCCGCCGGCTTCTCACCCCTCAGCCGCACAGACCGCCGCTACGCCCTCGACCACCTCGGCTTCCCGCAAGCCTTCCATCCCTCCCGCGCTACCTCCATCAAGCTCGCGCAAACCCTCGACGCGGAAGCCATCGTCGCCGGCGAATACACCATCTCCGGTTCCACCCTCACCGCCACCGCCCGCATCGTCGATGTCCCGCACCTCCGCATCTCCCAGCCCGTCACCGCCAGCGGAGACATCCACTCCCTCGTCTCCGTCTTCGACACCCTCACCTGGGAACTAAGCCGCCAGCTCGATCCTGCTTTTCCCATCAGCGAAGAGGCATTCGTCGCCGCCGGAGCCAATCTTCAGCTCGATGCATTCGAGCAGTACATCCGTGGCATCTCTGAAGCCGACCAGACTGAGCGCATCCATCACCTTGAGGCCGCCGTCAAGCTCAACCCCAGCTTCCCTGCCGCATGGATGGCTCTTGGCCGCGAAGACTTCGCCAACCAGCAGTATGAGCAGTCCGCCGATGCCTTCGCCAAAGTCACCGCCCTGTCGCCAAACGCCGCTCCCGATACCCTCGAAGCCTCCTTCTACCGCGGCCTCTCGCTCCTCTATACCGGCAACTACGCCGCCGCCGAAACCGCCTTCACGGAGGTTTCCCGCGTCCTTCCGCTCGCCCCCGTGCTCAACAATCAGGGAGTCGCCGTCAGCCGTCAGAACCATGACGCCACCGCGCTCTTTCGCCAGGCCGTCACCGCCGACCCCAACACTCCCGACTACCACTTCAATCTCGCCGTCAGCCTCCGCAGCCACGGCGACACAAACGGCGCCTCCGCCGAGCTAGCCCAGTACCTCAAGCTCCGCCCCACAGACTCTGAGGCCCTGGCGCTCGACGCCGTCCTCCGCCCGCCATCCAGCGCACAGCCCGCCCCAGCCCCCGTCCAGCCACTCGAGCGTATTGTCCGCACCTTTGACGCTTCTGCCTTCCGCCAGGCCGCCGTCATGATGGACCAGATGCAGTCCGCGCGCTTTGATGCTCTCGCGCCCGACCAGCGCGCCCAGGCTCTCGTCCTCCGCGCCCGCGACTATCTCTCCCGCGGCCTCTTGCTTGAATCCGAACGCCTCTTCCGTGAAGCCGCCTCCGCCGATACCCGCCTCGCCGACGCCCATGAAGGCCTCGCGGAAGTCCGCGAGCGCTCCGGCGACACAAACGGCGCACGCGCCGAAGCTCTCGCCTCCATCCAGCTCAAGCCCTCCGCTGAAGCCTACCTCGTCCTCGCCCGCATCGATCTTGCCGCAGGCCAGTACGACGACGCCTCTCGCAACGCCAACTTCGCCATCCAGTTCGATCCGAAAAGCATGTCAGCCCGCGACCTCCTCCGCCAGATCGACCTCAAACGCACCCAGTCCAAATAGCTATCCACCCCGCCAAATTGGATGGAATAAAAATCGAGTGTCATTCTGAACGCAGCCGTTCTTCAGGCGGGAGTGAAAGACCTGCTGCTTTTCAGCTATCCTTAAGCGTTATTCAGGAGGCATCACCGTGCTTCACACCCTCCGCAAACTCGCTGTTGCTTTTTCTATTCCCTGTTCCCTATTCCCTGTCCCCTTGCTTTTATCCCAATCCCCCCACCAACAACCCCTCGTCGACAAATTCACCCTCGCCGACACTATCCAGCCTGTCACCGCCGGCCAGCTCGACCGCGCCCTCGCTCGAGCCTCCGCAGACAACGCTGCCGCCCTGCTCATCGAGCTCGACACCCCCGGCGGCCTCGTCGATTCCATGCGCTCCATGACTGGCGCCATCCTTACCTCGCGCGTCCCTGTCATCATTTATGTCGCCCCTGCTGGCGCGCGCGCCGGCTCCGCCGGCTTCTTCCTCCTTGAATCCGCAGACATCGCCGCCATGGCCCCCGGAACCAACGCCGGAGCCGCACACGTCGTCTTCGAGTCCGGCCAGCCCGACCCCATCTTGTCTCAGAAAGTCGAGAATGACGCGGAAGCGTTCATGCGCTCTTACGCCGCCAAACGCGGCCGCAACCAGGACGCCGCCATCGCCGCCGTCAAAGACTCGCACGCTTACTCCGCTGAAGAAGCTCTCGCACAGGGCCTAATCGACCTCACCGCTGCCTCCGACGCCGACCTCATCGCCAAACTCGACGGCCGCGTCATTACCCGCATGGACGGCAGCAAGCTCACCCTCCACCTCGCCAACGCCCGCATTCAGAATCTTGAGCCCACTCTCCGAGAAAATCTTCTCGACTGGCTCATCAATCCCAACATTGCCTTGATGCTTCTCGTCGGCGGCGCGCTTCTCATCTATCTCGAATTCAACACGCCCGGAACCATCGTCCCCGGCGCGCTCGGCGCGCTCATGGTTCTGCTCGGCGTCTTCGCGCTCAACCTGCTTCCCATCCGTTACACCGCTGTCATGCTCCTCGTCGCCGCCGTCATCTTGCTCGTCCTCGAAGCCAAATTCGGCGGCCACGGCGCACTCGCCATCGCAGGCACCCTAAGCCTGGTCCTCGGCATGATGACTCTCGTCGCATCGCCCATCCCGCAGCTCGATGTCCACCCCTGGCTCGCCCTGTCGATCGGCATCGCCTTCGGCCTCATTACCGTCTTCCTGCTGCGCCTCGCCGTCCGCGCCCGCCGTCGTAAAACCCTCATCGGCGTTGAAGCCCTCATCGGCCACATCGCCTCCGCCATGGAACCGCTCGCTCCCGCCGGCCACATTCTCGTCGAAGGTGAAATCTGGCGCGCCATTGCCAATAATCTCAGCGAGCCCATCCCCACCGGCGCACCCGTCCGCGTCACAGGCCACAACGACAACCTTCTACTGGTCACTCCCGTGGGCCACTAGGGCATCTCTCCCGAAGGTATAAAGTTCGGACGCCCCAGCCTGGCCGCGTATTCGTTTTAGCGGCCAGGCAGGGATCGCTCCACAGCAAGAGGAGAACTGCTCTTTTCCCTTTTCCCTTTCTTTCCCCATTACCAAAGTCCACCACCCTTTCGTAACCCCACCTCTTTCAGAAACTTTGCATGCAATTAACCCCATTTATGCTTTACTCAGAATCAGCAGAAGAAAGAGCTACGGCCCGAATCCCAAAAAGGATTCGGGCCGTAGCTCTTTCAAGGCAGCCCAGAAATTTTTTTTTCGAGGGTGTCCCCTCAAAAGTAACCACTCATGATAATCAATTAGTAAACACCGTAAATAATCGGTAAATTACACAAAAACAATCACATAGCGGCATAATTCCCCACTCTTCAAAAAACAGCCTTGCCGGGAAAACAAAAAGCGAAAGTTGTTCCAGCAAATCCTCAAACGCTGCAGCCCCAGGCCGCAACATCAGAGCATCTCTCCCCAAGGTATAAAATTCGGGTGCTCCACCCTCGCCGCGTATTTGTTTTTGCGGCCAGAGGTCGCTCTACAGCAAGAGGAGAAATGCTCTAACCGCGCCACCCTTCCTCTGTGATTTACCTCGAAGACGGCTCAACCCGAAAAGGACCAGCAGTAAACGACAAAGGCCACGCATTTTAAGCGTGGCCTTTGTACGTCATGAAGAACGAATTATCCGAACTACCAGAGTGTTAGAACTCCACGCGCAGGGATACCTGTAAAACACGAGGAGCAAGGCCATTAGGGGTATCGCTCGTGAGCAGTCCGAACGGAGCAGAGCTTTGCGTAATGTCGATGTTGTTTGTGGCTGGGTTGCCGAAGACCGGATGATTCATGACATTGAAAGCATCTCCACGAAGCTTGACGACAACCTTCTCGACCACGGGAAATGTCTTGGAAAGCCCCGCATCCAGGGTCGTTGATCTCGGTCCACGCAAGTCATTGCGGCTTCCAATCTGGAATCCGACAGGGCCCGTGTAATCGTTAACCGCTGTATTCGTGTTCCTGAAAGCTTGAAGTGGATTTCCCCCTCCGCCGTGGATGTGGATGTCCATATCGTGTATGTCTCCGGTCAGAATCGCCGGGGCGTCGTTAGAAAATCCAGCAACAAACGCGTTGGCGCCGGCAAAGTAGGGGAATCCCGTATGCCAGCCGGGCAGGCCGCTTACAGACCATCCGCCAAGGAACTCATTAACGATCCGCGGTGACGATCCTCCAAACGCTCTTCCATGCCCAAACGGCAGGTCATACACGAAGTATCCATTGATGTAGTGAGTCACGTCGAAGTCGGAGTTCCCTCGGCATTCCCGCGGCCGCACCACGTCGCAGATAAATCCATAACCACCGTATGCCACAGTGTTTGCAGTGACTGAAACGTTGTCGATCGCATGCGACCACGTGTAATTGATGTCGAACGTCAAGCCGAAACTGCTGTTCTTGTGCAGCGTAACCAGTGCGCCGTTATATCCCGAAAATCCCTTGTTGGTATACACGGTATTCTCGGCAAATTGCGCGGCCATGCCGACGTTTGGAGGCAGGAAGAACTGTGATGCGGAAACCGGTGATCCGGCGAGAGAGAAAATCCAATCTGCAAAATCTCCTCGAAAGGGGTAGGCGCCACCCTGATTTGCCGCATAGGCAGTGTTGCTGGAGAACCCTTGAGACACCCCAAACCCCGGAGTAGCCACATCTTCAAACCACGGTTGAGGCGTAAGGTTGTTGACGCCAACGCCGGCTCTCACTTGCTTTTCTACGGCGGTGACGGCCTGCGACATCGTCTGACCGGACGCCGCGTCCGGGAAGTCGATGAGCTGCGAGGCATCGGCCTGCGCCATTAATCTGCGGCCAAAACGGCCCACGTAATCCGTCTTCAGAATGAACCCCTTCGGGAACTCATGTTGCATGCCAAACGTCGGGAGGAATGAAAAGGGATTTTTGAAATGAGGATCGATCGTTTCGTTGTCTTCGCCATTGAGCAATCCATTCGGGAAAGCACTTGAAGTCCCCGCATTTTGTACCCACGGGTAATAGGGAGTGGCGATGGCCGGCGCAGACGGTGGCGTCGGCGGAGTGCTGAGCCCGTTAAACCGCCCAAGAGTCTGGTAGGAACCATAAGCGTTGCCAGTAGTTCCCATAGGGTCGTTCACGCTGTTCTTGAACAGGTAATTGAATTGCGTCTGCTGATACTGGATCGCGCTGATAACCGTGTGATCGTACACAATCCCGCCGCCCCCGCGGAAGACCGTGTGCCCGTTCCCCGGAGCCCATGCAAACGCAACGCGCGGAGCAAAATCGTGATATTCCGGCGCGTAATAGCTCTGGGTGCCGTTTGCTTTTCCACCCAGAACATAGGAGATAAGCGGAACAGTTTGAGTCCCCATCTGTCCGGCCGCGCTCTGCGCTTCGCGCTGTCCAAAATAATAATTGAACGTTGAATCGGAAATAGACTGGCTCCCAAATTGAGCAAGCGACTGCAGGCCATGCCTTTCATAAGGAACCGAGTAATACTGCCAGCGCACGCCATAGGAAATCGTCAGCTTCGGGGTGATCTTCCATGTATCGCCCGCATAAATTTCAGTTTCATAGAACCGGAAATCCTGCGTGGCTCCGGATCCCTGGGTATATGCCTGCGCCTGGTTGTTGAAGTTGTAAGTAGCAGACGTGGACGAGTAAGGCGCTAGAGCCAAAGCATACGCGCTGTCATAAAGGTTTTTTGCATTTATGTTGGGATCAAGGTCAGACGGACGCATGCTCGGCTCCGAACCAGGCGACGTAAGGCTGTTCACAAATCCGCCAAGACCAAGTCCATTACCGTTGTAATTGAGGACGACAAAGTTGTCAGGGCTGATCCGCTTGATCTGCCCGCCAACCGCGAAGTCATGCCGGCCTTTCTGCCAGTCAAAGTCATCCTTGATCATCAGGATGGGATAGGTCCGGCCCTGCGCATTGGTGCAGCTTGCATACGGACCGCTTAACACAATTCCGCCGCTCCCGGTTCCACCCAGATTTCCGAATTGCGTAGCGCCTTCCGGGTTATAGGTGCAAGGAAATGAATAGTTTTCGTAGGTTTCTCCCAGCTCCACCTGGTTTGTCTTATTCGATGAAATCACCCAGGTATTAATACCTGCCCAGTCATAGCTTTGATCCACAAACGGGAACGTCTCCGGGTCACCGGGAAACTGGACTGCCGATTGCGTATCATTGAGTCGCGTAAAGTGCCCGACACCTTCAAAATTGAGCCGCGAATTCAATTTATAGTCAACCCGCTGGGTATAGTTATCTTCCGTCAACGGAAACGGAGCATTAAACGTATAGCCGGCAGTGTTTACCAGATCACCCTCTTTACCGGAAAAATCGTTCGCGTGAGGATACCGGCTGGAATAGAGGCTCAACAGTGCGCTGTTGTAACCAATTCCCAGAGGATCCAGGGCAGCAACCTGCGTTGGAGAAAGCGAGTTCATGGTGCCGGCCTGTTGATTCGTGAAGTAGTTCACGGAGCCGCTGCGATAACTGTCGAGTGGCACGGTGCGCGTGGTGAGATTCGATAACGTATCCCTGCGTCCTTCATAGTTAAAAAAGAAGAAGATCTTGTCTCTTTTAACCGGCCCTCCAATAGAGCCGCCAAATTGATTGCGGATGAGCGGAGACCTTGGCACCCCGGAGTTGTTGCTGAACCAGTCGTTGGCTTCCAGAACGGTGTTGCGGTAATAGTCGGAGAGGTTGCCATGAAACTGGTTGGTGCCGCCCCTGGTAACCAGTTGGAACTGACCTCCGCCGCCTTCTCCGGAGCTGGATAGTTGGCCGCCAACTATGCCTCGAAACTCCTGCACGGAATCAACGGGAGCATTCGCCACCACAGCGCCAAAGTTGCCCGTCTCGTTGTCATTCACATCCAGGCCATCCAGCGTCACATTCGATTGATCCGTGCGCGATCCGGTCACCGAGCCCATTGCCGTAACTCCTGGCAGCATGGTAAACAACGCTGACGGGCTATCACGAGTTTCAATCGGAAGCTCATTGAGCACTTGGACCTGAACGTTATTTCCTACCTGAGCATCCGTAGTATTGACCGTTTCACTCTCGCTGCCCGCGGAGACCTCGACCGTCACAGTCGTACCGGCCCTCATTGTCGCGTTTTGCGTGCGAGTGTCATCCACATTCAGATAAAGGTCTTTGATCACAACTGGGCTAAACCCGGCAGCCTCAAAGTGAATTTCATAGCCAGGTCCCGCCGGCACCAAGTTAAACGTATATGCGCCATTGTTCCCCGTAATTGCCTTCAGCTCGACCCCAGTCTGCGGATTCCGAAGGGTTACAGTGGCGCCTGGAATCACAGCCTTGGATGAATCGCTAGCCACGCCGGTGACATTGGCTGTTCGCTGCGCTTTTACAGTGGTAACGATGCCAAACATCAATATGACGAGACTGGCCACGGTACAAATTCTACGGAACATTGGGACCCTCACAAAGTCTTTTCAGTCTTAAACGAGATCGGTTGTTGCAAGTACATGGCCAATACGCCCTACTCTGTTTCCATGGAAATGCAAATCGTAGAAAAAAATTACAGATGCACGCAAAATCTTAGAGCCAGGTCTAAATATGATGAATACCAACCTATTGAAATGCGGAGAGAAGCCACATTCAAGATTCCAATTCTGCAAGAGACAGATTGAGCATGTTCTCCGTTCTCTATCTGCCGACATCTGTCGTGATCTCCGCTCACGCGTTACGCAGCGCAACCATCGGCTCGACTCCTGCCGCACGGCGCACCGGTACCACGGTAGCCACCAGCGCAGCCAGAGCAAGCAGTACCGTTGCGGCTGCCAGCATAACCGGATCCCACGGCTGCACGCCGAATAGCTGATCCCTCATCAGCTTTCCGGCCAGAACCGCCAACGGAATCCCCAGGCCCAGGCCGATGCCCACCTGCAAGAACGCGCCGCGCAGCACCATCCTGATCACGTTTCCGCGATCCGCGCCAAGAGCCATGCGCAAGCCTATCTCGTTAGTGCGCTGTTCCACTGTGTAGGCCATCACACCGTAAAGCCCAACCGCCGCCAGCGTCAGTCCAAGCGCGCCAAAAAGAGTCGTCAATGTGGCAATCATGTTCTGCTGTTGAAAATCCCCGCTGATCACTTCGCTGTAAGAATCGACACCGTTCACCACAAGCGTCGGATCAACGCTCGCGATTGCTTTGCGCACCTGCTGCTCCATTCCGGTTGGATCGCCGGGAGCCCCGATGACAATGTTGTAGAGAAAATGAGAATACTTTTCGCCATCTGAAAAAATAGGATCGTCGTACGACGTTACGGTCTGCGTCTCAGACACCCAGAACATGGGCCGGACAGCCTCCTTGTAGTCCCACGTCATGTAACGAATGTCTCTGACCACGCCAACAATCTCATAGGTAGAGGCGCACTTAAGCCGGTCAAGACCGAAATGGTACCCGATCGGATTCTTGTCTTTGAAAAAGCGCTTAACGAATGCCTCATTAACAACCGCTACATTCAACGTGCTTGCGGTGTCATCTTCTGTGATGGGCCTGCCTAGCACAATCTTCGCGCCGATGGCATCGAAGAACCCCGGCATCACGCGCGCCCAACCAGCGCTTGTGTCTTCCTTCGCGTTAGGCTCCGGCCTGCCCTGAATGCGAATCCCCTCATTCCAGCTATCGCCGCTCATCGGCGCATAAAGCACAGGCGCAACCCCACGCACACCCGGAATCTGCTTCAGGCTGTCATCGATCTTGCGAAATAATAGTTCCATCTGTTCCGGCTTGTAGTTGCTCAGCGTCGGATTGATCCCTACGAGATAACGGCCTTGCGTCTCGAAGCCAAAATCCTGATGCTCAAGATTGCGCAGGCTCTCCGCCAGCAAAGCCGCAGCCGAAAGCAGCACCACCGACATCCCCACCTGTGCGATGACCAAGGACTTCTGAGCCCACGAGCGGCCGCCGCCTACAGAACGGCTCGCACCGCGTAGCGCCTCTACCGGATCGGCATGCGAGGTAATCCACGCCGGCGCCGTTCCAAAGAGAATTCCCGTCAGAATCGAGATGCCAAGTGTAAAGAGCAGCACCGGCCACGATGGCGCCGGGCTGACCGGAACATAATTGTTCCCTCCACCAATCTCGAAGGCCAGGTAAAGAATCAGGCGTGTTCCGCTATACGCCACAGCAATCCCGAGTGCTCCGCCAACAATCGCCAGCAGCACACTTTCCACCAGGGCCTTGCGCACCAGCCGAATTCGCGAAGCTCCCATCGCAACGCGAATCGAAATCTGTGCGCGTTCTCTCAATCCACGCGCCAGCATCAGGTTTGCCAGATTCCCGCAAGCCACAAGCAGAACGCATCCGGCTGCAATCAAAAGCAGCTTGAGGCTGCTCTCGTATTCATCCCGCATGACCGCCACACCCGCTCCGCCAGGAATCAGATGCAGTGTCTGCTGTTGCCAAAGCTGCTTTTCACCCGGCTCCATGTCAGGCACATGGCTCGCCAGCCAATCATGGAGATCTACGCGCAGCTTCGCTTCCAGCGCTTGCGGATTCACACTGGGACGAACTCTGCCCAGAATATCCAGGTAGTTTCCATTGGCTCGCTTCAGCCGTGAAACATTTCCGCCGAGAATCTGCTCGGAGGTAATCGGCAGCCAGAAGTCTGGCATACCCCAGCCCGAGAGTTTAGCCCCATAAAACCCTTGCGGCGTAACGCCGATCACAGTAAACGCATTTCCGTTGATCAGGAAGCTAGCGCCAACTACGGAAGGATCGGAGGCAAACTTTGTTTGCCATGTGCGATAGCTCATCACCGCAACCAGCGGTGCTCCCAGTTGGTCATCCGCGTCAGTCATCAACCGGCCCACCCACGGCTGTATGCCCAGGGTTCGGAAGAAATTTCCGGAAACTTCCTGCCCGTTGTATGTATCTGCCTGCGCCTGCGATCCAGCGCGCCTCACGCCAAGAGGAGAATTACCAGCCTGCAGCGCTGCCAGGTCTGCGAACTCCGGCGTGTGCGCGCGAAAGTTCTTGTAAGCCTCCCAGGAGAAGAGCGAAAAATCACCATCATCGCTCTGCGTATAGCCGCCCCAGTTGCAGCAGCGAATCTTGTCCCCGATGCGCCAGAGCTCATCCGGCTTGGCCACAGGCAATGGTTTCAACATCACCTGATGCACCAGCGTAAAGATGGCTGTCGTCGCGCCGATACCCAGAGCTAAGGTAATCACCACCGTCGCTGTAAACCCAGGCGCCTTCCTTAGTTGCCGTATCGCATCGCGCAGATCTGCCAGCATTCGCTTTCTCCTCGAAGAGCGTTCAAAGCGGATTTCAGGAGTTACGTAAGCACGGCGATTGCCGTTCCATGAACTTACCTGGCTTCAAAACAAAGGGGATTAAAGACACGCGCATTGTTGCCCCTGTCCGAAATCAGCATGTACTGTACAGAATCGGACAGGGATTCGTTTGTTGTGCGAACTGCCTATCGAAAGCCAAACTGCTGAAGGGCTCGCTTAAGCCCATCAATATCCATTCCCGCAGTTCGATAGACAATACGTCCGTCTGCGTCCAGCAAGTAGGTCTGTGGAAACGCTTCGGTGCTCTTGTAGTTCGCAAAAACATTCGATTTGCCAGGCTCCCCGCCGAGCACGAGCGGGAAACTCAAGCCGGCTCTACGCGCGTAGTCCACAACCGTTTTTGCAGAATCTCCGCGATTTACCGCCACAATCGTGAAGCCCTGCGCGCGGTATTGTTCGTAGAGTTTTTCAAACTCAGGAAACTCGATACGGCATGGAGCACAGTTGAAATACCAGAAATTTATCAGGGTCGCCTTCTTGCCTCGGCGTTGGGTTGAAAGCGCCAACCGCTCTCCTTCTGGCGTCGGCAAAGTGAAGTCCGGCGCCTTCTCGCCAATCGAAAGCATTCCAGCGGTTATTGAGGTCGACTTTTGTCCGGCAGCTGGCACAAAATGGAAATAAGCAGCCGAGGAAGGAGCATTCACGCGTATATTGCTCAACTTCGCCTCAAAGACTCCGGCCTTTGTGCCTGCACCAAACTGCACGATAGATCGTGCCAGAACGTCTTTGTCGAAGAAGAACCGCGCACCATATTCGCCCATCGGGCCAGTACCGTGAACCAGCAGAACTCGGAACTGTTGACCATCAACTGACTCACCGCTGACTGAGTCCAAATGCTCGCTCGGATCTACGGAGGCGCCAAAAGGGTTAAGGCTCTGCGTAAAAAAGAAACGGTATGGAAATCCCCACCAGGGCGTGTCGATCTTTTCTCCACGCGGATCGATTGATTCCTGGGTATAGCTCTTATCATCAGGAACTAAATATCGCACTGTTCCGTCTGAAACGAGTACATGCAGCGGATAGTCTCCCGCCAATTTGACGAATGCATAATTGGGTTTCATCAAACGAACAGTGCCTGTTGAGGTTTTAGTTCCGGCACTTGTCTTCCATGTGAGTACGATGTCTGCACTTAGGGTGTGCTGTAAGCGCGCGGCCTGCGTTACCCTCTGCACAAAGTCTTGTGTTGACTCCTGAGCAACAGACTGAATAGGTACGCTGATTGTAAGCAAGGCAATAGCCATCATCCACAAACGTACTTCTCGCATGATCTCTCCTACACCACGCTAGCGTTCAAGAATCTTCTCGAAGTACGCCAGCGCACGCGGATCGTGCGTCTGCCCCAGCCAGAAGATTGCTTCCTTGCGAACCGCAGGATCGGAATTGGTTTGTGCCACCTGCAGCAGCTCCGGCACTGCCTGGTCCTTCGGCAGCTGGCTCAGTGCAAACACAGCCTTCTTCTTCACGGCAACCTCAGGATCGTTCGCCACCGCATCCTTCAAGGTGCCTATGGCCTTTACGCCTGCCTTCTGCCCCACCCAGAAGATCGCTTCTTCCCGAACGCGCGTGTCGGAATCAGACTTCGCCATGCGGATCATGTCTTCAATCGCGGCAGGATCATGATTCACCGATAAATCGAAAACCAGTTTCTTGCGAAACTCCGGATCGCTATCCTTCGCCAGTTTCTCCAGAGCCAGCAGGCCGTCATGTCCACGCTCCGCGCCCAGCCAGAACCCTGCTTTCTCTCGCAGCCACAGCGGATTCGACGAAGACGCAAATCCTGCAAGCGCCGTTGTCGCCTTTTGAGACTCATGCATGGCAATCGTCGCCAGCGCCTGATCCGTGAGCCTCTTGTTGTCGTCCCCAGTCGCCAGGCTCGCAAGCCACGCAATACTCTCATCCGCGCCAACTCCCGTCAGCCACGTGAACGACAACCCTCCTGCATCCAGCCGGCATCCGGCGCCGACGAAACGAAGCTTGTCGATCGCACCATGATCCATCCGCACCAGCACATCGATCTTCGTTACCACCTCGTCTTTGTCAGAGGACCGATAGATGTTGTCGGATTTTTCTAGTTGATAGACACCGCAGCATCCATCGTCCATCGAGGGCTGCGCGTCGCCTGAACACGAAGAGAAACGAGATCCCGGCAAAGCTGCCACCTCATAGCCAAACCAGAGTGGTCCAGTCTCATGTTGAAATCGGCCCGCCATCGCGGACAGTTCCCCTCCGCCTTGCTCCGGGTGAAACTGCGCATTGATCACCTTCGGCGCTTCCTGTGCCGCCGCCACTGCGCCCACGCCGAGCGCGGCTGCCAACAACCAGTTTTGTGTCAAATTCTGTCTCATGGGATTCCTCGCTATTACTTGTTGAGAATTTCCAGCATGTAATCGGTCGCTTCCTGGCTATGGATCAAGCCTAGCTGCTGTACCAGATATTGCTTCATATTCGTGTCCTTTTCCGCGCGTGCCAGCGCCACCAGGTCGTGCGCGTCATTCGCAAGGAACAAACCCTGCGCCGCAGCTTGCTTCGTGTCCGTGTCGGAACTCTTCTGGTAAGCTGCCACCAGCACTGGCGCCACTGACATCCCTCCAGAAATCCCAAGATTGCGGATCGCCTTACGCCGCAGCTCCGTATCCTGTTCCGACTGCGCAATCTCGCTCAGCACGGCCACGCCCTCGTGACCGCTGGCTATCAGCGCATTAATAATGTCCGCCTTGGTCTCTGCACTGTTCGTCGCGCGATAAAGCCCCTGCAGGTCCTGCACGGCGCTCATCGCTCCCAGCGTATGTACCGCCGTCTTCGCCAGGTCAGGGTTCGTCTCCTGGCGTGCCGCCTCCAGTACCTTCGACGAATCTCCCGTAATCAGATATGCCTGCAGAATCGCCTTCTTCACCCGCACATCGCTCGTCTGCTTATAGAGATTCGCCAATGTCTCGTTTGCGTGCTTTCCCTGCGCCGTCGCAATCATGTAAATCGCATGGATCTGCAACTCGGGTCCCGATTGCCCCTGAGCCACCTTGCCGATCACCGCCGCAGCCTGTGGCGACTGGCTCTGCGCCAGCACAAACAGCGCGCGCTTCTTCAGCTCGTCCGATTGATTGCCCGCCAGAATCTTCTCAAGTATCGGCACCGCCTGCGCCGGGTCCTGCTCCATCAGCGCATTCACCGCCAGCAATTTCAGATTCTGGTCCGGCTCCGCCTGCGGTGACACCGGATCGCCGCTCTTGCCGCGAATCTCAATCTCCAGCGCGCCGCACTCCTCGATCCACCGGCTCTTCGGATACAGCTTGCGCAGCTCTCCGCATGTGCTCAGCGCATTCGCCGATTGGCCTTCCTTGTTCTCCGCATACGCCTTCCAGTAGAGTGCGCCTTCCGCATGTTCGCCATGCATCTTTGCCACGCGATCAAACAACCCCGCCGCATCCTGCCAGCGGCTCTCATTCACGGCCCGCGTTCCATCGGCATACAGGCTCGCTTCGTCAGCAGTTCCCGCACTCATCCAGTTAAGCACTGGCGATGCTCCAGCCTCAGCCGCGCGCAAATGCCACGGCGCAACCGTAAACGCTGCTGCGAAAAATAAAACCACTGTTCCCTTAGCTCTCATTAGATCGATGCTCCTCTTCCCTGATTCGTCTTGTTGCCCTGATCCGTCTTCCGTGTTCTCAACACACGAATCTCGAACAAAATTCCCTGCGTGTTCATCTCACTGCGCACCCGCTGCAGATCTTCCGCCGTCAAATTCGGATTGTTCGCGATCTCTGCCAGCACACCTTCCAGCCGGTCCAGCGCGCCCGCCAGCGCAGGGTCCTTCGCATGTGTTGCCGTCGTGCGATACAGCCGGTTCGACGCCAGCAGCTCACGCGCATCCGACTGCAGTTGCGCATTCTCCACGTGATCCTGCGAATCCGCATGCTCCAGCGCCACCAGCAGTCGCTCCGTTCTGTCCAGGTGCTCCGTCAACACCACCACCACGGTCGGCTGCGTCGTTGTTTGCGGATTTTTATTTCCAGCAGTGTTATCTGTCTTCGTCGTGATCCGCGCCCAGTAGCGCCCACCCACAAATGCCGCCGCCAGCAGCATCGCGCATCCCAGAGCCAGCGTCCCCGCCTTCCACCCAGTCCATCCAGACCAGCCCCATCCAAACCAACCACGCGCCTTCTTCTCATACGGAATCAGCCGCGGCTCAAGCGCCTGCCACACTCGCTCGCCATACTGCGCGTCCCTCTGCGGAACCTCCGCCAAACTCATCCCATCCAGACTCTGCTTCAGCTCCGCATACTGCGCCGCACACTCCCGGCACGCCTTCACATGCGCCGATGCAGCGCCCTCACCCTCGCCGTAATACAGCTCAACCAGTTCTTCTTCGCTCAAGTGCTTCATGCCATCCCCCGCAGCGGCGCCAGCTCCCGCCGCAACTTCTGCACAGCGCGAAACACCGCATTCTTTGCCGCATTCGGAGCCACGCCAAGCACCTCCGCAATCTCGTTCACCGATCGATCCTCATGATGTCGCATCACAAATGCAGCCTTCTCCGTCGGCGTCAACCGCCGCATCGCTCTCTCCTGCACCGCGCCGATCTCGCGACTCAGCAGCGACCTCTCGGGATCAGCATCCTGCGTCTCTATCTGCACCGTCTTCTCTTCCGGATCGTTCTCATCGCCCGCTCGATACTCAGCCTCAATACCCGGCCGTTGAATCCGATCCAGCGCGCAGTTCACAGCAATCCGGTAGACCCACGTCCCGAAACTCGCGCGCTGCTGAAAGCTCTCCAAGCGCTGATACCCGCGCAAAAACGCCTCTTGCACAATCTCCTCCGCATCGGCCTCATTGCCCATCATGCGAAAGGCCACTCGGAAGATACTTCCACTGTGAGCGCGCACCAGCGCACCGTACGCTTCCTTGTCTCCGGCCAGCACCGCCCGGACAATCGAGTGATCGTTCTCTTGCATTCAGCGCCTTAGACAGAGAATCCGCGTTAGCGGTTAGGAGATTATTTTTACCCCATGCCGTCCGAAAATGCAGACCCGCCAGGATAGTCGACGGAACTCTCGCGCTGCCTGCAGAACCCGGAATCAAAATTTCCAGGATGGCTTGTAGAATTCCCGTCTGGCCGTTCGTCGTTATAGTGAAGGCGGGCAACCGGCCCGGCTGAAAACCACTTCCAGGAGACACTATGCCGCAATATCTGGTTTCAACGTACTTCCCTGACAACTTTGACCCATCCACCATCGACGAAGCCGCGGTGGAGGCAATTCACGAGCTCAACCGGGAAATGGACGCTGCCGGCGTGACGAAGTTCGCCTGCGGCCTGGGCGCGGCCCACGCACTGCGCACGCAGCCCAACGGAGAGCTGATGCTCACAGACGGGCCATATCTCGAGGCCAAGGAGCACATCGGCGGATTGTCCATCATGGAGTGCGCAAATCTCGATGAGGTGCTGGCTTGGGCACGCAAGGGCGCCAAGGCGTGTGGTGTGTCGATGCCGGTCGAGATCCGAGAGATTTTCTTTGTACCGGCCCCGGAAAAGAACTGAGAAGCACGGTCGGAACGGAATTCTGTGAGCGGCTTGTCGAATTTCCACCTGTCCGTTCGTCGAGAGAATGAAGAGCGGGCGCAGAGCCCTGCTAAAGACCATTCAAGGAGAAACTATGCCGCAATATCTGCTTGCAATTCAACACCCCGACAACTACGACCCGTCCGTCGAGAGCGAGACGATGATGCGTGATATTCACGCGCTCAACAGAGAAATGACGGCGGCCGGCGCTAGATTTTTCGCCGGTGGCCTGGAGCAGGCACAGAACGCAAAATCGCTGCGCAAGCAAACGGATGGAGATGTGGTTGTTACGGACGGGCCCTACCTTGAGACCAAGGAACACGTAGGCGGTTTTTGGATTCTGGAGTGCGCCGGTATGGACGAGGCGCTCGCGTGGGGAGGCAAAGCCGTTGTCGCCTGTCGCGCGCCGGCTGAAGTGCGAGCGTTCCTCCCAATGCCAACCAAATAGTACAACCTGATAGTACAACCTGGCAGGAATCAACTGGAGCAGTGCCATAAGGAGCAGCTTGATGCGTTTCATGATGATTGTCATCCCAAAGGGATACGAGAGTGCGACCCCCAACACTGTTCCCAGTGTGGAGGCCGTGGCGAAGATGCAGGAGTACAACCAGACGCTACAGAAAGCGGGAGTTCTGCTCGCGCTCGACGGCCTCTTTCCGCCTGCAACTGGGGCGCGTATTTCCTACCTGGACGGCAAAGCCACGGTGACTGACGGACCATTCGCTGAGGTCAAAGAAGTCATCGGAGGCTACTGGATCATCCAGGCACACTCGCGGGAAGAAGCCATCGAATGGGCAAAGCGCGCGCCCATGTCCAACAACGAGATCATCGAGGTTCGTCAGATCTTCGAGATGGGCGATTTCCCCAGCGATGTGCAGAAGGCAGCCGAAGGCTATGAGAACCTTCCGCACTCGGGCTCGAAGGAGTGAAAGACATTCATAAAGCGATTGAGGCCGTGTGGAAGATCGAGTCCACACGGCTCGTCGCCGCCATTGCCCGCGTCACCCGCGATATCGGTATCGCAGAGGAGCTGGCCCAGGACGCCCTGGTGACTGCGCTTGAACTCTGGCCCGAGCAAGGCATCCCCGAAAATCCCGGCGCGTGGCTGATGACAGCGGCTAAACGGCGCGCCATCGATTCGTTGCGCCGTGGCCGCATGCTCGTACAAAAGCACGAACAAATCACGCGCGAACTGGAATGGCAACAGCAGCAGCTTGGAGATGCTTTGGAGCACTCACTGGATCTAGTGATCGATGATGACATTCTGCGGCTCATCTTTACCGCGTGCCATCCCATACTTGCAATGGAAGGACGAATCGCACTGACGCTGCGCCTGATCGGCGGCCTCACCACCACGGAGATCGCGCGCGCCTGCCTTGTACCTGAGAAGACGATGGGGCAGCGGATCTTTCGCGCCAAGAAGACCCTCTCGGAAGCGCATGTTCCTTTTGAGACGCCACGCGGAGATGAGTTGCGTAGCAGGATCGACTCCGTATTGCTGGTCATCTACCTGATCTTCAATGAGGGATACACCGCAACATCCGGAGACGAATGGATGCGGGCCGCGCTCTCTGAAGAGGCACTGCGTCTGGGACGCATGCTGGCGCAGCTTCTCCCTGGTGAATCGGAGGTCCATGCTCTTCTGGCGCTGATGGAGTTGCAGGCATCGCGCTCCGCAGCGCGCCGCGGCAAAAACGGCGAGGCAGTGTTGTTGCCGGATCAGAACCGAACGCTCTGGGACTACGCGCAGATTCAGCGAGGAATGACCGCGCTCGAACAAGCGCAAAGACTAGGCGGTGGCGCGAAACCCTACGCGTTGCAGGCAGCCATTGCCGCATATCATATACGCGCACGCACCGCCGAAGAGACAGACTGGGGCGGGATCGTTCTCCTCTATGACGCCTTGCTGCAAATCAATCCATCTCCAATCGTGGCACTCAATCGCGCAGTCGCTGTTGGCATGGCGCAAGGCCCAGCCGCCGGGCTCAATGCGCTCGACGCAGCGGCCACGCTCGCCGGCGACTCTGCGCTGGCCGGCTACCATCTCTTTCCCAGTGTCCGCGGAGACCTGCTGATGAAAATGGGCCGGTTCACTGAGGCGCGTGAGGAAACACAACGCGCCATGGAGATGACGAAGAATCTGCGGGAACAGGAATTGCTGGCGGCCAGGCTGAAGCAGATTGAGAAGGCGGCCTTATCAACATAGGCATGGCTCAATCTTCAGGTGGAGTGAAGAACTTTCTTCAGCTTTTTTCCGTTCACTCTCACCTCTAACCTGTCACCGGGCTTGCCCAGCCATATACAATCCGTCCTGAAGCGAGGAAGCCCTTATGTCTCTTGCAGTTCTGCCGTTGCCGTTTCTCGTCATCGTCGTCATCATCGCCCTTTACCTCTTCAATTCCATCAAGATCCTCCGCGATTACGAGCGCGCAGTCATCTTCCGCCTCGGTCGTGCCCTTCCCGTGCCGAAAGGCCCCGGCGTCACCCTCGTCTTCCGCCCTTTTGACCAGATGGTCCGCATCTCCCTGCGCCAGGAGGTCCTTGAAGTCCCGCCGCAGGACGTCATCACCCGCGACAACGTCACCATCAAGGTCAACGCCGTCGTAACGCTTTACGTCCTCGATCCCAACCTTGCCGCCATCAAGGTAGCCAATTACGTCTACCAGACTTCGCAGTTCGCCCAGACCACGCTTCGCTCCGTTCTCGGCGAAGTCGAACTGGATGAGTTGCTTAGCCACCGCGACAAACTCAACCTCAAAATCCAGACCATCATTGACCAGCGCACGGAGCCCTTCGGCGTCAAAGTCACCTCGGTCGAAGTCAAACAGGTAGACCTGCCCGATCAAATGCTCCGCGCCATGGCCAAGCAGGCCGAAGCCGAGCGCGAAAAACGGTCCAAGATCATTCATGCCGAGGGCGAATTCAACGCCGCGCAAAAGCTCGTCGACGCCGCTGCGCTTCTCGCCACACAGCCCATGACCCTGCAACTCCGCTACCTGCAGACACTTGCTGAAATCGGCGTCGAAAAGAACACCACCATCGTCTTCCCGCTGCCCATGGAGCTGCTCAGCCTGCTCAACAAGGTAAGCGAGGCCGCTATAAAACCTGCGGAGAGGGCGTAGACAAAACCCGCAACTTCGCATCCAACACAATGTATGCAATGGGATAAGGAAAACGAGTTTAAGGTTGAGACCCAGGGAGACGACAAGGAAGTCACCCTGGGCCCTACGGTACTGACAGCCCTGGGGCTTGGCCTGCTGGTGCTCTGTTGCATCTGCTTTCTCGCGGGGTACGTGATAGGCCATCGCGCTGAAACGCCAAAGTCTACCAGCACAACAGCTTCATCCTCCAGACACTCCATCGCCGAGCTTCTCGCCCAGGACCAGGCGACACATCCGGCATCAAACTCGACCACGCGCGCCGCCCACACACAACCCGATGAGACAGCCGGCTCTCTGTCTCCCGCTGCCGCCGCCCAGGAACCTGCTCCACCGCCCGCTGAGGCAATTCCCGATTCGCAGCCTCCCGCACAAAAGCCTGCCAGTACACAGCCCGCGGTACACACGGCGCTGCCGCAATACACCTCGCAGGCCGGCTCGTGGGTTGTGCAGGTGGCTGCCGTCGAGAACTCAGCGGACGCCGATGTACTGATCAGCGCACTTCGCCAGCGCGGCTACTCTGTCTCAGCGCGTCACGGCGCAGGCGATAACCTGATCCACGTGCTGGTGGGTCCATTTGTAAGCCGAAGCGACGCCGATTCCATGCGCCAGAAGCTGGCGAACGATGGCTACAATGCCAATGTTGAGCCCTGATTTTTCATCCACGCATCCACTCCGGCAGCCCTGAAGCTATCGACTCACGCACCGCCGCCATCAGTTCTTCCCGCGTTGCAAATTCGGCTGGATGTATGGGCTCGTGGAAGATAATGTGCGCAGTTCCTGGATATACCTTCAGGCTTCCTTTTCGCATCATCGTCTCTGTGCCGTAGATCGAAACCGGAACACACGGCGCGCCGGATTCCATAGCGAGATAAAACGGTCCTTTTTTGAATGGCAGCATTCGTCCATCGCCTGAGCGCGTTCCTTCCACAAATGTGGTGATGTGGATTCCCTTCTCGAGCACACGCCGCGCCGCTGTCACGCTCTCCTTGGCGCTTTCCACGTTGCCATCGCGGTCCACCGGAACAAATTGACCCAGCCTGAAGCCATAACCCAGCACTGGAATCTTCATCAGCGATCGCTTGAGAAATGCCGAAGTCCTTCCGGGCAGATTGGGAATCAGCGCGGGTGGATCGAGATTCGAAACGTGATTCGCCATGAATATGCAGGCCGTGTCCCGCGGAACCCTGTCGCGGCCTTCGATCACGACTTTTACGCGGGCCAATCGGAATGCGGCGCGCACAATCCATTGCGCAACGTTATAAAGCGCATCCGCGCTGCCTGTGATCAGCGTCCAAGGAAACAAGACGAGTGCAGCAGGTGCGCCCAGACCTGCGATCGTGAAGAGAAGAATTAGCGACGTGATCATGCTTACTTTCCGGGCATCAACCTAGGCGCTCTCTCAGCGCCGCAGGCAGTTTTTCATAGATGCCATCAAAGCCGCCATTGGAAAGAATGGCCACCACATCGCCCGCCGCAAGTTGCGGCGCGATCTCCTTCACAATCGCATTCGCATCGGGATAAATCGCAGCAGCAGTTCCTGCAGCGTTCAATCGTTCGATGACCTCATCCGGATGCAGCCGCTCATCTTCCTTGATCTTCTGCTGCTGATACACGCCGGCAAGAATCACGCGGTCGGCAGTGCGCAGGCTTTCCACCAGATCATCCGCAAGCACCCTGCGCCGCAGCGTATTGGAGCGTGGCTCCAGCACGGCCCACAGCCGAGCCTGCGGATACACCGAGCGCAACGCCCTCAGCGTTTCGCGAATAGCCGTAGGATGATGCGCAAAGTCTTCGATGATGGTTATGCCGCCGATCTCCGCACGTACTTCCAGGCGCCGCTTTACGCTCATGAAGCTGGCCAGGGCCTGTTGGATTGCATTTACGGGAATGCCCTGCCCGGCGGCGAGTGCGGCGGCTGCCGTTGCATTCAGCGCATTATGTTCGCCGGCCAGCTTCATTTCAAAAGCCGACCACAACGCACCGCCGTGCCAGACCTCCCAGTGCATTGCGCCGTTTCGATAGCAAAGGTTCTGCAGGCGCCAATCGGCTTCGGCACTGAAGCCATAACGCTCTACCTTACAAAAGGCCTTGGCTACGCACTCGGTCACATTTGGGCTACCGTCGAAGGCGATGATGCGGCCACGCCGTGGAACCAGGTTCACGAGCCGTTTGAATGCTGTTTTCACCGCATCGAGATCCGCGTAAATGTCCGCGTGATCGAATTCGACATGCGTGAGGATCAGTGCGTCAGGAAAGTAATGCAGAAACTTCGGCCCCTTGTCGAAGAAGGCTGTATCGTATTCATCGCCCTCCACGATAAAAGTGCGCGTGGGCCGCAGATGAAAGCTGGTTCCGAAGTTTTCCGCTACGCCACCGATGAGAAACGATGGCTCCAGTTCCGGTTTCGATGCTGAGGCTGTTTGATACATCCATGCCAGCATGCTGGTCGTCGTGGTCTTGCCGTGCGTTCCTGCCACAACCAAAGACTCGCGCCCAGTCAGAAACTCCTCTTTGAGCAGCGCTGCCATCGATGTAAATGGAATGCGGGCATCGAGAATCTTTTCGATTTCAGGATTGCCGCGCGATAGTGCGTTACCGATCACCACGAGATCAGGAGCGGGATCGAGATTCGCTTCCGAATACGGCTCCATCACCGGGGTTCCAAGCTCTCGCAGCAGATCGCTCATGGGTGGGTAAGCTGCCGTATCGGAGCCGGTGATGCGATGCCCCTGCAATTGCAATAATCCGGCGAGAGATGCCATTGCCGTACCGCAGATACCGCTCAGATGTATATGCCGGGGCTTTCCGTTCATCGCTGCACCGCCGGTTCCAACAGCTTCAATTCAGTCTCCTCATTGACGTGCAGGTCGGCAGCAACGCCGAAGGTGAGAGTGACATTCCGGCGCGAGACATGGCCGCTGCGCAGGCCGATGGCAATGGGCCCGGAAAAGCCGTCGAGAGCACTCATTATCGTCTTATCGAGTAGGTCGGAATCTGCGCCCGGCGAGATGCAGTCGAGCATTTCGCCGAAGATAATTCCCGTAACGTTGTCGAGTTTACCCGCCTTTCGCATCTGCCAGAGCATGCGGTCAATCTGGTACGGCTTTGCTCCGACATCTTCGATAAAGAGCAGCTTGCCTTCTGTCCGCGGCTCCCACGGCGTGCCAAGCATGGTGACGAGAATGCTGAGACAGCCGCCATAGAGCGTGCCACTTGCTGAGCCTGGCTTCAGCACGCGCAGACCCTCTGCCGCTCCCACACTGTACGGCTGGCCGGCGAGTGCAGCATGAAAGCTCGGCAGGTGTACGCCGTCTTCAAGATAAAAATCCGCGGCCAGCATGGGACCGTGAAATGCGGGAATGACGAGCTTGTCGAGCAGATGTAGTTGAAGGCCGGTGAGATCGCTGTAGGCGAGGAACGGCTTCGGATGCGCGCGAAAGACTTCTAGGTCGATGCGATCGAGCAGGTAATTGGACCCGTAGCCGCCGCGCAGGCACATTACGGCTTGCGTTTCGGGATCGGCAAACGCGTCGTGCAGGTCAGCAATCCGCTGCTGTGGAGTGCCGGCAAAGAATAGCGGTCCCCGAGTCAACGCGTTCTCGGCAAACTGCGGTGTATACCCAAGCGCGCTGAGCCGCTCCACACCGTCTGTAATGCGATCTTGCCGCGCAGAGGATGCGGGAGCGACGATTCCGATGCCTGCGCCGGGCTCGACGGCAGCAGGTCGAAGAAGCGTAGGCGTCTGCATTACTCCTCCCACGTCTCGCCGCGCGCTATGAGCGTCGCGGACCCGGTGAGTTGCAGTTCTGCATCTGTTGCATCCCATTGCACGGTCTGTGCGCCGCCCGGAGCAATGACACGCAGCGGCGAGCGGACGAGTCCTTGTGAGATGACAGCCGCAGCCGATGCCGACGTGCCTGTGCCGGAGGAGGTTGTGGGCCCGACGCCGCGCTCGAAGATGCGAATCTCAATTTCCGAGGGACTGAGCACACGCGCAAATTCGACATTGGTTTGATACGGAAAATCCGGATGACCGCAAATTTGTTGTCCAATGCTTTGCCAGCGCTGTCCATCCACGGCGAAGTCGGCGTTGTCGACGACGATGACGAAGTGAGGATTGCCGGTGGAGACCTCTGTGCCGGGGACCTGCACACCGCCGGGGATGGTGACTGTGCGCGGAGTAAGTTTCGGCACGCCCATGCCTGTTGTGATTTCCACGGTATAGCCACTTTTGTCGTGAATGGCATTCACATGACAGCGCCTGAGACCTGCATCGGTCTCGATCTCCAGCGTATCGCCCGGCTTTGCGCCAATCGCTTCCGCCATCCAGGCTGCTACGCAGCGCGTACCATTGCCGCTGATCTCGGCTATCGATCCATCCGCGTTATGCAGGCGGATACGGCCGGCCTTTTTATGCGGTTGGCTATCGTTCCACGCAAAGAACTCGACGCCATCCGCGCCGACGCCTGTATTTCGTGAGCAGAGGCGACGGGTGAGTTCTGCCCAGTCATGGCCCGCTGCCGCATCTTCCGTCACAATCAGAAAATCGTTGCCGCAGGCGTTTGCCTTGGTAAAGGGAATCACTCTTCCTCCGGATCGCGGAAGGTAAGCAACTGGCTGATCGCCGGCTGATTCAAAAGCTGCGCGCGCAACTGATCGTGTTTTTTCTTTGACGCTAACAGCGAAAAGCTGACGCGCTGCAGGACACCGATCTCGTCCCTCTCTACGCCAGAAAGGCGCTGGTCGGCATTGTCCAGCGCGCCAAGAATCGATGCAAGCATCTGCGTCTGATCGCTTCCACGCGCTTCGTAGATGAGCGAGTAGCCTTTCAGGTTTACGCGATGCTCGAGAAAGCCAACCACCGTCAGAGAGAAGATGACAAGCAGCGCAGCCGCTATCGCTGGCGCGTACAGTCCCGCTCCGCATGCCATGCCAATGGAAGCGATGACCCACACGCTGGCCGCACTGGTTAGTCCGCTGACGCGGTTGCTGTTGTGCAGAATAAGACCGGCGCCGAGAAAACCAATTCCCTGCACGATATTGGAAGCTACCTGCCCGCGATTGGTTCCGACATCTCCGGCAATGACTCCTGAGAGCAGCGTGAAGAATGCACTGCCCATGCAGATGAGCATGTTGGTTCGCAGCCCGGCGGCCTTGCGCTGAAATTCGCGCTCAAGGCCAACAAGGCCGCCCAATGCGCAGGCCACGATCAAGCGCCCGATTGCGCCGTTCAATACGCCGAGCTGCTGCAGCCATGAGAAATTGAATGGTTGCCCGAACTGTGAGAGTGCTGTCACTATGCTGCTTCCTTGCCAGATGCTATCACTGCACGAGCACGCCTGTTGAGGTTGCCACACCTGGGGTAACTGAGACGTAAAGTGTGCCAGGGGGCTGCCACGGCGCAGTAAAGCGCTGCACCTCCTTGAGTCCCTGCGGGTGCGCATGCACGGCGCGGTCCACCTCATCGCCATCGAAGGCCAGCACCACCGCTGCGTGCTGTGCCGGAGCGGACAAGGCAGCGCTATAAAATTCCTTGTCGCTTTCGTTGATGGTCTGCTTGAGAGGAATACCAGTGAAGGCGACAATCTGCGGATAGACCGAGGTATCCATGAGGATGACTCCGCCAGGGCTTTTTTGCAGATACGCGCGCAGTGCTGTGGGGATTTCGACTTCATACGACCGGCGCGACTCGATGTTTTTGGTTCCTTCGATGTAAACCGGAGGCCCTTCACGGAGCATCACCAGGCAGTTGATAACAACCAGGAGAAGCAGAAGCGCTGCTACAGCGCTGGCGAGGCGAGGCTTGAACTCGCGAGCGGCAGCAATGATGAGGCTAGCCGCGAAGCCCAGGCTGAGAGCGAATGCGGGCAGCATTTCAAGCCCATAGCGCGTGTTGTACCAGGAGTGTGGCCACCAGACGGGAAGGAAGATTGGCACTGAGCCGTACGCGACGGAATATGCGTAGAACGGAACAGGAAGCCACAACAACAGCGCCCATGCGAAGGTTCGCTTACGAGCCAGGAACCATGCGTAAATAGACCCGAGCACGCTAACAACGAGCAGAATGTTACCCCAAGGAAGTGCGGCTGCGTCCATCTCCGCGCATTTCACATAGAAGATCAGAGAGACCCAAAGGTTATGCCAACCCGGATGAGGCGGTCCGGTGCCGGGAGTCGCGGTTCGCATTTCGATTGCGCTGGCTGAGTATGGTCCACGTACAAAATCGAGCCAATCACCAAAGACAGTCGCGTTGTAGACAAGCCAAACGACTGGCGCGGCAACTACGACAGCGCTTGCGAGCCAGAAGGTGCGTGATCGCAGCCGCCCGCGCCGGAGCAGTGCGACACCTATGGCGCACCATGCAAGCAACGCCATAATCCAGCCGTCGTAACGCGTGTACACAGCGGCAACGAGAACGAGCGCGATGCGCCAGAGCAGTCCCTTGCCGGCGTATTCACTGTCTGAGTCAAGCGCGGCGCGCCATTCTACGAGCCAGACTGCCGTCCACACCATTTCGCAGACGAAGAGCGGCTCTGTCATCGCTGTGGTCTGCAGATACAACAGATTTGGATTGAGGGCGAAGAAAGCGAGCGCGATTACGGCAGGCGTGGGCGCAAGCCATCTGCGCGCCAGCCGATATAAGCCTGCGCATGAGGCCAGCCATGCAAGCGCTGAGGGAATCAGAGCTGCCGCTCCGTTGGCCCACCATGCGTGAACTGCGACAAATGGAATCAGCAGCAGGTGTGGCAGCGGCAGCCACACCGAACCGAGCTGCGTGAGTCCGGGCCGGTGGGAGTCGAAGACGCGGCGCGCGATGTGCAGATGAGCTACCGCGTCGCCGTAGTTGAGCATCGCGCCATGCCGCCAGCTCCAGGCAATCGCTATGAGCGAGACGGCTACGCACGAGGCTATTGCGGCAAGATACTCGACCCGGCTTGGATGCTGCTCAGTCAAGGTGCGTGAGATCGCGGAAGATTTCGAAACGCTCGTCGATTTCTTCGCGTTTGAGATTCGCGATCCGGTCGGTGCCGAATTTTTCGACCGCAAAGGACCCCATCACGCTGCCGTAGAAGATCGCGCGGCGCAGCACGCCTGGCGTCAGATGCGGCTGCGATGCAAGATAGCCGAAGAAGCCTCCGGCAAAGCTGTCGCCTGCGCCTGTCGGGTCCACCACTTCCTCAAGAGGCAGCGCGGGTGCGCGGAAGGTGCGCTCGGCAGGTTCGCCTGTTGAGGCCTTGTGAAAGAGTGTGGCGCCGTATTCGCCATGCTTCACGACAAGCATCCGCGGACCGTAGGACATGACTTGCTGCGCGGCCTTTACCAGGCTGTTCATGCCGGCCAGCATTCTGGTTTCAGTGTCGTTGATGATAAGAATATCCAGCCCTTTGAGAACTTCGAGCAGTGCGGGCTTGTGATCCTTGATCCAATAATTCATGGTGTCGCCAGCTACCAGCTTTACGCCGGGCATGGCCTCACGCACGCGCTTCTGGAGGACGGGATCGATGTTGGCAAGGAAGAGATACTCCGAGTCGCGATAGGAGTCAGGAATCTTGGGTTGAAACGAGCCGAAGACATTCAGTTCGGTGTTGTGCGTCTTCGCTTCGTTGAGGTTCTCCAGATAAGAGCCTTCCCAGAAGAAGCTCTTGCCTGATGCGCGCTCGATACCCACGGTATTAATGCCGCGCGCTTTGAAAACGGCCTCCTGCTCCGGGCCAAAGTCTTCGCCGACAACAGCGATCACGCGTACATCGGTGAAGAAGCTGGCTGCGAGCGAGAAATGCGTTGCCGCACCGCCAAGACAGCGCTCACGGCGGCCCGCGGGAGTTTCAATGGTGTCAAATGCAACACTGCCTACGACGGTAATAGCCATTTTTCCTCTTTTTCACAGTGGGGTTGTCAAATTTTCTACAGGTCTTCAGAAGACGGTTGCATGCTGTCCGCGACAAAGCTCGCGAATCGTTTTTCAAACCGAAACAAGGCCGATTCAACATCCGCCCTGAGCCCTCTCATCTCTTTCGAATTCGCAATTGGCTTAAATTTGTACATGGCGGCGTGCTCAACCTCCCAGAAGAGTCCGAGCAGCATCGGCACAATCTGATATTCCCCACGCACTCGTTGACTTACTTTGTTGCGATATCCGAAGTATTTTGGGGCTAAATTACTCCCATTTTCGTTTTGCACCGGCTTGGAAAGCCAACCCGGAAAATGCTCGCGGAGTACATTATCAACTTCTATTAGCCGGCTGTCAGGAAAAGCGAGAATCCGAACACCTGCCAAGTCCGGGAGATTGCGCAAAGAGTAGTCCTCCCCGCGTTCCGGATCAAAAATCTTTCCTTCCTGATCATTGCGGAGAGACTCGACTGCACTCTCGCATTCCTTCACGCGAGCCTGTATGACAAGTTTTTCGTATGGATTCAGACTATGCAAAACCGGAAGAGTATAGAAACGAATTTCAGTTTCGACTTGAGCGAGTACGCGGCGTATTTCCGGCAGAAGATCAAGATACTCTTGCCGGAGCCTGCTTGTGATCTTCTCCTGTTCGGTCATGCTCCGAGGACTTTCTCCAATTCGCGCTTTACGCCATCCGATGGAGCATTGTTGAAGTAAAAAATCCAACCACTATCGCTCGCGCCTTCCTTGATGCGCGTCGCTAATTCTTCTTCGGAGTGGTCCTCTACAAACTCAAGGCTGAAGGCCTTCTTCGCCGCTTGATTCACATAGAGCGTCCGATCAAAGTTGAAGCGATATTTGGCTTCCCGGAGAATTTCCTTCTTCATTTCCACCTCCCGGATCCTACTTCTCAGCAGTCTGTATCTTACAGCAGCCCTGAAAATTGCTCACTTTCAGCCGAGATACTTACCGAACAACAGCTTCAGCTTTTCCTTTGTGGCGGCGGGAATCAGATCTCGTTGTGTAAGCACCGCATACTGCGCCGCATTGACACACGCACATTTCCTCTGCATCGGCATGGCAGCTATTGCGGCCCTCACAACGCGACTCGCGTTTTCGGCATTCTTGTGGAGGACGGCCACTATCTCTTCAATGGTGACTGCGTCGTGGCCTTCGCGCCAGCAGTCGTAATCGGTCACCATCGCGACTGTTGCGTAGCATATCTCCGCCTCGCGGGCGAGCTTGGCTTCCTGCAGATTGGTCATGCCGATTACGTCGGCGCCCCAACTGCGATAGAGATTCGATTCTGCCCTGGTAGAGAACTGAGGGCCTTCCATGCAGACGTAGGTTCCACCGAGTTTGCCAACTACGTTGGCAGTCGCGCAGGCTTGTGCCGCGGTTTTTGCGACGGTGGCGCAGACGGGGTCGCCGAAGGCTACATGGCCGACGATGCCATCGCCGAAGAAGGTACCGATGCGATGAAAGGTGCGATCGATGAACTGATCCGGTACGACGAAATCGGTCGGCTTGTGTTCTTCTTTCAACGAGCCGACGGCAGAGACGGAGAGAATGCGCTCCACGCCGAGCTTTTTGAAGGCATAGATATTGGCGCGGAAGTTCAGTTCCGATGGCAGGATGCGATGGCCGCGACTGTGGCGGGCGAGAAATGCAACCTTGCGGCCTTCGAGTGTGCCCAGGACGAATGCATCGGAGGGTTCACCGAAGGGCGTTTCCACGCGCTCTTCATGGATGTCCGTAAATCCGGGCATGGAATACAATCCACTGCCGCCTATAATGCCGATCTCCGCCTGCGCCAACCTCACACTCTCTTCCCGCGAGCCATTGGCTTATTCCAGCGGCCGCCCATTACAAACACTCCAGTATAACGACAGGGCGCTGAGGTAATGGCTCAGTTTGAAAAAGCCCGCAGGGGCTAAAGCCCAAAGACTTTATCAGCCGGATTTTCGGCACGACTCAAGTCATGCCCTGTTACAAACCAATTCAAACTGAGCCAGTACCGGCGCTGAGAGAACCGCGGCCTTGCGGCCTTGTTTCTCCGGGGTTCATTCGAAGTTGTTGCGAGGGATGCGCATTTTGAACCAGGACGTTCGATATTTCGTATTTATCTTATTTTGATTGTTATATTTACAGGATAATTTCCTGTTTACTATTTAAATAACAGAAGCAGGTTACCAAATAAATAAAAAAATCCGCACATTGGGCTGTAAGTGATTGACTATGCAGCCGGTTGCGATGAACTTTCGGTGTGCAGAGTTTTGTTCGCCTTTTATGCGCCTTACAGCCCTGAATCCACGCAATCGGGATTCAGAGGATCTACATAGGAAGGCAACGTGCAGATATTGTGCCTGAAATTTTCCGCGAAGATTTTTCTCTTGAATGAAGCTGCGTTGGAAGGCTCTACTTTCATTATCCACAAATGACGATAATTCTATGCAAATTGCACAAAGTTTTTTGCTCTTTAGAATCTGTCAGTTACAAAATATTTTCAGCTAGAGGGCTTGACAAGATTTTTGGGCGGCGAGGATTGCCGCCCAAAACCGGGGTTGAAGCCAGGAGCAAATCTCGTCAGATTCAGTTAGCCATTGTTAAGAGCGTGATGGACTGCGCCGGGAAGGTGGCGCCGATTGTGCTGGTGGTTACGCTTCCCGATGGCGGCGTGACCGTTACGCTGGTTGGGCCTACGATCTGGCTAAGGTTTGCATTGCTGTAGAGGTATGCCTGCGCTGAAGTTGTGGATGTGGATAGAGCGTTGACTGAGAGCGTTGCCGTCAGGTCGCCGTAGGTCTTGTTGATGACTACGATGGTGACTGTGCCGTCCTTGCTTCGCAGGCCGCCGTAGACCGCGAGTTGCGACTGGTCCACGCTCGACGAGTTCAGGGCAAGATCGCCGAAGGTGGACTGCTTGCCGTCGTAGTTGCGGTAGATGGCGAAAGCAAAATTGCCAGGGATCTGCTGGTTGTCGTTTGTTGTAGGCCAGAACATGCCCATGTCGAGGCCTTCACGGCCAAAGATGCCCAGAAGATCGGCCTGCGTGACCGCGCCGTTGATGGACTCCAAGCCGCCGAAGTTGTACTCGTCGATGGAAGTCTTAGTGCCTGGGTAATCCATTGCCACCCAGGCCTGCATCATGGGAATTGCCTGCGGCGCCTGCAGCGGCGTGGTGCAGCTCGGGGTGTAGTTTGGGTCGGTTGTGTAATTCGGTTGCGGGAAGTTTGGGTCAGTGTAGGTTGGGTCCCAGTAGGCTCGCGTCGAGTTCATGCGCGCCTGCTGCACGCCGGTATCGCCCGCGGCAGCCAGGCCAACAGAAGCGCCGCTATAGGTTGCGGCCATGTATGCGTGAATATCGAGGTAGTCGAGCAGGCGGATGCCGTAGGTCTTTTCCGCTGCGGCCATCTGCTGCAGGTAATACTCGATCATGGGCACGCCGCTGTGAGCATTGCGATCGACGGGATTGCTCCAGGGCTGATAGCACGGGCCGCCGGAACTCCATCCGGATTCGATGTCCTTTTTCGAGTAGAAGTAATTCCACCAGTAATCGATGATGGGGCCGCTGACCTGCGCTGTTGGGTCCACGGTTTTGATCGCCAAGGCTGTGCTAATGCCACCGTTGGTTACTTCGTCGTAAGTGGAAGCTACCGGATGCACGTCCCGGTGTACTTCATCCCACCAGGCTGGCTCATTGTCGAGATCCCAGATGGCTACGGATTTTCCTGACGATCCTGCTCCGTATGCGGAGAGGATTGAGCCGACCCATCCGCCAGCCCATGTGCTCTGAGCCCATGCCAGTGTTGCATTTGCGGCCGCAGGAGGAGTGGGCGCGGGGTTGGAGGTGCTGGTGAGAGCGGCGATTGTGCCGGCGGTATCGCCAAAGAGGTCGCATCCGCCAGAGGTGGTGCAGTTGTCCGTTCCTACAGGGACAATGCCGCTTCCACATGAGCCGTTATAGCCGGTTTGCCCTGGGAATTGCGATTGCGTGAAGCTGCAGGCGGTGGTGGAACTGTTTGTGAGCCAGCCGAGCACAGGCATGGTCATCAGCGACTGTATGCCCGCTGTTGAGGAGGCAGTGATAAAGCCCGTATAGTTACCGCCGCCCCACATGCCGCCTTCGCCAGAGAAGTTCTCAAAGTAATAGTCGGCGGCGGAGTTGGTGGTGTTGAGCTTGTAGTTGTAGCGTGAGGTGGCGTCGCCGCCCCAGCGCACAACGGTTGGATTTGCGGTGGCCGCTGAAGCGGAATCGAGCAGATAGCCGTTCATGCCGTAGATATTCGGGTTGATTGCATGGGTCTGGGTGCTGACATCCACGCTCAGTGTGGGTCCGGCTGCAGTGGCCGGCGCAGTCAGAGTTACTGTTGAGCTGCCGGAGACGGATGTGTTCTGGACGCTTGTCGCGGTGACCGTAACGGTTGCAGGTGCTGGATATGGAGTGGTGTACAGCCCGCTGGATGAAATGGTTCCGGGGCTGAGCGAACTGCCGGAGGGCGCGGCAACTGTCCATGTGACGCTGTTGTTTGTAACTGCCGGGCCGTTTACCGTCGCGGTGAATTGCAATGTGCTGCCGATGGTTGCAGAGGCGGGATTTGGCGTTACCGTCACGGAGGTAACCGCGGGGGTTGTATAGGCTGCGGTGACGGTGGCGCCGGCGGTCATTGTCACGTTGCATGTTGTGGTGGTTGCGGCGGTGCAGCCTGTCCACGAGGCAAAGTTGTTGCCCCCCGCCGTGGAAGGCGCGGAGAGTGCCACCTGAGTGCCGGAGTTAACGGTTACCGTAAAGCTGGTTTTGCCTGTTTGCGCAGCGCTGCTGTTGCCCTCTGTGTAAGAGATCTGCGCGCCGCTTGCGGGGTTTGTGGAGTTGACCGTCAGCGTGTAGGTAGTGGGCTGCGGGGGTGTCTTACTTCCGCCACCGCAAGATGCCGCGGCCAGGCACAAGCCTGCCGCAGAGCCCAAGATCAATAGCCTTCCGAAAGAAATCATTTGGCCCCTTGCCGCCTGACGCGCTCTCATCGGAGCTGCATTTCCGCATCCGTACGGATGCGTGTGGCGGTCACTCTAAAAGTTCGCACCATGTTACATGCTGTGACGGAGTTTTCGCAGCGATGAAACGAGCGCAAACGAAGATGCCCCGGCAGCCTTACAGGCCTTCGGGGCAAATTTCAATTTGGGAAATCCGTTAGAGGTGGAAGAGCCGGTCCGCTCCGAAGACGAGTCCCAGTGTTATGAGAGCGATGAAGACTTCGCCGATGGCTCCGACTGCAAACGGCCTCCAGCCCTGTTTACCCAGCTCGCGGAAGCTGGTCCTTAACCCGACGCCTGCAAAGGTGAGCAGAAAAGCCCAGCGGGAGAGGTTTGCGAGGCTGCCGATCTGGGCTTTTGTGAAGAAGCCTACGGTGGCGAGAAGCGAGATGAGAAGAAAGCCGAGGACAAATTTGGGGAATTTTTGCCAGAGGAATCCTGCCTTGTTGCCTACGGTCTGGGCTTGTCCGCGCGAGGCCCAGTAGATGGCGTAGCCGAGGACGATGAAACCGATGAGCGCGTTACGTGTGGTCTTGGCCAGCACAGCAAATTTGCCGGCGGCGTCGGAGTAGAGTGCGCCTGCCGCCGCTGCCTCCGCTGTGTTGTCTACGGCGAGACCGGTCCACAGGCCGTAGGCCTTGTCACTCAGATGCAGTGCATGGCCGATGGCGGGAAAGGCGAAGAGCGAGATTGCGCCGAGGGCGAGAATGGCCGCGATGGCATAAGAGGCGTCTTCATCGTCGGCGTCGATGGCGGGCTTGGCTGCAATGATTGCCGAGACACCGCAGATGGAAGAACCGACGGCGAGCAATGATGCCAGCTTGGGCTTTAGCTTGAATGCGCGGCCCAGCAAGTGCATGAAAAGCAGTGAGAGCGTGATGGCAATACCGGCGAGTGCGAGTGAGACGGGGCCGAGTTTGGCGATGTCACCGAGCAGGAAGCGCGAACCGAGCAGGACGATGCCGGCCTTGAGCCAGAACTCATACGTGGCTACGCCTGGTTGAAAGATGCGCGGCACGCCTACGGTGTTTGCGATGAGGAGGCCGATCACAATTGCCCAGAGGACGTATTCAATGTTTGGAAATGGGATGTGATGGGATTTTGTGTAGCCGTTGATGGATTGCTCGATGAGTTTTCCGCCATAGCCGACGGCGATGAGAAGCAGCAGGCCGGGAATCAGCGCGAGAATGCGCTGGAGCGGGTTCGCGGAGCGGTTGAGGGAGGCTGGAGAAGCGGAGGTGACGGTGGTTGCCATAGAGATCTCCTTACGGCTATGGGTGGAGGCGCGGGGATTGCGGCGGTGTACGCTCTACCAACGGGCTTTACCACTTGGCTTTACCACTTAACGGCGGGGATCAGATTGAAGCGCACGAGCAACGCTAGTACGAGTGCAAGCACCACGGCATAGACGTCGAGCGGAATTCCGCTGCGTTTCACAGGGACTTGAGACATGATGTTCTCCAGTTGTGTTTTTGAATTGCGTGGATCAAACTTCGATGGAAGGGTTCGCTTCTGCCAGATACCGCGCAGCGGTTTCGCGTACGGCCCATCCTGCTAAAAGCAGGCTGGGTGCGGGTAGCGGCGCTTCATCGCCCGAATCGAGGCTGAGGGCGGCGAGGGTTGTACATCGCACCTGCTGGTTGGGCTGTGCGGCGTGGGAGACGAGAACGCACGGGAGATCGGCGGGAAGGCCTTCCGACAGCCACTCCGCGGCGAGCAGTTTGAGGTCCCGGCCTGGCATGTAGACGACGAGGGTTGCGTCTTCTTTTGCGGGGAGCGGCGCGTCATTGTGCGACTGCGCGTGATGGCCGGTGGAGAAGATGACGCTCGATGCTGCATGGCGGTCTGTGAGTGAGAACGGGACCGCGGCTGCGGCGGCAAAGGCGGCGGTGATGCCGGGAACGACTTCGAAGACGATGTTTGCTTCGCGCAGGGCGGACATCTCTTCCGCGGCGCGGCCAAAGATGAGCGGGTCGCCGCTTTTGAGGCGTACTACGGTGCGTCCGGCGCGGGCGTGGACGATCATGAGCGCGTTGATTTCTTCCTGCGTGATGTTTTTGTGGCCGCAGCGCTTGCCTACGTTGACGATTTCAGCCTGGGTGGCGAGTGAGAGGATCGCTTCGGGGACGAGATCGTCATGCAGGATGACTTGCGCGGATTGAATGAGGCGCGCGGCGCGGAGGGTGAGCAGGTCGGGATCGCCGGGGCCTGCGCCGACCAGGTAGACCTTGGCTTCCTTTGATGCGGCGGGAGGGATGGGCTGGTTGGCTAGCGTGTGGAGCAGGGCTTTGCGGGATTCGCTTGCGGGGAACGTTGCGAGGATTTCGCGGCGCTTTGCGCCGAGTTCTGTCAGCCATGAGGCGATGGCTTGTGGGAGTTGTGCGTCGATTTCACGGCGGAGGCGCTGTGCGAAGGCTGGGCTTTCGCCGCTGGTGGAGATTGCGACCTGCAACGGACCGCGCTCAACGATGGAGCCGAAGTAGAAGTCGCAGTGAGGAATGTCATCCACGCTGTTGCAGAGAACACCGCGCTCGACTGCTGCTTCATAGACTGCTGTATTGACTTCGGGCTTGCTGGTGGCGGCGATGGCGATGAAGATGCCGTCGAGGTCGGATGGTGTGAAGACGCGGGGAATCCATTCGAGCTGGCCTTCTGCCGCGAGTACGCGGATTTCTTCGCGGGCCTCCGGTGCTACGACGCGGAGGCGGATGCCTGTTTTGAGCAGCGCGCCGATCTTGTCTAACGCGACAGCGCCTGCGCCGACGATGAGTCCGGTACGGGCGTCGAGTTGGAGGAAGATGGGAAGCTGGCTCATTTGTGTTTCCTTTGGTTGTTCCCTCCCACCCATTCGCAAAATGCGCGAATGGATGGGGCACCCGGGTAATGGCTCAGTTTGAAAAAATCCCGCAGGGGCTAAAGCCCAAAGACTTTATCAGCCGGATTTTCGGCACGACTCAAAGTCGTGCCCTGTTACAAAACAATTCAAACTGAGCCAGTACCGGCACCCGGCTCATATTGTTTTCTTAGTCGGCGACGCTGTGCGGTACGGGACCGGTTGGTATGTCGCGCTCTACGGCGGCGACGAGTTCGCCGGCGAGATGCGCGCGGAGCTCATCGTTGGTGTGGCGGCCGAACCATTGACGCAGGTTCTCCTCTGAGGTGCGGCTGGCGAGGTATTGGCTTAGCAGGCGCTCGATGGATTCCGGCACGTCCGTAGCAAGGCAGCGGTAACCGACGGGCCGCGCGAAGCCTGCATGCTGGCCCACTGCGCCGCCGAGGCAGAAGTAGTAAGCGTCGGTCAGCTTGCCGTCATGCTTGATCTTCTTGCCCTCTATGCCGATGTCGGCGATCCAGTGCTGGCCGCAACTGTTGGGGCAGCCGGTGACGTGGAGGCGAAGCTGCTGATCGAATTGCGGGAGGCGTTCTTCCATCTCGCCGACTACCCAGCGGGCGAAGCCTTTGGTCTCCGTGATGGCGAGCTTGCAGAATTCCGTGCCGGTGCAGGCTATAGCGCCGCGCCAGAAGACGGAGCCGTCCACTTGCAGGTCGAGCTGATTCAGTTCCTTGACGAGTTCGCTGGTTTTGGCGTTGGGAATGTCGAGGAAGATGAGGTTTTGCGCGACGGTGGCGCGCAGGCGGCCTTTTCCGAAGCGCTCGGAGAGATCGGCGGCGGCTTCAAGCTGCTCGCCGGTGAGGCGGCCGCGGAGGACGGATGCGCCAATGGAGCTCAATCCGGCTTCGCTCTGCGGAAGGATTCCGGCGTGGTCGCGGAAGACGTCGCTGGGGATGGTTTCTTCGCCGGCGGTTTCGAGTGTGAAGCTGAGGCGGCGCTGGAGCTCGTCTCGAAAGCTGGCGGCGGTCCAGCCTTCTTTCATGAAGAGGTATTTGAGGCGGGCGCGATCGCGGCTTTCGCGCAGGCCCTGCTGATCGCGGAAGATTTCGGCAACGCCGCGAACGGCTGCTACGGCCTGATCGGGACGCAGGAAGACGTCGAGGCGTTCGGCTAGATGCGGCTCGTTTGAGAGGCCGCCGCCGACGCGGAGGCTGTAGCCGATTTCGCCATTTTTGCGGGCTGGCGTGAGGCCGATGTCGTTGATCTCCGGATAGGTACACCAGTGCGGGCAGCCGGTGGCGGAGATTTTGAATTTGCGCGGCAGGTTGTAGAAGTCTGGGTTTGCGGTAAGCAAGTGCGCGATTTCCTGCGCGATGGATGAGGCGTCGATGAGCTCGTCTGCCGAGATGCCGGCGAGTGGGCAGCCGGTGACGTTGCGGACGACGTCGCCGCATGCGCCTTTGGGCGAGAGGCCGATGGAGTCGAGCGCGTCGACGACCTCCGGCAGGGTTTCAATTGTCAGCCAGTGAAACTGGATGTTCTGGCGAGTGGTGATGTCGGCCAGGTTGCGACCGTATTTGCGGGCGAGGCTGCCGATGGTGCGGAGCTGATGCGCGGTGAGAATTCCGTTCGGAATGCCAATGCGCAGCATGAAGTAATCCGTGGCAAGACCTTCGCCGCCTTTGCCGCCGGTGGCTCCGACGCCATCACCCTGGGTGTAAACGCCCCACCACTTGAAATAGAGCGATGCCCACTCGGGGACGACGCTGGAGCGGCCTTCGCGGGCGAACTGGCGGACTTCATCGAAGGCTTCCCATGGATTCTTGGTGCGCTTGAGCCGTTCTGAGCGCTGGGCCTTAGTCTCTTTTTCGGGAACTGCTTGGGTCATATGTTTGTAAACACCTTTGAAAAATGCAAAACCCGCGTCAGCTGGAGCTGAACCGCGGGCAGATAGCAAACCTGATTCTTGCTTAAGCTGGATTCAGCAGGTTGCCTGAGCCGCGGTGAGCAGCGAACAACACCGGCAACAGGAGAATCCATTCATGGAGTTGATGATAGGCAGCAATTCCGGGAATTGCAACTGTTCGATTACGGACAATATGCGAGCTATCCTGTGCAGCGTCGATCCCCAAGCTTCGTATTTTGTGATGGTTAAGAACGGCTGCACAGTTTTTACGGAAATCTTTATGCGATCTTCATTTCGGGACTGTGCAATCTCGTTCTTGATGAAGCGTGACTCTTTGCACAAATTCTGGTGCAGCGGGGATGGGGGAGGGGTCCCGTCCCTTCCATAACAAGACGGCCCGAATCCAGCTGGATTCGGGCCGTCTTTCTTCTGCTGATTATGAGTAAAGCACAAACGGGGTTAATTCTATGCAAACTATCTGAGTGGGGTGTACGGTACGAAAGGACATTGGACTTTGGTAACGAGAAAGCTGAGGATGAGAAGCCGATTGATCAGGACCTATCTTCAACGAAGCGTCTAAATTATTAAACCGGACCACAATATCCGATGGGTTAGGTTGAGAGAACAGCCTTCGTGTTTTTTGGCCTTCGAGGAGATCGAATGCTTCGTACCGGCCTCACTCTGCTGATTATCGTTGCTGCCGTCTGTGGTTCTCCAGTGTTTGCACAAGGCTCGCCTGCGCAGGAAGCCGCGGACTTGAAGGTTGAATTGCGCTCTGCCACTGGATCGAACCGGTTCCAGCTTGGCGAAATGATTCCGCTGGAAGTTCTCATCTCCAGCAGTACCCCAAACCGTTACCTTGAGCCGTGCACTCTATTCAGGGAGAGTTGCTTCGGATATCCGCGGTGCCGGTTCTTTACCCACTGGTCGCTCGATGTTATACCCGCGACTGGATGGACAGACATCGGCTGGCATGGCTGCGGAGCAACGGGCGGACCCAAGTATGACGTCCAGAGCTCCGATCTGACGGCGGAGGCGAAGAAATACTCCTATGCGCTGACCGACAAATTTCGATTCGACGCTCCAGGAAAATATACCGTGAGGCTGTCATTAACAGTCGGCCTGGACGATGACACGAACAAGATCGAAAATTCACAGAATTCCACGGTGAAGCCGAATTCTGTGAGCAAAACCGCGGAGATGATCCTAGAGATTGTTCCCGCGGAAGGAGAGTGGAAACGTAGCGTCGTTGCGCGAGGGATAGCCGCGTGGGTCGCGCCGCCACCGGCTTATGCTACGCCCCCATCGGCGGAGTACTTGAAGTATCAGCAGGAAAGAGACGCGCTATGCCACCTGGGCACGCCGGAAGCAGCGGTGGCGCTGACGGGGATCCTGGGCAAGGGAATCGATGTTGCGCATTGCCTGCGGATCAATTCGCACAACGACGTCGCGGAAGCGGAGATGCGCCGCCTGCTGGTAGACCCGAATGTAGGTGTACGTCCGGTTCTCTTTGCGGCTTACGCCAGGCTCCTCAGCCCACGTGCGGAGAAAAACGGAGAGATTTCGGGCGTTCCGCCCAAGGTTGTGAATGAGGTGAGGGAGACGCTGTTTGCGTCGCTGCAGAATAAGACGGTCGAGGCGATGATTCCATCGCTTGAAACAATACTCCTGAATCCGATGAACGGTTACTGGGTGGTATTGGGTTCTGCTTACGACCTGCGCACTCCTTATTCGACTGAAATCATTGCAGTGGCTGCGGCGAATTTCGATCGTCTCTCTGAGCAAAGCCAGGTGGCGCTGCTCGATACCAACTGGGACCACCTGCGATCTCCGCTGATGCTGCCCGTTGTCCGCCGCAAAGCTGAGGCGGGCGATGGCCATGCGCTGCTACGCTGGCTTGAACTTGATCCCGCTGCGGCAACGGCTTTCATACGCCAGGAAATCGTTCGTCCGGCACCGCGCTTTTCGTCGCTGTATCTGAGATTGACCGATGAGTCGCTTCCTGCGCAGGAGCAGCAGATCGCCGCGAATTTTGTGACGCTCAGCGCTCCGGAAGAGTTGATGCGGGCGGCGACCTTGCTGCATCGCTACACGACACGTGCCACACTGCCCGCTGTGCTTCCGTTCATTGATCAGCATCTGACCGAGTGGCCCTGCAATGTCCAGATTCCCGTGTTGGCTTATCTGCTCAAGGTTTCGCCGGAGGAGGCCAGGCCGAGGGTGGTGCAAGTGCTTCCAAAGGTGAGTCCGCCCTATTGTCCGCGAGGAGAATTCTTCCCAAGCCTGGGATTCATGCAGGCTAGTCCAGTGCTCGACACTTTGGCAGCCAGGCAAGTTGAAGATGGGACACCGCTGGCCGATGATGCGGTGGGCTATCTGGAGAAATATGGAAGCGCAGCCATGAAGCTAGTGGTGTGGGAGCAACTTTCCCGCGGGCACAAGAAATATGTAGATAGCGGGGCACAACTCCGTATGCAAGGTCAGAAAAGCGGGCAGGATGACTGGAAACTTTACGGTCTGGATTCGAAACTGCTTGCCGCGTATGTACGCGCGCAGGGCTGGACGCTTTCGCCAGAAGATGTGAATGGCCTTTCAAAGTTGATTGGAGATAAGGAGACGAAAGAACTTGCCTGCACGTTCAGCTGCGGCAGCCAGATAAGCGTTGGGCCCACTCCTGGCAACTATGTCATCCACGGTCGCGCCAACGATCCGGTGTTTCCCACCGAGTCTCGAATTGACTATCTCATGCCTGCGGGGCCGTTTCAATACTCGGTCAATCAGTACCAATGCACGGATTTGAAGGCCCTCGAACAGAAACTGCTGCAGTTTCCAGCAGGCTCGACATTCAGCGTCGCGCATACTGGAGTTCCTGGCGATGGGTACGGAGATTGGACTGACATCAGCACGTTCCTAGAGAGCCATGGCTACTCATTCAAGGATTAGCGGCGAGGAAAGCAATCCATAATTTCAGGAATGCGAGAGGATTGATGGCTGATCTTTCGGCATCGAAGATTATGGACTGAAGAGGAGGGTGCGATATGGCGGCGGTGGAGACAGGTTGCTGCATTGTGGGTGGTGTGTGATGTTGGGATACCTGCTGGCGCGCAGGGGTGTGGAGGTCACGGTATTGGAGAAGCACCCGGACTTCTTTCGCGATTTTCGCGGGGACACGGTGCATCCTTCGACCCTGGATGTGCTGAAGGAGCTTGGGCTGCTGGAGGAGTTTCTTGCGTTGCCGCACCAGAAGGTGGAGGCGGGCGGAGTGGTGATTGGAGACTCCGCGTTCCGGGTGGCAGATTTTCGCCATTTGCCGACGCGCTGCAAGTTCATTGCGCTGATGCCGCAGTGGGATTTTCTGAATTTTCTTTCGAGCCGTGCGAGGAAGTTTCCTTCGTTTCAACTCCTGATGGGGCACGAGGCGGTGAACCTTATCAAAGACCGCAGACGCGTTGCGGGCGTGGTGGCAAAGAACGATGGGCGAGAGGTGGAGGTACGCGCTGATCTTGTGATTGGGTGCAATGGCCGCCACTGCGTGGTGCGGGACGCGGCGGGGCTGGTGTGCGCGGGGGTTGGGATGGTGGTTACGGCAGGTGTATGCGGATGGGCGGCCTGGAAGGTTTGGTGCAAGGTGGCTGAGGCGGAAGGACGGAGTGGTTTGCGGGGTGCGGGACGGGATTCGGCGAGGACGGCTGTTGCGCGTGGTTAGGTTGGCTTATTGAATCTTCAGGCTTGAGCCCGCGTGGGTTTGCGCGTAGGCTGATGGTCATGGAAGTGCAATTTACCCCTGATGTGCAAGCGAAGCTGGACCAGATGGCGCGAGATGAGGGCCGCCGCAGCGATGCACTTGTGCAAGACGTCGTGACGGGCTTTTTCGATGAACTGGCTTTCGCGCGCGAGATGCTTGAGCGCCGTTATCGCGACATCGAAACCGGACATGTGCAGCTGATTGACGGGGAAGAAGCCTATCGTCGCCTCATGGCGAAAACGGAAGAGCGCCGCCGGCGCTCTGCATGAGCGGCTTCAGGCTTCACCCGGAAGGCTACGACGATATCGACGAAATCCGCGCTTATATCGCGGAGGATAGTCCGGACGGCGCCGATCGCATGGTGAATGAAATATTTGATCGCCTGCGGCATTTGACGCAATTTCCCCATCAGGGCTTTCGTCGCCCTCACTTCACTTCCCTGCCGTTGCGCTTCATCGTCGTTCGGGAATACCTGATTGCATACGCGCCTGAGAAAGACCCGCTGTGGATTGTCGCTGTCATTCACGGCCGGCGCAGCCCAGGCGTGATTGCCGCTGTTCTTAGAGGCCGTGAGTAGTTCGCAGGAGGCGCGTGGTCATGAAGAATTTGTTCGATGCCGCGGTGGCGGATGAGGTGAAGGCTCGGCTGCAACGGCTGGAGCCGCAGAGCGAACGGCTCTGGGGTCAGATGACAGTCGCGCAGATGGTGGCGCATTGCGCGATGAGTATGCAGTGGGCGGTGGGAGATACGGTGCCCGAAAAGGGACCGCTGCCTGCTCGCGTGATGGGGCGGCTGGTGAAGCCGCTGGTGTTGCGGAACGATGACCTGATGCGGAAGCATTCGCCGACGATCAAGAGCCTGATTGTGACGGACGAGCGAGACCTGGACAAAGAACGGGTGCGGTTAGCGGGACTGATTGACAGGTTTGCGGCGGGTGGGGCGGTGGGGTGTACGGGAAATCCGCATAGTTTCTTTGGGAAGATGACGCCGGAGGAGTGGGCGATTCTGATGTACAAACATCTTGATCATCATTTGCGGCAGTTTGGGGTGTGAGCGGCTTGAAAAGGGTAGGTTTTGGGAGACTTATCCGCTCCGCTTAAATCAAAAGATTGCGAAGAGTGTTCCCATCTGGCATCTGAGGGCAGCTCCCTTTGGATTACGTATTCGTTTAGATCGACGGTTTCCCCAGCATCTATGAGGTCGAATATTTCTCGCATTTCGGCATGAGTGTTCTGCCTATCGAGAAATCTAAACGCTGATGCACCTACATATTCGCGTGAAAGCTCAAACGCCAGCCATCGACGCCCTCCTGCCTGGGCAACTTGTCCCGTCGTATTTGAACCCGCAAAAATATCTAAGACCACATCGCCTGGGTCTGTGAGCATGTTGATAAAAAATTCGGGAAGCTTTGCTGGAAAGCGGGCGGGATGCTGCTTTTCTCCCAGCAGTTTGCAGCCGTCTAGGTATTGACCGTTCGATTCGGTGTTGGGAATCTGCAAAAGATTAGGCGGTATAGCCCCCCCGTTATCCTTACCAAATCCTGAGCCGATATCGTGACCTGACGGACGGACCTTCGGCGTGTAGAAGGCTGCCGGATTCTCCAATAGTTTCTTCATTCTGTCGCTATAGGGCGCCAGCACCTTCGTTATGTCCGCCTTGGGCCATTCAGTCTTACTGAACCACCAAACCGTATTAACAGCGTCCTTCACTCTTAGCTTTCGTTTGTTCACCCATTCAATAGGGCTGGGCAGCTTGGAGGGATTGAACCAATAAAAATCTTCTGCAAGAAAAAAGCCCAGCTCATCACAAAACCGAATGAGAACCCGAAAATTGTAGAGGCTTCTGGTCGGGACGCCTTTCTCATAAGCGCCGCCAAGATCGAGGACGAAGCTACCGTCATCCTTAAGAACCCGATGGACCTGTTTAGCAAATTGCACTAGCCAGTCGATGTATTCGTCCTGGTCTTTGTTGCCATATGCCTTTTGCCTCTGCAAAGCAAAAGGCGGTGAGGTCATCACCAAATTGATGCTGTTGTCAGGAAGAGCTGCCAAAAGCTCTAGAGAATCACCGCAATATGCCGCACCACAGGTTGTCGTGTAAGCGGGGGCAATCGTAAGCGTCGAAGAACTATGCTGCATTGGTCCCTATCATTCTAAAGCGGTTGTTTTTCGAAAGCTACCTAACGTCTGTAGACCTAAAGTCATCTGGGGATAAAGTCTTTTAGTGTGCCCCGGCGTAAAAACATCCCTGTCCTTCGCAGCACCTTAGCACGGAATATCCGTAAACTACGGGCGGAGCGCCACATTTCGCAAGAAGCCCTAGCCGATATGGCAGGCCTCCACCGGACCTACATCGGGTCCATTGAGAGGGGCGAGCGAAACGTTTCTATCGATAACATCGAGAAGCTGGGCAAAGCCTTCAGCGTTGCCCCAAATACATTACTGGAGGATGAGCCAGCATGACCATGCAGCCTCATCCTGACGCCCGACTGCTCAAGCGACTTTTTCCCGCAGTGAGGAAATATCAAAAGCTTGCCATGAAACATGGAATACCGGATATTTTCAAGACAATGGAGGGAAGATTCTTCAGGTCTGTTTAATTTTGGGTCTTGTAGTTCTGAAATCACGTGAGGGTAACGACGCCATCGACTCCGACGGAAACGAATACGAATTGAAGACGGTGAACCTGCTCCGCACAGACCAGTTCACCACTCACCATCACCTCAATCCGGTCATCATCGAGAAATACCGGAAAGTTGACTGGATTTTTACGACCTACGAGGCCATTGAACTAAAAGAAATCTTCCTGCTGAAGCCGGACGCGATGGAGTATTGGTATCAACGATGGGGTGCGAAGTGGATTGCGGACGGGAACAAGGACATCAATAATCCCAAAGTTCCTCTGTCTTACGTTCGGCAGCACGGCAAGCTGCTGTATTCCAGCGTAGGCGAAAACCTGGAAGAAACTGAGTTGAAGCCAGTCCCCAAAAAATAAGTCTGCGGTTCCCTATTGAGTTGTTTTCTTTTTTGCGGGCTTTCGATGTCCTACCGCACTTACCAACCCGTCGCGTTCAAAAGCGCTGGCCTACAGCCAGCAGCCGCAACTTTAAGATGGCAAGCTTGTTTTCAATGATCGAGCGCTGCGCGGCGCTGGGTTTGAGGCGTTGCAGCAGACGTTTGACGTTATCGAATGCAGCGCGAGCGTTCTCATGGTTACGGTGTATCGTCTCCTGGTCGCCGGCCAGGCTTGTCGCATCCATGAAGGCAAGGGCCAGATCAAGGTCCATGAGAAGGAATTCGACGCTGGACTCGTTGATGTCGCTGTGCAAGTCTTCGACCATGGAGTACCGTTGTTGAACAGAATACTCGCCTGAAACGGATGAATTGGGGATGGTCATGAGCCCTCCGAGTTTTTGGGTTCTTCGATGACAGCGCGCATGTGGTAGTTTCCTTCGCTGTCGACTTCGATTCCGTGGACTTCGCGCTCGAAGCCGGGGAAGCGCTTGCCGAATTGCTCCATGGCGAGGATGAGCTTGATGACTGGCGACTCGGGGCCTCCGAGGCGCTCGCCGGGCATGGACATGGGGATGCCGGGAGGATATGGGACGAGCATGACGGCGGCGAGGCGGCCGGCCATCTCCTTGAACGGGATGCTTTCGGTCTCGCGGCGCACGAGCTTCTGGTAGGTCTGGCCGGGGGTAAGGACGGGATCGAAGTCTTCATCGCAGGCGGCGTTGACGAGGCCGGCGAGGTCGAGCTCGACCATGGCTTTGTGCATGTCGTCGCATAGCGTTTTGAGGGTGATCTCACGATAGCGCGCGGGGAAACGCTGGACGAGTTCCGGGAGGGCATCTTCCAGCACGGCGCCGGTGTCATAGAGGCGCTTGAACTCGAAGAGGTTTTCAAGCAGGCTGCCCCACTTGCCCTTTGAGGTGCCGACGGAGAAGAGGACGAGGACGGTGTAGTCGCCGGTGCGGGCGATTTCTACGCGTCGCGAGTCGAGGAACTCGGTGAGGATGGCTGCGGGTATGCCCCAGTCGCCGATGACGCCCTGGGCGTTGACGCCGGGGGTGAGGATGGTGACTTTGGTGGGGTCGAGCATGCAGTAGTCGTCGGGCGAGTCTTCATCCTGATAGCCGTGCCAGGCTTCACCATGTTTCACGGTCCAGCAACTGGGTTGGGTGGCGAGGAGCTCGTCTTCCGCATCTTCAAAGAGAATTCGTTCGCCGGTGGCGGGATCGGTGACGTGCTCGGGCTGATAGATGCCGAAGAACCAGCCGTCTCCGTTGTCGGATGTGATGCGCAGGCGATGGGCGATGGAGCTCATGGCCTGGCGGAAGCTGATGGCGTCGGCGAGGGTCTCATCCATCAACGTTGGGCCGGCGGGCTCGTCCATCATGGCGGCTGCGACGTCAAGCGAGGCAATGAGCGGATAAAAGGGCGAGGTGGTGCCGTGCATCATGAAGGATTCGTTGAACTGGTCGAAGTCGAGCGGGGCGCGATCCGAGAGTTTGATGTGGATCATGGAACCCATCGAAAAGGCGGCGAGCATTTTGTGCGTGGACTGCACGGAGAAGAGGGTGGGACGATCTTTCATATCTTCCGGGACGCCCATTGCGTAGCGGCCTTTGTAGATGGGGTGGAATTTGGCGTAGGCGTACCAGGCTTCATCGAAATGAATGCGTGAGACTGAGCCGGCGAGCTGTTCGACGACCTGATCGACGTTGTAGCAGAGGCCGTCATAGGTGGAGTTGGTGACGACCGCGTATGTGGGCTCCTGCGAGCGCGCGCCGGGGGAGAATGGGCTGCGGGCGATGAGCTCCTGCACGGATGCGGGCGAGAAACGCTTGAGTGGGACGAGGCCTATCATGCCGTATCCGTTGCGCGTGGGCTTGAAGTAAACGGGGCGCGCGCCGGTGATTGTGAGCGAGTGGCAGATGGACTTGTGGCAGTTGGCATCGGCGAGGACGAGGTCGTCTTGCGCGATGACGCCGTGGCCGACGATCTGGTTGGAGGTGCTGGAGCCGCCGAGGACGTAGAAGGTCCAGTCGGCGCCGAAGATGCGGGCGGCGTTGCGCTCGGATTCGCCGGGAGGGCCGACGTGATCAAGCCAGGAGCCGAGAGGCGCGGAAGAGATGCCGAGGTCGGAGCGGAGGAGATTTTCGCCGAAGAAGCGGTGGAACTCCTGGCCTACGGGGTGCTTGAGGAAGGCGACACCACCCATGTGGCCGGGTGCGTCCCAGGAATAGACGGACTGGTCGTTGTAGCGGAGCAGCTCGCGGAAGTATGGAGGCAGGAGCTGATCGTGATAGCGCTCGATGGCGGTGTCGAGGCGCGAGGAGATGAAGGCCGGGGTATCGCCGAAGAGGTGGATGTATTCGTGGACCTGCTTGATGACTTCGAGGGGAAGCTCGGAGACGAGGGTGCGGTCGGCGATTAAAAAGATGGGGACTTTTTTATTGCGGTGGCGGACGCCGCGGATGATGTCGAGGGCGGCGCGTTCTTCAAACTGCGATTCGCCTTCGAGATCCCAGTCGAGAAGGACGGCGGAGTAGCTGGGGTCAGAGGTGACGAGCGAGAGACCGTCTTCAGGCGAGGTGGTGCGGACGACGGTGTAGCCTTCTTCGCCGATGGCGTCGACAAGGCGCTCCATGGCTCGATCCGATACGGAGTCGGTGCGTCCGACTTCACTTGCTACTAACAAAACCCAACGCTTCTCGTTCATCTTTCCTCACAACCGGGTAAACAACTACGGCCCACACTCGGGAGGGCCATGAATAGTATGGCGGATTTGGATTTGGTTGTGGAAACGCGGAGCGTGATGTTACGCAGGATTCACAATTTTTCGATGATTTGGGCGGGTGTGCGTTTGATTTGGAATTTATATGCAACTCCCTTGAACGGCGTTGGGCGCAAAAACTGTCTTTCGGGAGATGGCTTGAGCATCCGGTTTTGTTTTTTAGCGGATCAGCCGCGCTTCGCGCGGTAGCGAGTCAGCAAGTTAGCTGGAGAAGAGCATCAAGGGAAATTAAGTATGTAATTCCCCTTGATTTCATTCCAGGGCCCTGAGTGCGGGGAGTTAGAGGTTCAGTGTCACCATGGCTTTGTCGACGACGCTGACCAATTTGGCGTCCTCAGTGCCGTAGGCGTCGTGCCAGCGCCACCACTTGTAGCGCGGCGTCTGCGGGTAGCTCTCGGGCGAGTCTTCCCAATCTTCCTGACGGCCGAGCGGTGTGACGTCGAGGTAGCTCCATACGGAGCCCATGGCTTCATCGCCGCGATTGTTGACGAAGTAGGTGCGGAAGAGCTTGTCATTTTCGTCGCGGAAGAAGACGTTGTGGCCGTGCCACTCATCGACGCCGAAGTCTTTGTCGAAGCTGTCGGTGATGGTGTACCAGGGAATCTTTTCCCAGCCCATACGCTGCTTGAGGCCGGCGATGTTCTGCTGCGATGCGCGTGAGGCGTAAGCCAGCGTGGTGTCACGGGCGTGCAGGTGCGAGAGGTGCGAGATCTGGTCGGCGCCGAGTGAGCAGCCGACGCAGGCGTGGTCGGGCCATCCGTGGACGTTGGAGTCGTAGAAGGCGCGATAGAGTACGAGCTGACGCCGGCCTTCAAAGAGATCGAGCAGCGAAAGCCTGCCCTGCGGGCCCTCGAAGACATACTGATTTTCGACTGCGAGCCACGGCATGCGGCGGCGCGCGGCGGCCAATGCATCGCGGGCGCGGGTATGCTCTTTCTCTTTGATCAACATTTCCTGCCAGTCCTTCTGCCATTCGTCCGCGGAGACTACCGGAGGCTTGTTCATTGCTGCGATCTGTTCATTGGTTGTCATGATTTCCTCCCTTGGCTGGTTGTGGTTCGTGTGCTTTTTTGTTCCAGATTTTTGCTACGGCGAGCGCGGAAACGCTGCCCGTCGAGATGACACCGGCGGCGATCCATGCCACGGTGGATATGCAGAAGGGACACATGGCTACCTCCTTGTCTTAAACCGCTCAGTCTCGAACAGCCTGGGCGCGTGCGGCGGCTGCTGTGACGATTCGGCCGATCAACTGGCTCCAGCCTTCATCCACGCCGCGGTCATTCTCGCCAATCCAGCCCATGGCGCGGTGCAGGAAGCGCATGCGCGTGACGCCGTTTTCTTCTGTGAGTCGATATTGGAGATTCGAGATGGCCGGTGTGGACATGAAGAGCGGTCCTGAGATTTCAAGGAGCGATGGAGCCCTGATGGCCTGCACCGCGCCCCAGTAGTGGCCGGTGTTGTTGCCGAGATCGCGAAACCAGCGCCCGCCGGGCCAGGCTTCAAGCACCATGGGCATGGGCTTTTCAGGAGTGGAGTTGAGCGGGCCCATCTGCTCGAGGATGGTCTCGAAGACGATGTCGATGGGAGCGGCGATTTCCTCTTCTTTGAGGATCTCGAACGCTTGTAGTACGCCTTCCTTTACGGTGGCTGGCATTATTTCTCCTTTTTTCGGTTTGCTCCGTTGCCGGGCCTTTGATTTGAATCGCCGTCGAGGCGGATCAGGCGTTCAAGCGCCTTGCGCTCCGCGCGCTCCTTGATCTGATCGATCTGGTGGGTCCAGTAGCGCTCAAAGACCTTTACCCAGTCATGCACCGGCTTGAGGCCTTCCGGGTTGAGGCGGTACATGCGATGCTGTCCGCGCTTGACTACTGTCACCACGCCGGCCCTGCGCAGCGCACCGAGGTGCTTGGAGACGGCAGGCTGGGCCATCTTCATGCGAAGGACAATCTCGTTGACAGGGTACTCCTTGCCGTTTGAGAGGACGGCGATGACCTCGCGCCGCCGCGGCTCGGCGATGGCGGTGAAGACGTCCGTGGGGTGGGCCGTTCTTGGCATGGGTTCAATATATTCCTATTAAGGAATATGTCAAGATGGGAAAAACGGGGTTAGGGGTTAGCAAAGCATCATAGCCGGATCTTTGCTAATGATGAACAGTGATTTTCGATCGATTTTTTGTATGCCGGGATTTTCTTTGCGGATTCCAGCCGAATAAAGCCACCGATTACGGAATTTAAAAAGCCGGCTGACAGATACCTGGCATGGGCAGTGCTGACTGCGGAATCCGCACTGGACCAACCAGTCATAGAGGAAAGTTTATCGGGTCGTCTTTCCACGGGTTGAAAACCGCTGCACCGCTGCCTGCCATATCCATGACATTTCGAGTGGCCAGGTACAGGTTGTGCTCCAGCGCCGTTGCCGCAAGCATCGTATCGATGACCGAAGGCCAGTTGCCAGTAGTGCGCTTTACCTCGCCGCTGATTGCTCCCCAACGAATAACAGTCGTATCCGCCAGAGACAAGACCCGCCCTGAAAACCGTGCCTGCAAAGCATGGATCGATTTCTTGAGATGCGGACGGCGTTTATCTCCAGGAGCCAACTTTTCGATGCCTCTTTCGTACTCGGCGATGGTCAGGACGCTAAGAAAGAGCAGTTGTTCCGGTTGCGTCCTGAGCCATTTTTCAACTTTGGGGTCTGGACGGTTTCCGCTAACCTCGGCAATCACATTTGTATCGAGCAGCCAGCCTTTCACAGATCGATGTCCCTTCCTGTATCGGTCTGCCTCTCAATATCCACACCGGCCAGACCGAGCCCTTGCAGGAACTGAACGAGCGGCTTGTGCCCCCTGGCTTTTGGCAAAAGCTGTTTGTATTGCTCGGGCGCAAGGATAACCGCAGCTTCCTTGCCGCGAATCGTCACCAACTGCGGTCCCTTCGTCCCTGCACGGCGCACCACTTCGCTCAAGCGTGCTTTGGCATCTTCGAGCTTCCAGCGCTCAAGACCGACAACTGGAGCCGTATTCTTTGCGTTTTTTCGCACTGTGGGTGCCATTGTTTTGACCTCACTTCAATCTGACTATCTGACTAGATGATACATGCAACAAGATGACAACGAGTGCGACGGCTGATTTGATGGCAAGTATCCACGGCGGCATTCGTATGGATGGCTCTTTTCATTCCGTAATCCCGGCTCCTTTTATCTCGGAATCAGTGGGCGGATTGACTGAAATCAGCACTTGTCGGTTCTTCGCGCATTTATCACGGGCAATCGCGATGCGCACGACCGGAAATAATGCCGGCATCACGGTTGCCGCTTGAGGCTTTGGCGGATTTTTACATTCAGGATTCAAAACACTCTTCACTTGACTCCTCAAAATCGTTATTCTTCTAATCAAGATCTCACGATCAAAAAAATATGCCGAAAGAAAGAGCAAGGCTCCTTGTGAGCCGCGTCCTGTGCGCGACCATTGTGTTGCTGTCCCTGATTGTTGTGTCTGTGATTGGGTGCAACTGGAACCGCGTCTCCGTGAGGCGATACGAGATGAATGTGGCGCTGGATGGAAAAGCGCCCTGGGGTCTTGTCGGCCCTGAAGCTACATCCGCCCATGCTCCGACGGTGCTTTACCGAAAGGTAGGCGAGAGCTATTGCTACACGGCCATCCAACTGCCAAGCCTGCGCGATCGCCTGGAGCGCGAAGGCAAACCGTATGTCACGGTGGAGTACAACGTGTTCACGCATCTGGGTTATGAGGGCAGGTACACTTTGCGCTCCGTGGATGGGGTTGTTCTGGCAAATGGCAATCGGATACTCCAGAAAACCGAGGAATCCGGAGGGCAGGCTCTGGCGGGGAATGAGGATTTGGGCTGTCCGTGATTCTGGGCTCGGCTCGATTCTTCCACGTGAGCCTGAGAAATGGCTATAATGATACCGAGGTGGAATCGTGGTTGCCGTTCGATCCATTGCAGAGATACTCGGTCTGGGGACGTCTGTTCGGACGATGCAGGAGCTGGATACGGCAGTGGAGGTTGGATTGCCGAAGCGCTCACTGGTTCTGCTTTCCTCGCGGCTGTACCACGACAACCGGGCTGCCAATGCATTCAAATACACGATGATTCCCGCGGCGACGTGGAAGCGGCGCGCACACGAGAAGCGTCTTTCACGGGCCGAAAGCGAGCGTATCGAACGCCTGGCGCGGGTATTGGCGTATGCCGAATACGTTTTGGACGACAAGGACGATGCCCGGCAGTGGATGAACGCTGCGCACAGCGAACTGGACGAGAAAACGCCTCTTGAGGCGGCGCGAACGGAGATTGGCGCGCGGCGGGTGGAGTCGGTTTTGAACAAGCTCTTCTTTGGGCTGCCGGCTTAGGGAAGGTCTGATTAAGTCCGTGAAGCATACCTCAGCGGCTAAAGCCGCATTGATTTTGCTGCATTTATGTCACGGCTGAAGCCGTGACCTACCGTTCGTGCCACTTAATCAGAGTTTCCTTAGGGTGTGTTGACCGGATGGATGCTTACCGCATAGCCGATGGCCGGCACCCGATTTTCGACCCGACTGGCGCGGCAATGCATGGCGGGCGCTGGAACTCTGCCGGGAAGCGCGTGATCTATGCGTCGGAAAGCTATGCTGCGGCGATGCTGGAGGTTCTGGCGCATAGGAACGCTCCGAAGCTGCCGAAGAATCACAAATCTGTTCTGATCCGCGTACCTGATGCGCTGCGGATTGAGACAGTGCGGCCAGATGATCTGCCCGGCTGGGACAGCAAGGATGAGGGCGCGGCAAAAGCCTTTGGAGATGCGTGGTATGACTCGCAGCGGAGTCCGATTCTGCGGGTTCCGAGTGTGGTGACGCATGGGCCGGAGTTCAACCTGGTTGTGAATGCGGCGCATCCGCAGTTTCGGCTGATCGTAGCGGAAGATCCAGTGGCTGTGATGTGGGATTCGCGGCTGGTGGGATGATTGAGCGGTATAGTGCTGCTATGCGCTTTCAATCTGTCTGCTCTTTTCTGGTTGCCGCGGGGGTGTTTTGCGGCGTTTCTCTGCTTCCCTCTGCGGCTCAGTCTGCCAAGCCTCCGATTACGCTGGACGAGTTTATGAATGCGACTGCTATCACGGCGGCGCGGATTTCGCCGGATGGCGGTGCGGCGGTGATTGGGACTGAGGCTCCGGACTGGAAGAACAATGTTTTCCGGAGCGACCTGTGGCTGTGGACTGCCGCTGCGGGGCTGAAGCCGCTGACGCATTCGGGCAGTGAGGAGAATCCGCAGTGGAGCCCGGATGGGAAGTGGATTGCGTTTTTAAGTGACCGGGCGTTGGCGGGTGAGTCTGCCGATGCGGACGGTAGCGCGGGGGATGACGCGAAGGCGAGCCGGGTTTGGGTGATTGCGGTGGGTGGCGGTGAGGCGCTGCCGCTGTATACGGAGAAGCTGGATGCGCATGCCTTTGCGTGGAGTGCGGATGGTGGCGCGATTTATTTTTCCGTGACGAAGCCGCAGACGAGCGAGGAGAAAGAGGCGCAGAAGGCGGAGTGGAAGGATGTGATCCGGTGGCGGGAGCAGCATCGGGGCGATGTGCTGGTGAAGCTGGCGGTGGGGCCGGCGATTGCGAAGGCATTAGAGAACGCCGGGCCGGAAACTGCAAAGGATAAGAAGGACGAGAAGAAAGACGAGAAAAAGAGCGAGGCTGGGGACGAGTTGCCTCATGGTGCGGAGGTGGCGGCGAAGAGCGAGCTTGAGATTGGTGAGATTGTGCCGGGGCCGGATGGCAAGATTGTTGTGTTTGTGACCGGGCCGCCGCACCACAGGATTGAGAAGCCGGCGGATTATGAGGTGTTTCTGGCGGATGGGAAGGGCGCTGCAAAGCAGTTGACGCACAACAACGGGATTGAATCCAACTTGCGCTGGAGCGCGGACGGCAAGTGGCTGTACTTTCTGGTGGCGGCGGCGGCGGGTACGGCCGAGGGCGAGTATCGCGATGTGCAGGGGCGGCTTTACCGGCTGGAGGTTGCGACGGGTGCGGTGACGCGGCTGGGCGCGGAGTTTGAGGGATCGTTTGCGAACTTTGCTTTGCTGGCGGATGGCACTGAACTGGCGCTGGGAGAAAAAGGCACGGAGCAGCAGGTGTACCGGATTGACGGGGCACATGCGGTGAAGTTGCCGGGGTTGACGGGGACATACGGGCAGATCAGCGCGGCGAAAAGTGGGAACGCAATTCTGGTAACGCATTCGACGATTAACGAGCCGATGCAGGCGTATCTGGTGGCTGATGCGATGAATCCCGGCAAGGTGAAGGCGCTGACGGCGTTGAATCCGGTGTTTGGCGAGCGGGCGAAGTCGGAGTGGCAGACGTATCAGTGGAAGAGCGACGACGGGAAGACGGTTGAAGGCGTGCTGATTTATCCGCCGGGTAAGAAAGGCGCGAAGCATCTGCGGATGCTGACGCTGATTCATGGCGGGCCAGCGGATGCGGACGGAAACCGGTTTGGCGCGGACTGGTATGACTGGGCCACGCTGGCAGCGGCGAATGGGTGGCTGGTATTTCGGCCGAATTATCGTGGATCGACTGGGTATGGGGATGAGTTCATGCTGTCGATTGTGCCGCATATCGTTTCAGGGCCGGGGAGGGACATTCTGACGGGGGTGGATGCGCTGGTGAAGGATGGGATTGCTGACCCGGATCGGCTGGCGATTGGCGGCTACAGCTATGGCGGGTATATGACGAACTGGCTGATTACGCAGACAACGCGGTTCAAGGCGGCGGTGACGGGCGCGGGTGCGGTGGAACATGCGGCGAACTGGGGCAATGACGACGAGACCTTTGACGATGCGTGGGTTCTGGGCGGGCGGCCGTGGGAGAAGCCGGAGATTTACCAGAGCGAGGCGGCGCTGTTCCTGTTTGACAAGGTAAAGACGCCGACGCACCTGGTGCAGGGCGGGGCCGATGTACGGGTGAGCTACCTGGAGGGCGTGACGCTGGAGCGAGCGCTGGAATCGCTGGGGATTCCGCATAGTTTTCTGGTGTTTCCGGGCGAGGGGCATGATCTGGGGAAGAATCCGTGGCATGGGTACATCAAGGTGCGCGAGGAGCTGAAGTGGCTGGAAAAGTATGATGGGAAGTAGAGCTGCGCTATCCCAGGTCCCCAAATGCGAGGGACCTGGGGCACCCGGAATTTGGAGCGGAGAGTCTTTTTCAGCTACCGGATGGGGCGGTGGCGCATCGAATAGAAAACGCTATGGGACCAGTGAGCACAATCAGCGAGAGCACGGAGCAGACGGCGAAGCGAAGTGCGCAGCCGGCAACGAGCCGCCGCTTTCAGGAGACTCTGCTGAGCGCTCGGCGGACGATGGTCTGGAGCGAGATCCTCAAGATTGCTCTGGATAGCTTTCGGGCGAGCAAGATGCGGCTTGCGCTGACGGCGCTGGGCATGGTGATTGGGACCGCATCCGTGATTCTGGTGGTCACCATCGGCATGACGGGCAAGCAGTTCATCCTGGATGAGATTCAGAAGATCGGGACGAACGAGGTGGAGCTGGAGTATGCCGGGGGCGGCGCGGCGGGCTCGGAAACCAACGTTTATAACGACTACCTGACGCGCGACGATGAGAAACGGGTGGTGGCGCAGGTGCCGGGAGTGATGTATTCGTCGCCGATTCTGGAGATGCATACCCGGATCAGCCTTGGCGGCGGATTGGTAAAGGACACGCTGGTGCTGGGGGTGAGCCCGGATTACGAGCAGATTCGCAACCTGCTGGTGCCGTACGGACGCTTTCTGGAAGATATTGACGATACTCAGCACATGAAGGTGGCGGTGGTGACCGAGACCTTTGCCAAGCGGCGCTACGGCAGCGAAGATGCGGCGGTGGGGCGTGAGTTTTCGATCAGCGGAATTCCGTTCACGATTATCGGCGTGTTCCGGGAGAGCGTGACGGACTTTGGGCAATCGGAGATTGCCGAGGAGACGATTCTGATTCCCTATTCCGTGGGGCGGTTTTTTACGGGCACGGAGAATGTGAAGCAGATTTATTTCTCGATGCGATCGATGGCGGAGGTTCAGGACGCGACGCTGGAGATTCCGCGGATTGTGAGCGCGCACCACAGGCCGAACTCGGTGTATCACGCGCAAGACCTGCGCGAAGTGCTGAAGATGGCGGATACGATCTCAAACATTCTGACGGCGGTGCTGGTGCTGGTGTCCGCGGTGACGCTGGCGGTGGGCGGCGTGGGGATTATGAACATCATGCTGGCCACTGTGCGGGCGCGTATCCGCGAGATTGGAATACGAAAGGCAATGGGCGCGACGAGCCGGGAGATACGGCTGCAGTTTCTGGCCGAGGCGACGATTATTTCGCTTGCGGGCGGGGTGGTGGGCTGCCTTGTGGGGCTATCGCTGCCGGTTTCCGTGCGGCTGCTGACGGATTTCCAACTGCCGGTGAGCCCGTGGAGCGTGGTGATTGCGCTGGGCGCGGCGACGCTGGTGGGAATTGTCTTTGGGACGATGCCGGCGACGAGGGCGGCGCAGCTTGATCCGGTGGAGTCGCTGAAGTATGAGTGAGGACGAGGGACAAGGGCCTAACCTTGTGCTGATTTATGGGTTGATTGCGCTGGGATTTTTGATTGCTTTTGGATGTGCGGCGCTGGTTGTGCTGCCGTTTTATCATCGGCGGTGATGAGTCTGGCAGATAAAAACGCCACTCAGACGCAAATGCATACAGAGGAAATTTAAGACCAAAAGCATACCTCCGGGCCTAAAGGCCCAGTTCATTTTTCTGAACTTATTGCCGGGGATGAATCCCCGGCCTACTGAGAGCTTATTGCCGGGGATAAATCCCCGGCCTACCTGAGAACTTATTGCCGGGGATGAATCCCCGGCCTACCTGAGAACTTATTGCCGGGGATGAATCCCCGGCCTTGAGAACTTATTGGGATGAATCCCCGGCCTACCTGAGAGCTTATTGCCGGGGATGAATCCCCGGCCTGAGAGCTTATTGCCGGGGATAAATCCCCGACCTACCTGAGAGCTTATTGCCGGGGATAAATCCTCGGCCTACCTGAGAGCTTATTGCCGGGGATAAATCCTCGGCCTACCTGAGAGCTTATTGCCGGGGATGAATCCCCGGCCTGAGAACTTATTGCCGGGGATGAATCCCCGGCCTACCTGGAATAGAAGCTGAGAGAGGCGTCGCCTTGCTGGAGGAGGCGTGTGCGGGTGAGGTTGCCGTATGTGTCGGCGAGGGTGTCTTTACGGCGATGCTCGGCGATGACGAGAGCCTGGGGCGCGAGGAATGATGATGCGGAGTTGCCGAGGAGATTGAGAGCGGTGGAGTACTCGGCGGCGAGATCGTAAGGCGGGTCGAGAAAGACAATATCGAATGCCGCGGGAGCCGGGTTGGATTCGGTCTGCCGGAGGAATGCGGTGACTGCACTGTTGTGGATGGTAAAGCCGCCGGTAATGCCGAGGCGAGTGAGATTGGCGCGTAAGGCTGTGAGGGCTGGACGGGCTTTCTCTACGAATGTGACGTGTGAGGCGGCGCGGCTGAGGGCTTCAATGCCGACGGCTCCGGAGCCGGAGTAGAGATCGAGGAAGCGGGCCTGCTCGATGCGGGGTGCCTCCACTCGTGAGGTCAGGACGTTGAAGATGGTTTCGCGGAGACGGTCGCTGGTGGGGCGCGTTGCGAGGCCGGCGGGCGCGTCGAGAGTGCGGGAGCGGAATTGGCCGGCGATGACACGCATGAGAGAAAGAATAGCGGAGTTAACTGTTGTGCTATCCCAGGTCCCAAAACCAGGGACATGGGGCACCCATTTTGTAGCGAGACGCTCGAAAAACTTAACAACGCGGCTAAGGCGGGCCTCGTACAATGACAGGATGAGAGGCTGGACGATTCCGCTGGGCCGATGGATGGGCGTGGAGCTGCGCGTACACACGTTCTTTTTGCTTTTGGCGGCGGTGTGCATGGGGCTTGGCGCGTCAGAGAATGTGCCGGGCGGCAAGATGCGCGGGCTGGTTCTTTTTGGGATTCTGGCTATTGCGGTAGTGGTGCGGGAGACGGCGCGGCTTTTGGTGGCGGCGTGGATGGGACTGCGTTTGAGAGCCATTCTTCTGCTGCCGATTGGCGGATTCTTTGCTTATGCGAACCCGGAGAGCCAGGAGCGGGCAACGAACGGCGGCGGCCAGTATGTGCTGGCGGCGGCGGGACCGCTGGCGAATGCGCTAACGGCGCTGGCGCTGGCGGGAATGTTTCTGGGCGTGGCGCCGAATATCGACCTTCTGGGATTTCCGCTGGTTTCCGCGGGGCATCTGCTGCGAGCGGCGATCTGGATGCTGGCGGGATTGGCTGCGCTGCATCTGCTGCCTGCGTATCCGCTGGACTGCGGAAGGCTGCTGCGGACCAATTTCGCTCAGAAGTACGGTGTTGGACAGGCGAGCCGGGCAGCGGCGGGCCTGGGACAGCTACTGGCGCTGGGCGGGATGATTGGCGGAATGCTGCTGCACAGTCCGTGGCTGATTATTGCGGGATTCTTCATCATGATTGGCGCGCAGGTTGAGGAGCAGGGCGTCTCTTTCCAGAGCGTGGTGGACACGGTGCAGATGCGCGAGGTGATGCTGACGGATTTTGCTACGCTGTCACCTTCCGACACTCTGGCTGACGCACTGGCGCGATGCGTGCACTCGCTGCAGGAGGATTTTCCAGTGGTGCGCGGGCCGCAACTGGTGGGGATTATCTCGCGGCAGCGGATTGTGGATACGCTGCGAAGCGATGGGAACGGCTATGTGCAGTCGGCGATGTCGCGCGCGTTTCAGGTGGCGCGGCCAGAAGATACGCTGGGTACGACGATTCGTGGGATCACGGTGGGGCGCGGACTGAGCCTGATTCCAGTGACGGAGAGCGGGCGCGTGGTGGGGATTGTGAGCGTGCAGAACCTGATGAGTTCCATGAGCCTGCTTGCGGAGCAGCGCCGCTATGAGCGCGAAGAGAGCAGCGAGTAAACACGGCGGGGCGAATGTATTTTGAAAATCGATCTCGGGCTACGGAGCATGTGACAAATCGAAAAAATGTTTTTCGGGAACATAAGCATCCCACAGGGGCTAAAGCCCGGATGTTTTTCAATCATTTTCGGCACGACTAAAGTCGTGCCCTGTTACAAAGCAAGCCGAAGTCAATTCGTCAGACACAGCTTGAAGCTCGGATGTTTTTTGTGTCTTTTTCGGCACGACTAAAATCGTGCCCCGTTACAGGGCAATTCCGAGATATTTCCGATGGACGTGGAGAACAATAACGCAAAGCTGAATGCGCTGGAGCCGGGGCTTTA
>Ga0208193_1000112_pt1 | contig 58664 bp, 51 predicted proteins | sample June2015DPH_17_2_FD_184716 | JGI IMG/M metagenome (GOLD analysis project Ga0208193, IMG submission 184716) | Peatland microbial communities from SPRUCE experiment site at the Marcell Experimental Forest, Minnesota, USA - June2015DPH_17_10... | ecosystem: Environmental > Terrestrial > Soil >...
GAAAAAAAATTCGGGGCTGCCTTGAATGAGCTACGGCCCGAATCCTTTTTGGGATTCGGGCCGTAGCTCTTTCTTCTGCTGATTCTGAGTAAAGCATAAATGGGGTTAATTGCATGCAAAGTTTCTGGAGGAGGTGGGGTTACGAAAGGGTGGTGGACTTTGGTAATGACGAAGGACTAGGAACTAAACAACTAGAGCCCATCTCGTAGACCAGCTAAGGTAAACCTGCTAAGGATCGACGATGCACGCAGATTTCAGCCGCGCCGGATCATTCGTTGAATTTTAAAATCCGCTCACGCTCCTGCTGACTGTGGGAATCAGTTGCAAAACATCGCTCTAACGCATCCGCACTTCAGTTCTTCCCGTCGGTAACATGGTCAGCGCGTAGTCATCCTTCTGATTCGCCCAAAGCACTTCCAGCGGCCCATTCGCCGACACTTCCGGAAGCGCATCGCCCTCGCGGTATGGATACAGCAGCACTTTAAATCCCGGCTCCACAGAACGCACACTGTACCTCAGCCGGTTCCCCATTCCAAAGGAAGCCGTATCTCCCGATTCAGGAGTGCGCTTCACTTCGTATTTTTCAAATATCCAGCTTCCTCCGCTGCTCACGCCGATCATCCGCACCAGCAGCCTGCGGTTATCCTTTGCGTCCGCGCTGCCCAGCACAATCGAGTTTCCGTTCGTGCTCTTGACCTCCAGGTCGTCGGCCACCTGCATCAGCCAGTCATATTGATGGCTGCTCGCATCCTTCTTTATGTCATCGACAATCAGCACATAATCATGCGATCCATTTCTCCGCAGGGCAGCCGTGCGAAACGCCTTTTGCACCGGGTTATACACCGCTTGAAAGGGATACTGCGACGCCTGTTTGTCGTGCCAGGGCTCCGCTTTATTCGTGATCGTGGCATTTTCGTCGAATCTGCGAACGATCTCACCATTGGTATCCGGCTCCCAATGAAATGCCTTGACAGCCGGATCATTGAGGCGGTTCTGCGCCCGTGTAATCCAGTGGTATGGCTCCGAGGCATCGCCTGCCATCACGGTGAGGTTCGGGTCTTCGCGCCGCTCCACAGTGGCTCCTCCAATCGGGAAAAAGCCCTGGCCGCGTCCGTCAATCAGAATGCAGGAATTATCCTTGGTCTCCGCAACATGGAATCCGCGGTCGATCGCCCACTTTCTTCCCAGCGCCGAGAGCGTAAACTCCCCGGAGTTGGAGTGCGCGTGGGCAGCGGCATAGTTCGCCTCGGTGTTCATATCCAGATGCAGAACCATTCCGTCTCTGCCCCATTTATTTCGCGTGATTTGCAGGCCACGCTCTTGATCCCAATATGTAAGCGGAAGTTTCAGAGCCTCAATTCCACTCACCGCATCGGGATAGTTGGGGGGAATTGCCGCCTCATTCAAACCCCATTTTGTGTGTGGATTCGGGCCTTTGTAGGGCTTCCATCCAACCGGGTCTGAAGGGAAGGGCAGAATGAAAAGCCAGTCTCCGTAATTACCCAGTCCATCCGCGGTGGCTCCCACCCGGTTGCGCCAGACCATATCGACCACGAGATCTTTGGGCCAGAGCCACTTCAGGATTAGATAGTTGGTGATGCTGCCGCCCTGATCGTTCGGCGAGTCCTGATGCATGGAGAAGGCATCCCCATAAGGCTCCATGGCAGCCACCAGCCAATTCGGGAGCGCACGGTAGTGAGGTTCTGAAAAAAGATCGTCGCCATGTCTCGCGAAAGCTACCAGCGCCAGTCCACCAAAGCCCATCCCGAAATTGAAGTAGTGCATCTCCTCGATGCCGCCGCCCGCCTGTGTAATCCCGTAATGCAGGTAGTCCTCCATCACCTGCCGGCATTGGGGATAAAGCGCGGCATCGTATCCCTGTTCTCCCTCAATCGCCAGCGCTGTGACCGCAAGGCTCGTTCCAGCACTCGTCCAGTTGGACATTCTCCAATCCGCTGGCATGTCGTCCCCAAAGATCTTCTTGCCCGAAGTTGACAAAGAAATTGCCTGCCTCACAACGCGCCGTTGCGCGTCGGTCATATAGACATAATCGAAGTCATACGCGAGAGCCAGGAAAATGTCGGGATTTCCCTTCACCCAGTCCCTGGGAATGGAAGCATACGCGGCAAGAGCCGCACCTGCCTGTTGGCCCCTGACCTGATCCTGCCGAAGCAGCGCTTCAAAACATTCCAGGCTGAGCACATAGCCAATCTTGTTCTGCCAGAATGGTTCCTTCACATACGTGGCCGCATTCAGGTCGCCCTTTACAAGTCCCTCATATTCGGCGGCGAGTGGTTGGCCCGTGCGGAGCACCTCCACATAATGGTCCACTCTGCCCAGCATGTACTTGCCCACCTCAGTCTGCTGAGTCACCTGCCGCAGGCGAGGCAGTTCATCGGGACCAAACAGCACTCTGGGGTGAACTCCCGGAGCTGGAATTCTTCCGAATCGTTCTGTCAGTGTCGGCCCCGGATCAGGAAGCAGGCGCTCCTGCGCGGATAAGCCGGTTTGCAAAAGGGAAATGACAAAGACCAGGAGAAGGAAAAAGCGAATCGTGGGGCTCGGCTTTCTCACGAAAGAATCCTCCGCGTCCATCCTTGCACCCCTATATACCCCATGTCACGCCCGCCCGCAGCGCCGGAATACCCGCTACTCAGCTTGCGCCGCATCACCTTTAGCCAGCGGATCATTCTGGCGATCCGTCACCTCGGCCAGCGCAGCCAGCCGCTCGGCAATCTCCGCCGTCCAGGCGCCCTGTGCCGCTCTCCAACCCCAATTGCCACCTGCCACAGCCGGCGTATTCATCCGCGCCTCATCCCCCAGCTCCAGCAAATCCTGCGCCGGCGCAATCGCAATCTCCGCCACACTCACCTCTATTGCGCGAATCAGCGGCCATACCGGCCTGTCCGCGACCGGCCCCACATACGCCTCCACCGCCGCGCGCTCCTGCTCCTTCGCCCTGTTCCACCAGCCCTGCGTCGTGTCGTTGTCATGCGTTCCCGTATAGGCTACGGTGCCGCGCGTATACCGGTGCGGCAGATGTGGATGCGCCCCTTTGCCGCCAAATCCGAACTGCATCACCTTCATGCCCGGCATGCCCGCCTCCAGCCGCAGCGCATCCACCGCCGGCGTAATCAGGCCCAGATCCTCCGCCACCAGTGGCAGCGGTCCCAGCGCCGCTTCCAGCGCGCTAAACAGCGCCATGCCCGGTCCCTTTACCCACTCTCCATGCACCGCCGTCTCTTCCGATGCCGGAATCGACCAGTACCCCTCAAACCCGCGAAAATGATCCAGCCGCACAATGTCATACAACTGGCAAGACCGCCGCACGCGATCCACCCACCAGCTATACCCCAGTTCCGCCAGCACATCCCACCGGTACAGCGGATTACCCCACCTCTGCCCCGTCGCCGAAAAATAATCCGGCGGAACTCCCGCCACATGCACCGGCCTCAGCTCCTCATCCAGCTCAAAGATCCCCGGATGCGTCCACACATCCGCCGAATCCATACTGACAAAAATGGCAATATCACCCAGCACGCGAATCGCGCTGCGCGCCGCGGCGTTTCGGAGCTGATTCCATTGAAGGGAGAACGCAAACTGCAGCGCCTGCTCCACCGCCAGCTCGCGCCCATGCCCGGCAACCAGTGCCTTCAGCGCCTCAGTCTCGCGCCGCCGCACCGACTCCGGCCAATGCGTCCACGCGCCGGTCCCATGCATATCGCGCAGCACCGCATACATGGCGAAATCGTTCAGCCAATGCGCCTCCGCCGCGCAAAACGCCGCAAAGGCCTGCCACTGCTCGGCCAGCTTCGGATCGCTGGGTCCGCGATCCAGAAAATTCCGCGCAGCCTCCCGCAACAGAGGCAGCTTCTCGTTCTCCACCGCGCCATAATCTACCAGCGCCCCGCCAGAAGCTTTCGCCACCCGCTCGCGCGCGATCCATTCCCAATCCGCCAATAGCTCCAGGCTGATCAGGTTCGGATTCCCCGCAAACGCACTCGTCCCCGCGTACGGAGAATTTCCATACCCCGTGGGACAAAGCGGCAGTACCTGCCACACATGCTGCTTTGCAGCCGCCAGAAACTCCACAAACTCATACGCAGCCGGCCCCAGGTCGCCAATCGGCCCCCGTGAAGGCAACGAAGCCACGTGCAGCAAAACTCCAGAGGAACGCGCGAAATCCATGTCCTCATTATGGAGGCTCAGACGACTACAATTGGTTGGTTTACGAAAACCATCTCAGCGTACATTCAAATTTCACACCGCAGTGAGGACTCTCTCCGTGCATGATCGTCTCATCGGCTTCCTTCGGGCTTTGGCAATGATCTCCTTCACCATCCCCGCCCTCAGCGCCGCCGCACAGGCTTACCCGCCTCCGCAGCTTGAAGTCGCCTCCGGCTGGCAGCTACAGGATTCCTCCAAAGTCACCGAAACCGGCGCGCAGATCTCCTCCGCCGGATACGCGCCAAAAGACTGGCACGCCGCCGTCGTTCCCGGAACCGTCCTCACCTCGCTCGCCGCCGATAAAACCTACCCTGAGCCGCTCTTCGGCGAAAACAACCGCCCTGAAGTCATCCCCGAGTCGCTCAATAAGACCCCGTACTGGTACCGCACCGTCGTTACCGTTCCATCCATATATGCAGGCCGCCGCATCTGGCTCAACTTCGACGGCATCAACTACTCCTCTGAAATCTGGGTCAACGGCCAGCAGGTCGGCACGACCAAAGGCGCCTTCATCCGCGGCAGATTCGACATCACCGCCGTAGTCAAGCCTAAAGAAAAAGCAGTCATAGCCGTACTGGTCGCACCCCAGCCCCACCCCGGCGTCCCGCACGAGCACACCCTCAAAGCCGGCATGGGCCTCAACGGCGGCATCACCGCCATCGACGGTCCAACGTTCCTCTCCACCATCGGCTGGGACTGGATCCCCGCCATCCGCGACCGCGACACCGGCATCTGGCGCAAAGTCTTTCTATCCGCATCCGGCGACGTCACCATCAAAGACCCGCTCGTCACCACCGATCTCCCGCTCCCCAAGACCGATTCATCCGACGTAGCTATTCAGGCCACGGTGGAAAACGTCACGGACGCCCCGCAAAAAGGCGTCCTCCAGGGCCAGATCGAAAACATCAAATTTGAGCAGCCGGTAGAAATCCCCGCCCACTCCACGCAAAAAGTCACCTTCGATCCCAAAACCACCCCCGCGCTCCACATCCAGAACCCGCGCCTCTGGTGGCCCAACGGATATGGCCCGCAGAACCTCTACAAGGTCCATCTGACTTTCCTCGACTCGCGGAAGCACGTCTCCGACGCGACAGACGTCACCTTCGGCGTCCGCAAAATCACCTATTCCGTCCCCGACTCCGAAAACCTCACCATCTCGGTCAACGGCGCGCGCGTCTTCATCCGCGGCGGCAACTGGGGCATCGACGAAGCCCTCAAGCGCATCCCGCGCGAGCGCCTCGAAGCCCAGATCCGCATGCACAAGATCGCCAACCTCAATCTCATCCGCAACTGGGTCGGCCAGTCCACTAACGAAGACTTCTACGAGCTCTGCGACAAGTACGGCATCCTGGTCTGGGACGAATTCTTCCAGCCCAACCCATCCGATGGCCCCAATCCCACCGACCTCGACACCTACATGGCCAATGTGCGCGACAAGATCCTGCGCTACCGCAACCATCCCTCCATCATGCTCTGGTGCGCGCGCAATGAAGGCTTCCCGCCCAAGGAGATCGACGACCGCCTCCGCGTCTTAATGGCGGAGCTCGAGCCCACGCGCCGCTATCAGCCCAGCTCGACCTCCGGCGGCGGCGTCCGCTCCAACGGCCCATACCACTGGCGCACTCCGCGCGAGTATTACAAGATCGGCGACGACTTCTTCAAAACAGAAACAGGCACCATGTCCGTCCCCACTCTCGAATCCGTTCACGGCATGCTGGACAAAAAAGATTGGGAGATGATCACCGACGCCTGGGCCGAGCATGACTTCGCCAACGGCGCAGTCCAAGGCGGTAAATATCCTGGCATCATCACCGCCCGTTACGGCAAAATCTCCAATCTCGCCGACTTCGTCCGCAAGGCCCAGCTCATGAACTACGAGGCCTACCGTTCCATGTACGAAGGCCGCAACGCCCAGCTCTTCCACCCAACCACGGCCATCATCACCTGGATGAGCCACCCAGCGCAGCCCAGCTTCGTCTGGCAGCTATACCACTACGACTACGAGCCCAACTCCTCGCTCTTCGCCGTGCAGAGCGCCGCCGAGCCGCAGCACATCCAGCTCAATGAATCCGATGGCCCCAGCTCCAACTTCGTGCAGGTCATCAACAACCTTCCCGATGCACTCACCAAAGCCACAGCGCACGCCACCGTCTACAACCTCGACGGCCGCGTAGCCTGGGAACGCGACTGGCCCGTCGAAGCTCCCGCCGCCACAGCCACAACACTCGGCCAGCTTGAGCTATCCAGCGCCATCTCCAACGTCAACTTCATCAAGCTCGATCTCAAGGACTCGACCGGCAAGCTCATCTCTACCAACTTCTACTGGCGCAGCAGCCGCACACCCGACGTTGTCGAAGCCAAGCCAGCCACAGCCCAAAACGACGACCTGACCGACCTGAACAAGCTCCCTGCGGTCACGCTGGAACCAACCATCTCGCGCCACGACGAGACGGATAAGGAGGGAGTTGGCACGGCGCACTTCACCGTCACGCTCAACAATCCAACCAAATCTATCGCACTCATGGCGCACGTCCAGCTCCGCCGCAACTCAGGATCCGATTTTGGCGCCCGCGTCCTGCCCGTCTTCTACTCCACCAATTACGTCTCGCTCCCGCCCGGCGAGAGCCGCACCATCGAGATCGAAGCCGACCTCAAAGACCTCCACGGTGAAGACGCACTCATCGTCCTCGACGGCTGGAACACCTCAGTCTCAAAAGCCTCGGCCAAAGGCGTCTCCATCGCACCCAACTTCAGCGCCGATCCAGCCAACTCACCCATCACCGGCCTTCCCTTCCAGACCGAAGGCCTCCGCCAGTAGCCCAGCACAGCTTCCGTGCCCCCACCCTTGCGACTTTGTTCTGTCGCAAGGGTGGGTCTCCCCCCTCCAACAGGTAACATCCTGAGCGACCGGGGTCACCGGGCACGCTGTATAGAATGATCTGCCATGCCGATCCGCGAAGAAAAGAACATCACCCGCCGCCAGTTCGTATCTCGATCCGCGCTTTTGACCGGCGGCATCTCCCTCGGACTGAACTCCGCTGCCGGCAGCCTGGCCGCCGAACCGGAAACCGCATTCTCCGCATATCAGCAGCGCCGGCGCGCCGATCTCTGGGGCCTCCTCGGCGAGCTGCCCTGGCAGCATGAGCCCGCACCGCCCAAACTTGTCAGCCGGGAAGAACACGACCAGTACACCCTCGAACGGCTGGTCCTCGACCTGAATGGGATGGAACCAGTACCCGCTCTCCTCTTGATCCCCCGTAAGCTCAAACGCCCCGCTCCCGGTCTCCTCTTCATTCACTGGCACGCAGGAATGTACGACCTCGGCAAGGAGCAACTGCTCAAAGGAACCAGCGTTCAGCCCGCCTATGCTCCTGTGCTGGCGGAAATGGGAGTTGTCACCCTGGCCATCGACAGTTGGTGTTTCGGTGAGCGCCAGCACGACACCAACGGCCATCGCGGAGAGGAAGACGCCTTCAAGCTCGCGCTCTGGCGCGGCCAGGTGCTCTGGGGCATGATGCTTTTCGACGAGTTCCGCGCCCTATCTTACCTCGCAAGCCGGCCGGAAGTGGATCCGCAAAGGCTGGGCGCGACCGGCATGTCGATGGGCGCAACCAAAACCTGGTGGCTCGCCGCACTCGATCCTCGCGTCAAAATGGCCATCGATATCTGTTGCCTCACCGATTACGATTCGCTGATCGCCGCGCACAATCTTAGCGGCCACAGCATCTCTTATTTTGTCCCATCGCTGCTCAAGCAATTCGATACCGCTGCCATCAACGAGCTGATCGTTCCTCGGCCTCACCTCAGCGTCAATGGCCGCAAGGACCCACTGACGCCGCCCGCCGGGGTCGAGAAGGTTCGCGATCATCTATTGCCGCTTTACCGGCAGTATGGCCGCGAGCAGGATTGCCGCATCGAGCTCTTCGATTGCGCCCACGAGGAAACCCCGGAGATGCGCAGCCTGGTCACCGGCTGGATGCGGAGATACCTGTCACAGGCTGACTCGGCAGATCGCCCTAAAACGTAAAAACCGGCGCCGGCTGCTTTTCCCCAACCTGTCCCACGGCAATCTCCGCCTGGTAGAAGTCCTCATCCGGCTTCTTGAAGCCCGAAAGCCGCCGCAGCATGGCAATCTGCCCGGTATGCGTCAGCGCATCGGCCACCGGTGCCTGGAACAGCCTCTCAACAGGAGCCTGCAGCGGCTCATCGCTAGCCAGCAACGCATCGAATGCCTCAAGCGCCGCAAAGAATCGCTGCTTTTCTTCCGCCCACGGCAGCGGTTCGGAGGTATGCCACTTCTCATCGCCGCGAGAGATGCTCAGCGCCCAGTCGAAGAGATCGCCCATGTGCGCCAGAATCTGTCCCGGCGTCCGTCCCGCGCCATCAAAGCTCGCAAACTCGTCCGGCGCGCCTGTCACAGCCCGCGCAGCGCGATACGCAAGCGTGGCCAGAGTATGCCGCAAAAACGCTCGTTTCTCGTCCATCCCGCCAATATACTCTGCGGTATAGGCACAAAGGCTCAATGTTTGTTAAACTAAAAGTTCTGAGTTCAAACGCAGGAAGAGTCTATGTCCATCCATCCAGTAATGCAGCGCCTGGCCGATAAGCTCAAGCGCACCGATCTGCCCAAGTTCGTTCCCGGCGACCAGATTCGCGTCCAGGTCAAGATTAAGGAAGGCGACAAGGAACGCCTCCAGGCCTTTGAAGGCCTCGTCATCGCCATCAACAACGGCCCCCAGGGCACCTTCACCGTCCGCAAGATGAGCTTTGGACAGGGCGTTGAGCGCATCTTCCCCTTCAACTCCAGGGTTGTTGACCGCGTGGAGAAGATCCGCAGCTACAAGGTCCGCCGCGCCAAGCTCTTTTACATCCGCGGACTCCGTGGCAAGGCAGCGCGTCTCAAGGAAGTCGATCGCGAAGTTGCCGCAAAGAGAGCCCAGGCTTAAGAAAGCCGAAACCTCTCAGCTTTTCGCTTCACCCAAAGAAAACCCCGGCCACAACGCCGGGGTTTTCTTTGCGCTTTTAAAAACGTTATTTGTGTTGATAGCGCTTCATCATGTGATCGACAATGTGGTTCGCCTTCTCGATGTGATCGAGCGCGCGATGCTTCAGGCCCTTGACCGAGCCATTGTCTTCCGCCTGGTCTACGTCATGCCATGCGGCATCCCCGGACTCACGTGCTTTTCTGAAGCGGTCCGAATAGGTTAACTTCGCATCCACCGGCATCTCATTGTGAAGATCCTTGTGGTCATCGATGGATGCGCCCTTGATCTGCTCGATGGCAGCATCGATCTCCCGGATGGCGCTATTGGCTTCGTCGTCCATGTGCTCATCCGGTGTTTGCTTATCAAGATACGAGCGCATCAGGCGAAGATCGCTCAGTGCATGTAGATATTGCGGGTGCTCCTGGGCATGAGCGGCGATTCCGCTGCCCAGGGACAGCGCAAAGAGCATTCCTGACATTATGATAATCTTGCTCAATTTCATCGTACGATTCCTCCATTGGGGTTGTAATTACCTCTAAGCGTGCAACTTACGTACAAAGCCGGCATCCTTGATGCCTGCCCTGTGCTCTTTAAACCGGATATGCGTCCGAAGACGCGGTGAAACAAGAGAATTTGTAGCGTGCATTCTCCATGGAGGACTTAGATGACATTCGCACCCACTCCGTTACCTCCGTATTACGCAGTGATCTTCACCTCGCTACGAACAGAAGGCGATAACGGCTACGGAGAGATGGCCGAGGCAATGATCCATCTCGCGGCTCAGCAGCCTGGCTTTCTCGGCATCGAATCTGCTCGCGAGGATCTTGGCATCACCGTCTCCTACTGGGAAAGCCTGGATGCCATCACCGCCTGGAAGCGTGACTCTGATCATCTCGCCGCTCAGCGCCAGGGCCGCGCCGGCTGGTATCAGAGCTACAAGGTGCGCATAAGCCGTGTCGAACGCGATTACTCCTTCGAGAAGGGATGATCCCGCCTTTCGGCCGCTCACTATACTGATTGCATGGCCCGACTCAACCGGCAAAATCCCGTCTGTGGCTGGAAGCATGAGAATGCAGCTCGCCGCGACGGTGCACTGCGCATCGCCGGGATCGATGAAGTCGGCCGTGGGCCCATGTTCGGGCCAGTCGTCGCCGCCGCGGTCATTCTGCCAAGAGGCTGCCGCTTGCAAGACCAGGGCTTGAACGACTCAAAGAAAGTCACCGAGAAAAAGCGCAACGAACTCGACGTCGAGATCCGCGCGCAGGCCGTCGCCTGGGCCATCGCCGCAGTCGATGTCGAGACCATCGACCGCATCAATATACGCCGGGCATCGTTGCTCGCCATGCACCGCGCTATTGAGCAACTTGCCCTCACGCCGGACTATCTGCTCATCGATGGCATCGACACCATCGCAACCATTGAATTTCCCTGCCGCCAGCAATCCGTGATCCAGGGCGATGCGACAAGCGTCTCCATTGCCGCGGCGAGCATTCTTGCCAAGGTCCATCGCGACCGCCTCATCGTCGAGCTCGACAGCCAATACCCCGGCTATGGTCTCGCGCAGCACAAGGGTTACAGTACCGCCGTTCATCTTGAAGCTCTCACGCGCCTTGGCCCCACGCCTCTGCACCGCAAGAACTGGAGCCCTGTAGCACAGACCCTGCTCTCATTTTCATCGGCCATCGATCTCAATCTGTAGAGAAGCCTATGCGCCATATTGCCGGAATCGTGCTTTTTGCCGTTGCGTACACTGCATCCGGCTCTTCTCAGCAGCAGCATGCCACAAAGTCCCAGCCTCCGCGAGGCGCAGTCACCGGAACGATCTATTGCGGAGATTCGAATGCCCCTGCAAGGCTTGCGCAGCTCTCGCTGTTGCCTGCAAACCGCCAGCAAGGCGACCAGGTTTTTATGGCGCAGAGCGACCTCGACGGACGTTTCGCCATAGGTAGGCTCCCCGAAGGAACGTATTATGTTTCCGTAAAATATGCGGGCTATCTCGATACTTTCCCTCTCGCCAAAAGCTCTGACCTGGCCGGTCTCAACGCAGACGAACGAAAACAATTCGAAGCGCAGGCTCTCACAGTTTCAATCTCCGCTCAACAAGCCTCCACCATTGCAGTGCACCTTGACCGCGCCGCCGTGTTAGAAGGCACCGTTTTGTATGACGATGGAAGCCCTGCCATCGGCCTGCATATGAATATCCGGCCCAAACCCAGGCCCGGTGCAGTGACAACAAAATCTAAAGCAGCGGATGATCTGTTCGGCCTGACAATCGTGCTCAACGATGCATTTGCGCGCGTCACCGATGATCATGGACACTTTCGCGCAGTAGGTCTTGCTCCAGGCGAATATCTCGTCAGCACCACACTCTCGACAGCATCCGGTACTGCACCGCCGGATAGTCCCGAAATAGAGCTTGTGAAGTCCACTCCCTCTGGCGGACTCGTGATGTATTACGGAGATACCGCACGAGCCAGCGAGGCTAAGACAATCAAGATCGCTGGCGGCGAATCCAACGCGGAAGCCGACATTACCATCCCGCTCAGCAAACTCCATAGCGTCCACGGCCGAGTCATCCTTAAGCGCACAGGTCAACCACCACCAACGGCAGCGTTGCGTCTTCTCTATGCTGATACACGCGAGTTCGCACGCATGGCCGTCGCTGTAAACGGGGAATTCGAACTGAACTACATTCCCGAAGGCTCATACATCCTGCAGGCTCAGGCATCGGCAGATCCCGCACCCGCCAATGAAGAAGATGGCAACGGCACCATCAGTGGCAGCTTTGGCGTCTTCATCGAGACCGGCGATTTCGACTTCGCACCCCACGTCAGCATAGATGAGTCCGCTTCCTCTGAAATTCCCATCGACGTACACGGAGAGCTAACCGGAATCGCACTCGAAGTACCCGATGCACCCGCAAAAAAATCAGGCGCGACCGCCTCATCTGTCTCAATCCCCACCGTCACAGTCGGACCGCCGCAGCAATAGCTTCACAGGCAGACGATCCAGGCGGCAACCTAAGCAGCACAATATGGGAATGTGTCATCGGCTCGCGCTCGCTGCCGATTTTCATGAAGCCGACGGCGTTTTTCGAGCGGCTTTCTTCGCAGCGGGCTTTGTTTCCGGACGGCGCGGGCGCTGCACGGCGGAGACGGACTTGATGACGATCCTGTGCTCGCCTCTGGCAGGAAACGGAACCCGCGCGCGAACCGTCGCCTCCCGCATCAGCTCCGCCACTGCGGGGTCGCGCAGCATCGCGGGCGAAGGCAGCACGACGTGCTTCGCCACGCTGCCGCTTCCTTTCAGAATTCTCTCCGGATCAGGAAGCCCTGCGGCCTGTAGAAAGAACAGACTCACCCATCTGGGATAGACAGCAATCGAGAAGATTCCATCGGAGGTCTTCTCCGATGGCGCAAAGCCTATGGCGAGAGCGTTGTAATTGTCGTACACAAGCTCGATGGAAGTGGGATAAAGCCGCCGCATCTCGCCCAGAATTGCCTCAGCCAGGGAGCCGATTTCCGGCGTGTATTTCGCCAGAAATAACGCGAGCTGCTCTTCCGGATTTGCCGCCTTTGCCATTCCGCTTCTCAGTCATACTTCCACAGATTCATGCCATTGTAGAGGAAAGCCACCTGATCGCCACAGCTGTTAAACATCAGCTCCCCTTAGACACCCACGCGATGGAGCGGCTGCGTGCCGCGCACCAGGTTGTAAACTGACCCCACGTATGTTGCCAGCGATGAGAGTGCAGCGTGCCTCGGCGCGCACCAGTATAGTCCATTTGAGCGCAGTAGCTTTCCTTTCAGCAGCCTTCATAGCAGTCGCGCAAGCCCAGGGTCCCGACCCTGCAGCCATCGCGCCGCATGAAGCCAGCGCAATCCCGCTTCCGCTCGCCGAAGACCGCGGCTCCGCAGCCCTCGAAGAATCTCTGCGCCGTCTCAACACAACAGCCAGCGTAATGATGATCGTCGCCCACCCCGACGACGAAGACGGTCCCCTACTCACCTACCTCAGCCGCGTCCAGGGCGTTCGCACCATCCTCTACACGCTCACCCGCGGAGAAGGCGGCCAGAACGCCATGGGCGCGGAAACCTACGACGCGCTTGGCCTCATCCGCACCAATGAGCTGCTCACCGCCGACAAGTATTACGGCGTCACGCAAATGTGGGGCACACAAGCCGACTTCGGCTTCTCCAAAACGCAGGAAGAATCCTTCGAACGCTGGAACCACAACCGCGTCCTCTATGACGCCGTCCTCGCCGTGCGCCGCATGAGGCCGCAGGTCATTGTCTCCACCTTCGTCGGAGCAGTCAGTGACGGCCACGGTCACCATCAAGTCTCCGGCGAAATCGCGCAGGAAGTCTTCAAAGCCGCAGCCGATCCCAAAGTCTTTCCCGAACAGCTTAAAGACGGCATCGAACCCTGGCAGCCGTTCGCTGTCTACGGAATGGTTCCCTTTGCGCCCATCACGGACAAGGGAATCTTTGACTACGCTACCGGCAAATGGGCTCCCGCGCGCTTCAAAAACTACGTCACCGGCGAAACCATCGACCATGCGCTCTCAGCCGATGTCACCATTCAGGTCGGCGACCGCGATCCTATCCTCGGTCGCAGCCCTGTGCAGATCGCCCGCGAAGGCTGGGGCATGCAGAAGTCGCAATATGGCGGCGCGAGCCCGGCACTTAGCGGCCCATCTACCACCAGCTATCACCTCTGGGCCGTCGCTCACGGATTTGAAGCGCCATGGGAAACCCGAAGCAGCAACAACACGCTCTTTGAAAATGCCAAAGTGCGCATCCCCAGTAGCGCCTTCTACCTCGCCAGTCTCGGTGGCACAAATTCACCTCAGTGGCTCAATGCTGCTCTTCAATCCATCGGCAATGGTCTGAGCGCAATTGCGATGAATTCCGCTCCTCGTGCTAATGGTGAATTGGCCCGCCAAATCGCCGCCGCCTACAAGCCAACCCTCGATCTCCGCACCCACATCGCCTCTGCCACAGATCTCACACCCCAAGCTAAAGCCAGCCTCCTACTCGAACTCGACTACAAAATCGACGAGTTCCAATCCGCCCTCAAAGAACTGCTTGGTCTCAACCTCATCGCTTTCCGCACCAACGGCGGAGGAGGCGGCGGTGGCCGCGGCGCATCCGCGGATGAAACACCCGCCAGCGTCTCTCCCGGCGAAGACTTCCGCGTCCGTATTCACACCACGCAATCCGGAACCGCAGCAACGCTATCCAAAGCATGGCTGGAAAGCCACGCCGGCGATTCCTGGTCCACAGAAACCGACACAAAATCTCCATCAAACGACACGCTCTTCCGCGTAAAAGCCTCAGCCAACGCCGCGCCCACCGCGCCCTATTTCACACGCCCCACCACAGAGCAGCCGTACTACGACATTTCCAATCCCGCTTGGCGTGGCCGTTCCCTCGCGCCCTGGCCGCTTGAAGCCGAGGTGGAATACACCTTCGATGGCACGCCCATCCGCATCAGCGCCGTCGTTCAAACCCTTCAGCATGTCACCGGTGAAGGCGGCGTCTACGAGCCGCTCGTCGTCACGCCCGCCATCGGCGTCAGCATGACGCCCGAAGCCCGCATCGTTCCCCTCGACGGCGGCCCGCTGCCTGTCAAAGTCGTCGTACACACACAGGCCGCCGCAGTAGGCACCGTCTCGCTCAAGCTCCCCGCAGGCTGGCACTCCGAACCTACTGAAGCCAACTTCGCCCGCAAATCTGCCGGTGATACTGAGCCCATTCTCTTCTCCGTCACCACGGATGGCGCGCAGTCCGGCGCATATACAGTAGAAGCCGTAGTCCAATCCGGCGGGGCCACATATACCAGCGGCTGGAGGAGCATTGGATACCCCGGTCTTCGCCCCTACAACCTCTACAGAGCCGCCGAGCTCAAGACACGCAAGATCGACGTCAAGCTCGCACCCGGCCTCAAAATCGGCTACATCATGGGTGCGGGCGACCTCGTTCCTGAAGCCATCGAAGCCATGGGCGTCATGCCGCATATCCTCTCACCCTCTGAGCTGGCCACAGCCGATCTCTCCGCCTGGAACGTAATCGTCATCGGCATCCGCGCCTATCAGACTCGCCCTGAACTGGCCTCCAATCAAGCACGCCTCGATGCCTTCGTCCGCAACGGCGGCAACCTCATCGTGCAGTACCAGCGCGGCAACTTCCCCGCGCCGCTGCCGATCAGCATGGGCTCGCGGCCTGAAAATGTCGTCGACGAGAGCGCGCCTGTCAAGCTCCTCATGCCGCAGGACCAACTCCTCCGCTCGCCAAACATCATCACCACAGCCGATTTCGATGGCTGGGTTGAGGAGCGCGGCCATTCCTTCCTCGACACCTGGGATCCTGGCTACACCGCACTCACCGAAACCGCCGATGCCGGCCAGGACCCGCAGCGTGGCGGCCTTATCGTCACCCATCCGGGCAAAGGCACATATATTTACGTTGCTTATGCGCTTTACCGGCAGCTTTCCGAACTTGTACCCGGCTCCTATCGTCTTTTCGCCAATCTCCTCAGCGCCGGAGCGGCAAGATAGTCGCTCCCGGCAATTTTCGGGTTAAGGCCGTGTAAATTTTTTATTACTAATCCATTACAACTATTAAATCCCTGTAAATTCGTCATATTTTCATCTTTCCCTGCCACTCTTGAACCTGAAACAACCGGAAAGCGACGGGATCTCTCGTCGCACATGCATTCTTTGCGTTCGCGATGGAAGCGCATAGCGGGCATCGGGGGAAGTACAAAAATGCCCGGCATAAGCAGTGTGTGAAAAGCAACAAGCCGTATTTAATAAAGAGAGGCACAATGAACTGGAAACTGAAATCGGTTGCCGCGATCGCACTGGCAGCCAGCGCAATTGGCAGCTTTGCCTATGCGACTGACCCAACTCCTGTGAGTGATGCTACTCCGCCCAAAAAGCACAAGGCGGCAGCAGCCAAGAAGGCTGACGCTCCTTGCTGCGCAGCCACCGAAGATCAGATTAAACAGCTTCGTCAGGATCTGCAGAGCCAGATCGACGGCCTGAAGTCCGATCTAGCCGCGAAGGACGCCGCACTGCGCGATGCGCAGCAGAAGGCAGCCGACGCCCAGGCCTCTGCCGACAAGGCGAATGCGGCTGCAGCCGGCGTGGCCGACAATGCCGCAGCCGTCAGCGCGCTGCAGGGCACAGTCAATGACCTGAAGGCCAACCAAGTGTCGCTTGCCACCACGGTTTCCGATGAAACCACCAAGATCAAGCAGTCGATTGAGAGCCCGAATGTCCTTCATTACAAGGGCATCGCGATCACTCCCGGCGGCTTCACCGCGGCTGAGACCGTGTGGCGTCCGCACTCCACTGGATCCGACATTCCCACACCGTTCACCTCCATTCCCTTCCCGCAGGCTGAGGCATACCACCTGAGCGAGTTCTACGGCACAGGCCGCCAGTCGCGCGTCTCGCTGCTCGCTGAGGGCAAGGTCGACTGGGGCACGATCCGGGGCTACTTCGAGGGTGATTGGCTCGGCACTGGCGTAACCTCGAACAACAACCAGTCCAACAGCTATGTCTTCCGCCAGCGCGTCATCTGGGGCCAGGCTATTACCAATAGCGGCTGGGGCTTTGCCGGCGGACAGATGTGGTCTCTGGCTACCGAAGACGCCAAGGGGCTTTCGAATCTTTCCAGCGACATCAAGACGCCGCAGACCATCGACCCGAACTATAACGCCGGCTTCGTCTGGACCCGCCAGTACGGCTTCCGCGTCACCAAGTCCTTCGGCGACAAGCTCGCCATTGGCATCGCAGCGGAAAACCCGCAGGTTCTCTCGCCTGGCGGCACCATCACCCTCAACCCGGGCGTGAGCTATATCTGGGGCAATCCCGGCACCAGCAGCGGCGCCTATAACGGCGCCATCAGCAGTGAAGCCTGCACGTCCACCAGCACCACCACACCGGTCAGCGTCACTTGCATTCCGGGCTACCTGACCACCTACGCCATCAATCCGGTTCCCGATTTCATCGCAAAGATCGCTATCGATCCCGGCTACGGCCACTATGAAATCATCGGCATCACTCGCGCCTTCCGCGATCGCATCTATGAGGGTACGAGCGGCACTCCCTGGAACGATACCCAGTGGGGCGGCGGCATCGGCGGCAGCGCGCGCATGCCCATCACCCACATGCTCGACTTCGGCGTGAAGGCTCTCTACGGCCACGGCACCGGCCGTTACGGCGACTCAACCGTTGCCGACGTCACCGTCGGACCGGATGGCCGCTTCAAGCCTCTCGAAAGCCTCTCGGCACTCGGCACGCTCGAATTTCATGCCACACCACGCCTGGACATCTACGCCAATTACGGTGTCGACTATATCGGCAAGTGGCTCTATGAGAACTCGGCCGGCAAGGCGGGCGGTTACGGCATTGGTGAAAGCAACTCCGGTTGCGGCACTGAGAACCTCACCCCCACCGCGCCAACCATCCCCTCCAGCGGCAGCTCCTGCACCGGCGTCAACCGCGACGTTCAGGAAGGTACCCTGGGCTACTGGTATGACATCTACAAGGGATCCCACGGCCGTCTGCGTCAGGGCATCCAGTACAGCTACGCCAGCCGCGTAATCTGGGCCAACCTGTCCGGATACGCTCCCAAGGGCATCGAGAACATGTTCTGGACCTCCTTCCGCTACTACCTGCCGTAGTCAACAGGCAGAGCTAACAACGAAGGGCAGCTCGCAAGAGCTGCCCTTCTTCTTTTGTGCTGAAGCTAAGCAAGCGGAGGCGGGCGGAATCCAAATTCACGATCTACAATCTTCGCAATACCCAACACAATCTCGTCTTCGAAAGGCCGCGCCGCAATCTGCACGCCGATAGGCAATTCCTCGGGCGACCGACCGACAGGAACGACCGCCGCCGGGCACGCCAGCACATTGAACCATTGCGTGTAGCGCACCGCATCCAGATACGCCACAGTCTTTCCTTCGACGTTCCATGAGCGCTCGCCATGCCTCCACGCAGGCACGCTCGCCACCGGACACAGCAAAACCGGATACTCTTGCATGGCCTCCAGCGTCTTTGCGCGCAGCATATCCAGCTCCGCCCACGCATTCAACAGTTCAGCAGCCGTCAGCGGACCTGCAGCTCCCGCAATGCCGAGAAACTCCGTAAAGATCGGGCTTAGCCGCTCGCGCTTCCCGCGAATCGCAGACTCATAAAACATTGCCCCGCACTGCACAAAAAAGATGTTCCATAGCTTCCGCAACTGCTCCAGCGTATGTGGCCGGAACGGCTCCACGCGAAAGCCCGCATCCCGCAACGCCTGAGCCGCGGCCTGCACCGCCGCGCGCGTCTCCGCCGTCACAGGCACAATGCCATCGTCCTCAAAAAAACCAATCCTGCATGCCCGAAGCTCGTCGAGCGAGTGCGCACGCAAAGCCACAGGCGGACTCGCCGGATCGCTCGCATCCTGCCCACTCAACACACGAAACAGCAGCTCCACATCTTCCATCGCGCGCGCCATCGGCCCAATCGCACCCAGCGTCGAGAACGGTCCCACGCATGGCGGCAGATGCCCGCGCCCCGGCACGCGTCCCGGCGTGGGCTTCAGCGAGCCGATACCGGTAAAGTGCGCCGGCACTCGAACGGAACCTCCGCTGTCGCTTCCCAACCCCGCCGCCGAAAGCCCCGCGGCAATCGCCGCCGACTCGCCGCCGCTCGACCCTCCAGGCGTCCGCTCCAGATCCCACGGATTCGACGTGCGCCCATGCAGCAGGTTCGCAGTCTCATAGGCCATCAGAAACTCCGGGCAATTCGTCGTGCCCAGAATCAGCGCCCCCGCCGCGCGCAGCCGAGCCACGGCCTCCGCATCCTCGCGCGGAATGTCGCCCTTGTTCAGCAAGCTCCCGATCTCGCAGCGAAACCCGGCCGTCGCAATCGACGATTTCACGGTCACCGGCAGTCCATGCAGCGGCCCGCGCGGCTCCGGCATGGCATCAAAAGCTCTGGCCTGCACACGCACTCGCTCCGCATCAAAATCCGCAAAGGCGTTCAGGCATGGATTCAACCGCTCAATCCGTGCAATATGCGCCTCTGCCAGTTCCGAAACGCTTATTGCGCCGGAGCGCAACGACTCCAACTGCCGCATTGCAGACTGCAACGCGATTTCATTCACGGCTTCACCGCTCCCGCGCTCGTCGCGCCATCTTCCTTCGGGGTTGACGGCAGCTCACGGTAATCAAAGCGGTACGACCGCACCGGCTCACCCGAATCGAAGCGTGTATTCCAGTCCAGCTGATACTTCAACGCATTCGCATCGTCCGGGAATTTTTCCTGCGCGCCGTACGGATACGCGCTCATGTTATGGAACGGCAGCGGAGCCACGGTAAACGGCGCAGCATCCCACCAGTCCATGTCCTTCACAAAACCATTCGCGTAGAAGAAGTAATCCCGCTTCCAATGCGCCGGCAACGCAGGCAGCTTTGCCGCGTCAAAGTCCGCCGCAATCTCCTCACCGCTGCCAAAGATCGCATAGCGGTCGTCGATTCCCTTGATCAGCTCCGTCACATCGCCCATCCGCGTATAGTTTCCGCGCTGGTGCTGGAACGGCCCCGTCAAACTCACGCGGTTGTAGTCGTAATCGAGATCGCCAGAACTGGCTCCCTCAATCTGCTTCGGGTAGCCGCGGAAATGCAGCGTGGCCGCGGCCAGCGGTACTTCCTGCGCGCGAGCCTCGGCATCGCCGCTCCGATCAATCAGCACGTTGTCCCAGAAAATCTCCAGGTTGGTCATCAACCGGATGCGCCGCACTCCCGCTGGAATCCTGCCGGTCAGATCGACGACAATCGTCCGCTCCATCCCTGCCGGAAATCCCGCCTCCTCTGTCACGCGCCGCCACTCACCATTCGGCATCTCGGCCTCCACGTACGGCGCAATCGGCTTGATCCCCGCCTGCCACGCCGCATACAGAGAAGTCGCACTGAAGTAGTTCACATACCCCGTCATCAACAACCGCAGCGGGGACTGCGCATCCAGCGAACCCAGATCGAGCGTCAATGCATGCAGATTCGCAAAACCGTCATAGGGCGTTGGAGTAAACCCACTCGCAAACTTGTGATCGCGGCTCTTCAGCGCATCCATCGCATCGCGACCCTCACCATCCCACGCGCCAACCGGCAAACGCGCACCCTTAGAGGCCACCACGCGCCCCGACGCAAAAGGCGGATCGTCCAGAAACTTTTCGTCCGGATTGACTTCCACATTCTCCGGATGATCCACCGCCACCAGCCTCAACTGGTCAACGTAATTTACCTCTTCCATCGGCTCAATAAACCGCAGGCTCAGCCTGCCATTCACCGGCTCCAGATTCGCGCCATTCACCTTGATCCACTCGCCCGGATTCGGCGTGTTGCGCCGCGACGGTGTGAACCAGTGCCCCACCACCGCCGCGCCAATCGCATCCGTCACTAATCTGTACTTGTGCCCATCCCACGCAAACAGCACCGGGCACGAGCTGCCACGCCTGTCCGCTTCCTTCAGCGCAATCACTGGCTTGTGCGGCAAATCAATCTCATCCTGCAGCACGCCCGTCGGCCACAAAATCCGCAGCAGGTCGATCCCCTCAGCCTGCCCCAACCCCACCAGCACCTGCGGAGGCCCCTGCGTCGCATAGCCACTCGCGCCCGCAACCTCGAACTTCTGCCATTGCCCGTCGGCAAAGACCTCTACCTTTGCGCCGAGCGCCGTCTTGTTATCCGCCAGGCCTGTCAAATCGATCCGCGCAAAGTGATTCTTCTGCGCGCCCACATTTTTGAGCAACACCGGCGCAGCGCCTTCCTGCGTGACAATCAAATCTGCCGCCCCATCGCCATACACGTCTGCGGCAATCAACCCACGAGGCGCGGTCAGCTTCACTGCATCCAAGCCCAGCGCCGCGCTCACATCCGCAAAGCTGCCGTCACCTTGATTGCGAAGCACTCGCACCTGCGGCCCCGCAGCCGTCTCCACAATCACCGCCAGATCGATCCACCCATCGTTATCAATGTCAATCGGCGTCAATCCCCACCCGCGTAGCGCGCCCTTTAGCGGTAGCTCCACGCGTTCAAACCGCTTGCCCTCCACATTCCGCCATAGCGTCACACCTGGCGCACCGTCGTGCGTTACTGCAATATCCATCCAGCCATCCTTGTTGAAGTCAAAGACAGCAATGCCTACGCTCGCAGGCAGCTTCGCATCGTAAAGCGTCTTCGCCGGATACTTCCCTTCGCGAGGATTCACATAGATCACCGGCGCGGTTCCATCGCCCGTCACCGCCAGGTCCACCGCGCGGTCGTTATTGAAGTCCGTCAGAATCGCCGCCGCAGTCTTCCCACTCCCGCCCAGCCCTGTCGGTTCCGTCCACTCCGTAAATGTCTTGTTGCCGTTATTGCGCCACAACACATTCGGCGTACCGCCCTCGGCCAGCGGAGCCCCTGTCAGCAGCAGATCCAGATCCCCATCATGGTCGTAATCGACAAAGGTGATTCCCGTTGGGCGGTTGCGCGCAGTCAATCCTGCTTCCGCCGTCACGTTCTGAAACTTCCCATGCCCCAGATTCCGAAACAGCAGCACGCCATCCTCCAGCGCCACCGCCAGATCGTTCAATCCGTCGCCGTCATAGTCACCAACAGCGCAGGCAATGGCGTTACCTGCAACCTGCAGACCTGATGCAGCTAAATCCAACTGCACAAAACTTCCACCTTCTGCACGATGCAGCACAGTCATGGCCTGCGGACCGGATTGCATGAGCACAATATCCATCTCGCCGGAACCGGTTGCGTCAATCATGCAAGCCCCACCCGTTGTAGCAGGACCAGCCTCATGGATAATCCTGGCCACAAACTTGACGGGGATCATGGCACGCGGTCGAGCTTCATGAAGTTCCACCGGCATCACTAACGAGAGCCGTCCCTGCTCCCCATAAGCCAGCCCTATCGCCGCTGAAATCTTCGCGCCCGTCAAATGCTGAAATCGCTTGAAGTGTCCCTTCGCCTCATCCGTCTTTCCTTCCCGCTGCAGCGCCCGCGCCAATCCAAACTCCGCCGAAGCATGCATCGGATCAATCTCCAGCGCCTTCTTCAGCACCGCAATTGCTTCGTCGTACTGCTTTAGTTCCTGGTAGCACGCGCCTGCAAAGTAGAAAGAATCCGCGTCGGTTGGATCTAACTTCGTCGCTTCCAGAAAGCTCTTCAGCGCATCTTCCATCTCGTTGCCCGCATGCTGCGCCAGCCCCAGGTTGTACCAGGCCGCCGCGCTCTTTGGGTCCACTTCAACCGCCTGCCGCAGAGCAGCCTTCGCCTCATCCAGCTTTTGCAGAGTCATCAGCGCAATGCCATCGTTGATCGCCGCCCGCGCCAGCTTCGGGTCCGCCCTGCGCGCCGCCTCAAAGCTCTCCACAGCCTTGGCACTCGCCTGCTGACTCATCAGCGCCACGCCGCGATTATTCAGCCGCACGGCTTCCTCATGCGCCACGCTTTGTATCTGGGCATGCCCCGCAGCAATCGCCGCCGACATCAGCACCCAAACCGCGCTCTTTCCTGCTCTCACCGCTCTTATATCCCTCTCGTAAAAACCCTACCAGTGTATGCGACTCGCAATGCCGCTGACCGCCGTCATCGCAGCACATCGACTCCATGCAATCGATATACTTCCCCTGTGAATCCCCCCTCCGCAAATAGCGGCTCTCTCGACACTCGCAAGCGCCGCATCGGCGTCGTCACTACCTCCCGTGCCGACTACAGCCATCTCTACTGGCCGCTCCGCGAACTCGCCGCGCGGCCGGACGTCGAACTCGGCGTCTTTACCCTTGGCGCGCATCTTTCGCCTGCTTTCGGCAGCACAATCCGCGAGATCGAGCGCGACGGCTTCCCCATCCAGGCTCGCATCGAATGCCTGCTCAGCTCCGACACCGACACCGGCATGGCCAAAACCATCGGGCTCGCTATTCTTGGGCTCGCCGATGCGCTCACCAACTGGCGTCCCGATCTGCTCCTGCTCATTGCCGACCGCTACGAGATGCTCGCGCCAGCCTCCGCCGCGCTCGCACTCCGCATTCCCATCGCACACATTGAAGGCGGAGAAATCAGCCAGGGCGCCATCGATGACGCGGTCCGCAACGCACTCACCAAGCTCGCGCACATCCACTTCACGTCCACAGAAACCGCCCGCCGGCGCGTCATCGCCATGGGCGAGGAATCCTGGCGCGTCCATCACGCCGGCGCGCCTTCGCTCGATCACCTTCGCCGCTCCGCATTACTCGATCGCTCCGCCCTCGAAGCCAGACTTGGCATTTCCCTGGTCCCACCCACCACCCTTGCGGCCTGGCATCCGGTCACCATCCTTGCCGACACCAATGCTGAGGCCGACGCCTTCTTCTCCGCTCTGGCCGCACATCAGGGCCAGCTTCTTTTTGTCTACCCCAACTCCGACGCCGGCAGCCTGGCCCTGATGGAACGCACTCGCGCACTGGCGCAGACGCGCCCCAACACCTACCTCTTCGTTAACCTGGACCCCATCACCTACTGGAGCCTGCTCGGCCAGGTCGATGCCATGATCGGGAACTCCTCCAGCGGCATCATGGAAGCCGCATCCTTTGCTCTGCCGGTGGTCAACGCCGGCATGCGCCAGCAGGGCCGCGAGCGTGCCTCGAACACCATCGATGTTCCAGCCAATTCAGGAGCCGATGCCGGACTCATTCTCGAAGCCCTGCGCCGCGCACTATCTCAGGATTTCCGCGCCACGCTGCGCGGCATGGAAAACCCCTACGGCAACGGCACAGCCTCTCAAATCATCGCCCGCGTCCTGGCCGAAACTCCGCTCGAAGGACTGCTCATCAAGCAGCACGCTTCTCTGCCCATCCAGGAACATCCCTTGCTTCCTACTCGATGAGAGATTGCGTCGCAATCCGCGAACCCTGACGCCATAAGCCAGCATCTACTAAAGCGGCACGCATGAAAAACAAGTCGCCTGTGGGGCCCTCCAATACCGGACTTCCGGTGTTTCAAATTCCGGCATTTGAAGATTTCACTACAGGCTCGCAAGTTTCTGCCGATAGCTCCTGAGCCCCCAAGAATCGTCGAAGGCAGGTTTTACCATGATTGTCGAAGCTCAAAGCAAAGGTCTCGGCCGTTGCGGTTTGTACGTAGGGGCTGAAAACGTCCGCCTCTACTTCCCGCGCAATCTTTCGGCCATCGAATTCAATCTGGGTCATCTCAAGATTGAATGCAAACTCAACCCTGACTTCTGGCAGGGCCAACCGGAGATTAACGATCCCCGGCTCGGCGCCTGGCTGGATACCAAAATGATGCACGAAAACCGTCACCGCGTCGCAGTACGTCTAGCCATGATTCCCACCGGAGAGAACGCTTACAAGTTGCAGCCGGCAACGGCTGAAATACCGGCGCGCCCGCAGCTTCGAGCCATCGTGGCCGCTTAAGCCTCTCTCTACCCACACATTCCCTGTGTGCTCCATCGGTAGTGTCTCAGTTTGAAAAAATCCCGCAGGGGCTAAAGCCCAATTTTATTTTTATGGCCGTTTCGGCACGACTAAATCGGCACGACTAACTGAAGTCGTGCCCTGTTACAAAGCAATTCAAATTGAGACACTGCCGCTCCATCCTTCTCGTGCCTTTTCCGGGAAGGATGGTTTAACCTCAGTGCCAATCCCGCGTCACAGCCTTCCTCCTGATTCCGGTTGATAAACTTAAGCCGGTATGACGACCCCTCAAATCTTAGAAGAAGTTATTCAGCGCTATTTTGCCGCAGGCGCTTCCGCCGCAGACGATCCCTCCGCCCGCGATGCGTTTTCCCGCTTCCGCTCCGCTCTCGAACGCGGCGAAATCCGAGCCGCTTCTCCCGATCCCGCTTCGCCCATCGGCTGGCGCGTCAATGTCTGGGTCAAGCAAGGCATTCTGCTGGGCTTCCGCCTCGGCAAGCTGACAAACTATCCGTCGGCCTCAATGGAAACAGCGGAGACCGTGCTCACGTTCGTGGACAAGGACACATTTCCCGTGCGGAGCTTTTCCGGGAGCGACGGCATCCGCCTGGTCCCCGGCGGTTCTTCCGTTCGCGCCGGAGCCTATCTTGCCCGCGGTGTGGTCTGCATGCCTCCCATGTACATCAACGCCGGCGCGTACGTCGACGAAGGAACCATGGTTGACTCGCACGCACTGGTCGGTTCCTGCGCCCAGATCGGCAAAAACGTTCACCTCAGCGCCGCGGCGCAGATCGGCGGCGTGCTTGAGCCCGTCAGCGCCAGCCCGGTCATTATTGAGGACAACGTGCTTGTCGGCGGCAACTGCGGCGTTTATGAAGGCGCCCTTGTCCGCTCCGGAGCCGTGCTTGCCGCAGGCACCATCCTCACCCGCGGCACCCCGGTCTTCGATCTGGTCAACGGCACGGTGATCCGCGCTACGGAAGAACTGCCGCTCATCATCCCGCCCAACGCTGTCGTCGTTCCCGGCTCCCGCGCTGTGACTCGCGGCAAAGGCGCGGAGTGGGGCCTCAGCCTCTACGCCCCGGTCATCGTCAAGTACCGCGACGAGAAGACCGACCTCAGCACGACTCTCGAAGACCTGCTGCGATAGCCTGACATCATTCGCGTAGTGTCTCAGTTTGAAGTTTCTTTGAAAGGGGGCACGTGGCCCGTAACCGATTGCTCGGCTGGCCTCAAAAGTGCTTTTGGAACCCTCGGAAACGCTTATCGAACCCTTAACGAACCCAAATTCTGTTTCCGCTTTTACAAGGCGATAACACCGTTCAGAACCAGATTCACATCTGATTTGCAACTTCGGACCTAAGCAGGTCTTGAACTCAAACGATCTCAATTTGATCACCGTAGAGACGATCCTTGCAAACCGCGTCCCCCGCACATGAGCGGCTCATTGGTGCGACCGAACTGACTGGGGCTTCGATCCCTCGGGGGAACTCGATGAGTGCGTTGACCTGTTAGCGACAGTTGAGAATAATTTCCGGTTTGGCGATCAACCGCCAACAACATCCGCTCAGGCCTTGATCCGCACCTAGAACTTGATTTAGTCAACTGAATCGAAGTGGCAACGACATTCCCTGAAGCCAGCGAATCGCAGAGGCTATGATAGCCTACCGCTAATGACTTCGAGCTTAAAATCAAGCATTACTTCCGCGATTCCACCGCGTGCAAAACAATTTTTGAAACACGTCTTCGCCTTCTATAACGGATATTTCGCCTGGCGCAATCAAATTCAGTGGACGGCTAATCCGGGTAAACCTGAATATCCGGATACAGGTTCGAATTACCTGCAAGAATACTTTAAGGCTCACCACACAGGGCACGGGATTTTTAAGTGGGATCACTATTTCGATATATACGAGCGGCATTTCCGGAGTTTTCGAGGCCGCGACATCACCATTGTGGAGATCGGCATCTATAGTGGCGGCAGCCTGCAGATGTGGAAAGATTATTTTGGGCCGAAGTGTCAGATTGTTGGTGTCGATATTGAACCTGCCTGCAAATCATACGAGAACGGTTCGATTCGCGTATTCATCGGAGACCAAGCCGACCGGGAGTTTTGGCACCGATTTAAACAGGAAGTCGGTATGGTAGACATCGTGATCGACGACGGAGGACATTCCCCACAACAACAGATCGTAACCCTGGAAGAAATGTTGCCACATCTCAATCCGGGAGGAGTTTACCTATGTGAAGACATTCATGGTGAATTTAATAGGTTTGCTTCGTACGTCCAGGGGCTTGAGCAGCACTTGAACGCGTCCGAACTTGTAATTAATTCAAATTTGAACGAGAAAGCTGTCTCATCTCGCGCCACCACGATCCAGGACGCGATCGAGGCAATCCATCAGTACCCTTTCCTGACGGTGATTGAGCGAAGAAAGAATCCGAAAGGGGAATTCGTCGCACCGAAAATGGGAACTCAATGGCAACCGTTCATGTGATAAGACCAACATGAATCTGCTTCGGAAAAGTTGAAATTCCCCTCATTCTCTTCAGTCAATCGCAAGAAGATATGGATTGACGCCGGAAGCAAATCACGCGAATCCGGGGGCAGCGATCATGAAAAGGATCATCGTCATCACGTTGACCGCAGTTTTGTGCGGCGTAACGCGGCAATCCCCAGCAGCCCAGACGCAAATCGAGGTCCACGCCTGCACGGAGCATGGAAACACCTACGACTGCGACCGTCACACCTTCGACCAGCTCCTTCGTACTGCGAAGACGATATCGATCCAGGTTCCACGGCTTGCCGCAGGCACATCGAAGCAGTTACAGCAGCTTGCAGCTTCGCTCGGCAAGACAGTACAGCCTGACTCTGCCGATCTCGCCTTTGTTCTCACAAGCCCCGATCCGAGCGGCGTCTACTTCGGTCCCTCCGACCGCAAGCTAGCCACCATCAATGTCTATTACAAGGCGTCTTCGTCAAATCCCGGTCAGCTCATCTGGTCAGAGAGCTACTTTGGCCAGCCCGATACTCCCTGGCCCACCGCCGCACATGCTGTGATTGAACAGTTCCGTAAGAGCGTGAAGCGACCTTGATGTATGGGATTTATATGCATCACTCCCTGGATGTCTTTGGGCGCAAAACTGCGCTTCTGGAGGTGCCTTGAGCATTGGGTCTTGTTTTTTAGCGGGTTAGCCGCGCTTCGCGCGATAGCGAGTTAGCAAGTTAGCGGAGAGAAAAACGAACTATGTTTACCATTTAAATAACAGAAGATGGTTACCAAAAAAATAAAACAAATTGAACATAGGTTGTGCAGGTTATTGATTATAAACAAGTTGATGCGCATTTTCAGCGCGTACGGTTTTGTTCGCCTTTTCTATGCTTTCTTCCGATTTAAAGGACTTACCGGGTTTCCAAAAAGACTGGTCTGACCGGCCTGTGGAAAACAAGATGGCCCGATTCCATCCTGGAATCGGGCCGCTGTTTTGCCGCTTATTATGAGCATGGCACAAAAGGGCGTAATTCCATGCAAATTATCTGAAGGATATTTTGCACGAAAGTAACGTGGACTTTGCCGGGTCAGGCATACCGCGGAACGCGAGCCCCTCAGAGCCAGATCATCGTGTGGCCGGGGCTGTCGCTGGAGGCGCGCGTCACCATCTCTTCGGCCAGCCCGAGGCCATGACGGGCAAAGTAGTATGCGGCACTGTGGACGCGTTCCTGCGGCGCGCCATTGGGGAAGATCGCCTGCACGATCGTCTGCGCGTGGCGGCCCAGCGCGGCCTCCTTTTCAAGCTGGAAGCCGGCGGCCAGACGGCGCAGGCGGTTCATCTGGTAGCGCATTTTGCCGGCCGCGGTGCGGGCGGAGCGGCCGAGGCCCTCGTCGAGGCGGCTCATCCACTCCTCGACCTCGGTCAGCTCGGCGTCAAGGGCGTTTCCGGCGGCGGCGAGCTTGCGCTTGCCTTCAATGGGCATGGCGCGGGCGGCAAGAAGCTGGGCCAGACTGTCTCTGGTCTGCGAAAAGATGCGCTCGGGAGCAAGGTCGTGGCGGCGGAGCAGATCGCCAATGGCGGGCTCAATGAGCGTGGCGGAAAATCGCGCCTGGACAGGCGTGACGCGGCCTCCCAGCGGAATGAGGATGCGCTCGAAGAGGACGGCAGATTGCGCGAAGTAGGCAATCTCCGCCGGGCCGCCAATGGTGAGCGAGGTCCCGAAGAGGAAATCCTGAAAGACAGGGCGCAGGAGCGCCGAGGGTGAGATGCGATGCGGCTCCGAGGCGAGAATTCCGGCAAGCTCGGAGGTGGAGTAACGATTGCGGCCCGCCTGCCAGAGGCCATTCGGCTCGGCGGCGGTGGGCGGAGTGCGCTTGAGAGACTGGCGTACTCCACTTTCCGAATCGATAAGAAAGAGCAGGCTGGAACCAGCGCCGACGGCAACCTGGGCGTGGTAACCGGCTTCCGTCAGCGCGCGATTGCGGTCGAGCAGCGCGGCGTGCAGCTCATCGGCACGCTCGATGGCGGCGAGCAGAACCGGCGCGCCAAGATTGTGTACTTCCGGAGACGCGGCGTCAAAGACGAGAAGACCCTGGGCGGCGAAGACTTTGGAGTAGAAGTCCGCGAATGCCTGGGCAAAGGTGCGGCCGGGGCGATAGGCGGCCTGGAGCGCTTCCAAAGCGTCGGACCAGCCGATCCATTCGGCGGCTTCGTCCAGCAGAGGCGCGATGGTTTCATCGAAGACGATGGAGCCTACGGGGACGGCTGCGGAGGGCTTGCTGGAGTAGACGAGCTTTTTGAGCTCATGACGGCCGGGGAAGGTGACGTGATCGATCTCGGCGAAGTCATGATCTTCACTGGCAAGCCAGAAGATGGCTGCGTGGGGCTGGCCTGAGACTGTGGCCTGGCGGGCGCGAGCCAGCGCGGTGGCAGCCTTGAAGCCGGTGAAAAGCGGTCCACCAAAGAGACCGACCTGCTGGCCGGTGAGGACTGTTCCGGCGCCAGCGCGCAGAGCGGCGATGGAAGCGGCGGCTGAGGGATTCTGCGCCGCCAGAAGATCAACAATGCGGGACCAGTGAGCGGGACGGGCAGAGGCTTGCCGCCAGAAATTGCCGGCCAGTGCTGTGGCGTAGAAAGGACGCACCTCGCTTGCTCCAGCACAGAAATCCGCAAAGAGCCGGGATGCGCCGGGCGCGATGGTGATGGGATGACACTCGATTGTCGACTCTGCGGACACTTTTCTGGGAACCCTTTGAACAGACGTGATTGAAATAAGGATGACACGGAAGGGGGGTGGGATGCAGAAAGGCAGGATACCGAGACCAGGAGCCGGGGTAGTGGCTCAGTTTGAAAAACATCCCACAGGGGCTAAAGCCCAAAGACTTTATCAGCCGGATTTTCGGCACGACTCAAGTCGTGCCCTGTTACAAAACAATTCAAACTGAGCCAGTACCCAGGAACGGGAGGGTCAGGGATCAGTGCGTATACTCGGTGTGACCGGAGAATTTTGCGCGGAGGAGAACGAGAACACCTATGGCAAAAAAGGCGGCAGTGCAAAAGAAAAAGGCGACGAAGAAGCCTGCGGAGGTAGCAGAAGTGCTCAGCTCGGAGGTGGCTTACCAGGGGCCGCTGTTCCGCGTGACGCGCGACCGCATTGTGGAGCCGGATGGCAATGAAGGCACGCGCGAGGTGGTGCGGCATAACGGCAGCGTGGTGATTCTGGCCATCGATTCCTCCAAAAGCAAGAAGGACCCGTGGGTGGTGATCGAGCGGCAGTACCGGCATGCGGCGGGGCAATATCTTTGGGAGCTGCCGGCGGGCAAGCTGGACGCCGGCGAGGAGCCGCTGACGGGCGCGCAGAGGGAACTGGAAGAAGAGACCGGATATCGCGCGAAGAAGTGGAAGCTGCTGATCGAGTATTGGGCGAGCCCTGGTTTTCTGGGCGAATCGATGAAGCTGTACCTGGCCGAGGGGCTGATTGCAGGCGAGGCGCATCCGGAAGAGGATGAGAAGATCGACTTCCGGCTGGTGAAGCTGTCCGAGCTGCTGAAGAAGATTGCCAAGGGCGAGATCAAGGACGGCAAGACGCTGGTGGGCACGATGCTCTATGCCAGAAAGCTGAAGAAAAAGTAGCGCGGGAAGGAAAATTTCATCTTGCGTAAATTCTTGGCGTTAGCGGAATAAGCAGCAGAGCCGTCCCACCTGCTGCACCACGCGGAGGAACCTTTCATCAACCTTTGAACAGGCTGCAACGTCAGTAGAAATAGAGCATCGCCGGCAGAATTGAAGTTGTCCCCCGGCTCGCGAAGTTCTCATTACGACGCAAGGAAGGCAGCCTCCTGTGGCTCAACATAAAGGGAAAGTGAAGTGGTTCAATAATGCCAAGGGTTATGGATTCATTGGGCGCGATGACGGTCCCGATGTGTTCGTGCATTACTCGGCAATCCAGTTGGACGGTTACAAGACCCTGAAAGAAGGCGACGATGTGGAGTTCGACATTGTGCAGGGTCAGAAGGGCGCTCAGGCCGACGCAGTGATTCGCCTGAGAGATGCCGCAGCCGTGCAGCATACCGCGGCGTGAGCCGAGCCGCCATGCGGCGGCAATGTTGCGGTGCGTCCGGATGTGCGGGCGCTGGGGATAGGTCTGCCGCGCGGGGCTCACAAGCCGATTTCCTCCATACGCCGGTACAGCTTTGGGCGAAGAGGCGTATTATGGGTTCGCCATGAGCCTTTTGCAGCAGAACTCCCCTGACCTGGACGATGCGGCGCGCGGCGAGGATTTTACTCGCGGCAGCAGCCATATTGTGTGGGCCGCAGCGATTGCGGCGATTGTAGTTTCAATTGCCGTAGCGGCGTACGCATTGGTGACGAAAGAGATGCCTGCGGCCACGGGACAGGTGGCGCGCGCTACGGTGCATTTTGTCCATCACGAGTCGAGCGGAATGGATGCGGCGGGCAATCCGATGCCGAAGGAGCCCTTCGACCAGGTGCTGGTCTTCAGCCACATCCAGGTACATAATCAGAGCAAGAATCCGCTGTTTGTGCGCCAGATCATGACCAATGTGACGCTGGACGATGGAATCCACACAAGCTATGCAGCGATTCCGCATGATTATGAGCGGCTATTCCAGGCAAACCCGGACCTGGCAGTTCTGCATGGCACGCCTCTGCCCGGAGATATAACGATTGCGCCGGGGCAGACCCTGGAAGGCGACATTGTGGCAGCCTTCCGGCTGACGCAAGCGGAGTGGACTGCGAACAAGGGAATGAACTATACGGTGAGCCTGCAATATCAGCCGGACCTGATTTTGCCGGGCCCGATGAGGGTGAATGTGCAGTGAGGCAGTGACTCAGTTTGAAGAAACCGCGTCAGGGGCTAAAGCCCAATTTCATTTTTATGGCCGTTCGGCACGACTAAAGTCGTGCCCTGTTACAAAGCAAGCCGAAGTCGATTCGTCAGACGCTGCAAATGCATCCCTCGGGGGCTAAGGAAGGTCTGATTAAGTCCGTGAAGCATACCTCAGCGGCTAAAGCCGCATTGATTTTGCTGCATTTATGTCACGGCTGAAGCCGTGACCTACTACCGTTCGTGCCACTTAATCAGAGTTTCCCTAAAGCCCGGACACGTTTTTGCGATAGTTACGGCACGAGTAAACTCGTGCCCTGATACAAAGCCGGTCCGATTTGAGTTTTTCCGTAAGCTGTAAAGCCTTGCCATTTCAAAGCAATTCAAATTGAGACACTGCCGGCAGGCGGCAGCACTTGCTGCGAACTGTCGCCTGACCTCCGCTATTACAATCCCGCCGGAGCGGGGCTGGTCTTGGGCGTGGAAAGATAACCGGAGATCGCGTTCTTTGAGTTGAGGGTGTTTACCACAATCTCAAACAGGCCGCGATCCTTGCCGCTGTAAAACTGGAGCGGCTCGTTGACGTTGCGGTCCTTCTTTTCGTATTTCATGTCATCGGCGTAAACGATGAGGGTGAAACGTGCCTTCTTGGTGTCAGTCTTTTTAAGCTCGATGCTGACGGTTCCGACAGGCTTTTTATCGCCTTTGTTGAGGGTGAACTCGTAGTAGTTGCGGTCGCCCTTGTGCTTGAGGACTTCAAGCTCGTCGCGATTGCGCGCAATGAGGCTGGAGTGATCGCTAAGATCGCCCTTCATGCTCTGGAGCTGGGTGATGGCGCCGGCGAGATCGGTCTGCGTCTTGGCGACGTCGGTTTTCACGCCGCCCACATCCGTCTTGACCGTCGATACATCGGTCTGTACGGCGGTCACCTGCTGGGCGGTCTGCTGCTGCTCTGCTTCAAGACGCTTGTTTTCGGCCTGCTCGCGGACGATGATCTGCTGGGCGCGCGCGTCCATCTGCTTCTGCGTAAGACCGAGCGATTGCGCGGTCTCTTCGCTGGTGACGCGGAGGCGCGCGTTGGTCTCGCGGAGATCGGCGGCGAGCTGGACATTCTTCTGCCTGGCGTCAACGAGGTCGGCCTGCGTGGTGACGAGCTTGCCGCTGAGGCTGTAAGACCAGGCAAGGCCGCCCAGGGCGGCAAGAAGCGCGGCTACGACGGCGACAATAAGCGCGACCGGCGTGCTGTATGGAGTGGGTTCGATGGAATCGCTCATGATGCGGCGTGTACTCCCTTGCGGCTGTGGGGCCGCGTGATGGTAGAGGATTCGGGCTTGTGTTCCGTCTTATTAGACGTGGCACAAGGCCAATGAGAACTACGTTTACGCGCGAGAAAAACGCTGGAAGAGGCTTGCCGTGTAGTTTAGAGGAATTCTGGGGAATTATAGAAAGAAAATTGCGCGAAGGCTGCGAAATGCGATTCCGGCGGAATTGGACGGGCGAGGTTTCGCCTGCGCGGTATTCTGTCAGTGACCTATGGCCAGCATGGATTTCGCCGCTTCCACACCCGTTCCCCCATTTGCTTCGCGCCGCAAGCGGTTCCGCCGGCTGCGATTTGTTCTGTATGCCCTTTCAGCGCTGATTTTTCTTGTGGCGCTGGCCGCAGCAGGAGGCGCGTTGTGGCTGCGCAGCGCGGCAAAGGCGGCATTGCCGCAGCTCGATGGCGAGATTCATCTGAGTGGCGCGGTGAGCGCGCCGGTGACGGTGCGGAGAGATGCGCACGGCGTGCCGCACATTGAGGCGGCTACGCAGGACGATCTTTTCACGGCACAGGGATACATTACGGCGCAGGACCGTTTGTGGCAGATGGACCTGTACCGGCGTCACGCAGGCGGCGAGCTGGCCGAAATACTGGGCGGATCGCTTTTGGTACACGACAAGGCGCAGAGGGTGCTGGGATTTCGCAGAGCGGCGCATCGGATCTATGCGGGCCTCTCCGCGAATGAGAAGTCTGGCCTGGAAGCATACGCGCGGGGGGTGAATCTGTTCATCGCGCAACACGGCGAATCCCTTCCCGCCGAGTTCGAGCTGCTGCATTACTCGCCGAGGCAGTGGACAGGGGAAGATTCGATCCTCATCGGCACAATGATGATCAGCGATCTCGACTCGCACTGGGATACGAAGCTGGTTCACGACGCGATTTCGGCGAAGTTGAGCAAGCTGCCAAATGCAGCGAAGCTGGAGGCGGATCTGTATCCCGTAGGCTCGTGGCGCGACAGGCCGCCGACGGGAGAAGTGGTCGATATGACCAAGCCGCAGCCGGTTCCACCGGCGGCGAAGGATGACGATGATGACAGCACGACAGCGGCGGTGGGCGTGCATGAGCTGCGCCAGACGCTGGGATTGCCGGACTGCGATGCATGCGGAGTTGGCTCGAACAACTGGGTGGTTGCAGGCACACACACGGCGAGCGGAAAGCCGCTGCTGGCGAATGACATGCACCTGGGCATCACGGTGCCGAATATCTGGTACATGGCGGACCTGAAGGCTCCCGGATACCATGCGGCGGGCGTGACGCTGCCGGGAATGCCATACGTGATTGAAGGACACAACGAACACGTTGCGTGGGGATTTACGGCGCTGTATGCGGATGTGCAGGATCTGTACATAGAAAAGCTGGACGGCAAGGGAAACTATCAGGCTCCGGATGGAACGTGGGAGCCGCTGCATGTGAGCCACGAGACGATTCCTGTGCGCGGCGGGGCGGATGTGATAGTGGATGTGCAGGAGACAGCTCATGGGCCGCTGCTGAATCCCCTCTTGAAGAGTGAGAAAAGACCACTTGCGCTGAAGTGGACGTTATATGATCCCGCGTTGAACTCCCTGCCGATTTACGAAATGAACACGGCAACGAACTGGAACGAGTTTTCCGCGGCGTTACAGCAATGGAGCTGGCCAACGCAGAACGTGGTGTACGCGGACGACGCGGGGCACGTGGCGTATCACGCGATCGGGAAGGTGCCGGTGCGCCCGGCAGGATTGACAGGCATAGCCATTCACAATGGACAGAATGAATGGGCCGGATACATCCCCTTCGATCAGTTACCCAACTCCGTCGATCCTCCAAGCGGTTTTCTGGCAACTGCGAATGCGAATGTGACCACCGACAAATCGCCGTACAAACTCACACTCGAATGGGCGGACCCATATCGCGCGGAGCGCATCTACAAGCTGCTGCAAGGGCGCGATAAGTTGACGCCTGCCGATATGCTGGCGGTGCAGACGGACATCTACAGCGAAGTAGACCAGGAGATAGGACACAGGTTTGCATACGCGCTGGACCACTCAGCGCCAAATGACAAAAGGCTGAAGCAAGCCGCGGACCTTCTTAGAAGCTGGGATGGAAAGATGACGATAGATTCAGCAGCGGCAACGGTCGTCACCAAAGCGCGCGACGCGCTGTGGCCGCTGATTCTCGAACCGAAATTGGGCGACCTCACGGCGGATTACCGCTGGTCAGAGAGAAGCTTTGCTCAGGAAGAGATTGTGATGCACGGCGAAGCAGACTGGCTCCCCAGGGGGTACAAGACCTGGGACGATGTGCTGACCGAAGCGGTGCGGCGCGGTCTGAAGAACAGCAACGCACCGGCCGACCTGAGCAAATGGACTTATGGAAGCTGGCACGTAATCGACATTGAGCATCCGCTGCACCCGTTTCTGCCGTGGATAACCGACATCGCCGGCACCGGCGCGCTGCCGCTCAGCGGCGGCGGCACAACGGTGAAGCAGGTGGGCAAAGCATTTGGCCCTTCACAGCGGTTCACCATGGACTGGAGCAGCATCGACGGATCGACCGAAAACATTTCACTGGGCGAGAGCGGCAATCCATACAGCGAATACTTCCGTGACCAGTGGAAGGATTATTACGGCGGAACGACCTTTGCGCTGCCATTTACGGAGGCGGCGGTGGCAGCGAATGCGCGGCATACGCTGCGGCTTGAGCCGTGAAAAAACAGGGGTCAGGGATCAGGGGTCAGGGGTCAGGGGTCAGGAATCAGGGGTCGGGAAAGGCGGGTGCATCATCCTTGCGCGGCATTTTTGTGCAAGGGTGGGATAGTGGCATCGCGTTGATGATTCTTGCTGCCGCAGTTGCGACGGCGCCGCTGCTACTGCGCGGGTTCTCCTGTGGGCATGACTTCGATTTTCATCTCGCGAGCTGGATGGATGCTCGCGAGGCGTGGCGGAATGGAGTCTTGTATCCGCACTGGACTTCGAGCCCGAATTTTGGCGCGGGTGAGCCGCGGTTCCTGTTTTATCCTCCGCTGACATGGATGCTGGGTGCGGCTCTTGGAGCCGTGTTGGGCTGGCAGGCTGCACCGGTGGCTCTGACGTTTCTTTTACTCCTTGGGACCGGCCTGGGGGTACGCGCATTGGCGCGGCAGATGCTGACGGAAGGCGCAGCAACTCTGGCCGGATGCCTGGCGATTTTTTCAGGCTATGCGCTCTTCTGCGTGTATGAGCGATCGGCATACGGGGAGCTGGTGGGGGGATGCACGATTCCGCTGGCGCTGCTGTTTGCGATGCGGCAGAAGCGGTCCACTCTGTGGCTGGCTCTGACCATTGCCGCTTCATGGCTGGCGAATGCGCCTGTTGGCGTGATGGTCTGTTATCTGCTGGCTGCGTTTGCGATTGTGCTGGCCGTGATGCGGAGGCGTTGGACGCCGGTGCTGCGCGCCACGGTTGCGGTTGCTCTCGGTTTGGGGCTGGCTGCGTTCTATCTGGTTCCCGCGGCGGTGGAGCAGCGCTGGGCCGATATTCGGGAGGCCGTCAACGATCCTGGCCTGCAGGTGCAAAACAGCTTTATCTTTGCGCGTCACGCGAGCGCGGCGCTGAAGGATCATGACGTCGAGCTATATAAGACCTCGCTTGTTACCGCGACCATGCTTGTGATGTTCGGCCTGGGCTTTCTGATTTGCATCCTGCGGAAGAGAATGCCCGGCGAGCGCAAGGTCTGGCTTCCGCTCGCGTTGATTCCGCTTGCGGTGCTGTTTCTGCAGCTTCCCATTTCATTGCCGGTATGGAACCTGCTGCCGAAGCTCGGTTTTTTGCAGTTTCCGTGGCGCTGGCTGGTGGTTCTGGAAGCGCCGCTTGGCATCTTTCTTGCATGCTCCGTGTGGCCGCAGACACAGCGTGGCCGCATCACGCTGGTTTGTGTTAGCGCCGCGGCGTTCGCAGGGGTGGCTTGGTTTGCGGGAACGCGCTTTCAGCAGGTTTGCGACGATGAGGATTCCGTTGCCGGAATGACGCATGTGTATGAACAGGGACAGGGGTTTATCGGCACGGACGAATATGCGCCGCAGGGCGCGGACAATACGCTGGTGGCTCAGAAGCTGCCGGTAGCATGCCTGGTGAGCGATGCGACGACAGAACTGGGTGAGCCGGACGCGGACGATCCGCAACCGGCGTGGCGTGCCGAGCAAGGAAGCTGCGATCCGTTTCCGGTCATTGCGACAGGCGGCGAGGAGCACCATCGCGTGCGAGGCATGGCGTCTCATGCGGGCTACCTGGTGTTGCGGCTGCGGCGTTATCCGGCGTGGAACGTACGCGTGAATGCCGCGCCGGTGACGGACCAAGGGAACCGTGACGATGGATTGATGGTGGTTCCGGTTCCGGCGGGATTTTTGGATGTGACGATGGATTGGACGACGACGCCGGATGTGAAGCTGGGGCGCTGGATCAGTCTGGTCGCATTGCTGGGGGCCGGTGGTTTGGCGTTTGTGGAGCAGCGAGGGCGGCGTTCCGGACGACGGACGTAGCTCACTGCGATTTACATTCCGTTCGTTTATCATGACTGAGATGCCCACGGATGTGAAATCACTGATTCAGGAAGGCGCGGAGCTGACGGATCGCGCGCTTGAGACGCTTTTGCCCAGCGCGGAGACGGTTCCCGCGTCGATACATGGCGCGATGCGCCACTCGACCTTTGCCGGAGGAAAGCGGCTGCGGCCGGTGCTGGCGATGCAGGCGGCTGTGGCCGTTGCGGGCAAGCTGCCTGATGGAATTGCTCAGCTTGGCGCAGCGCTTGAGATGCTGCACACCTATTCGCTGATTCATGACGACCTGCCGGCGCTGGATAATGACGATCTGCGGCGAGGTAAGCCCACATGCCATGTGGTCTTTGGCGAAGCGATTGCGATTCTGGCCGGAGATGCGCTGCAGACGCGGGCGTTTGAGGTACTGGCGAATCTGCCGGTTGCGGCAGAGGCTGCCGTGCAGATCATGCGGCTGGTATCGAATGCGGTGGGCACGGTGGATGGCATGATTGGCGGACAGGTGCTGGATATCGAGAGCGAACACTCGAAGCCTACGCCGGAGCTGGTGGAAGCAATTCACAGGGCCAAGACCGGAGCTTTGATTCGCGTGAGCGTGGTGGCGGGCGGCGTGTATGCCGGAGCAACTGCTGCGGAAGCTGCGGCGCTGGATACCTTTGGGCGCAAGGCAGGGCTGGCTTTTCAGATTGTGGACGATGTGCTGGACATGACGGTGGATTCCGAGCATCTGGGCAAGACCGCCGGCAAGGATCTCGCGGTTGAAAAGGCGACTTGGCCGGCGATATATGGCATTGAGCAGAGCCAACGGGATGCGGCTACGCTGATTGATGAGGCCTTTGCCGCGCTTGCGCCATTTGGCAGCCAGGCGGATGGGCTGAAGTCTGTGGCGCGCTACCTGGTGGAACGGCAGAATTAGCAGCCATGTTGTCAGACGCTGAAATCCTGACCGCGTTGCGGGATTGCTTTGATCCTGAAGTGAAGCTGAATCTTGTCGATCTCGGGCTTATTTACGGCATTGAAACTGCGCCTGATCCGTACTCCACGCCCAAGTGGCCACGGCAGCATGTCAAAGTTACTATGACTTTGACTACGCAGGCCTGCCCGGCAAGCGGACTCATCTTTGAGCAGGTTCACAACCGGCTGATGGCGATTCCGGACATCTCAAAAGTAGATATGAACCTGGTGTGGGAGCCGAAGTGGACTCCGCACCGCATCAGCGAGGCGGGACGGCGGCAGCTCGGTATCTGAAGGTCGGCTACCTGCGGACCAGCTATCTGCGGACGTTATCTGCGAAAGTTATCTGCGGACCAGGCCGCGGAGTTTCTGGCGGTGCGCATCCAGCTCGTCCATGGCAGTTTGCGCCTTGCCGATGATGCGCTGGGCGCTACTCATCACAACAGGCAGAGCCGCCCACCAGCGTAGAGTGGTTTCCTTCTCATGGAGCAGCGTGAGGGCAGTTCCGGCGGCGGTCAGGGCCAGGCCTGCCTTGCGCTGGCCTGCCAGCAGGAGCACCGCGCCTGCCAAGAGCGTTCCGCCGGCGGCAAGGCGCAACGTGGGTGAGGGCTGGTTCTCCGTGCCGGGCGCAGAGTTTGGCTGGCGGGGTATGGGAATGACGCTCATGGGATTTCTCCTGCTATAAAATTTGCTCCGCGTTTAAGTAGATTCATTCCACGGACAGATAGTTTTCTCAGTCCAGTTTCTCAGTCCCAGCTTCTCAATCCTGAATTTCTTAATCCAGACTTTCTCAATCCAGGTCGAACTCGCGCAGAGGCCTGCCTTCGGGGGCGTCCTTGGCCTTGCGAAGAGCTTCAGCAAACTTCTTTTCCAGCAGATCGGCCTTGTTGCGCTCGGCGTCAACGCTCTGGCGGAAGATGGATTCCTTGCGCTCATCCTGTTCGCGCATGGCGCGGGCAGCGGTTTCGAGGTCCTCAAAGGTGCGCTTGCGCGGCGCGGGCGTGTGACTGATGACGCTTCCGGTGGAGGCATCGATGCGGATCATGGCTCCGCAATCCGGGCAGGCGACTTCCAGCGTTTTGTCTTCGTTTTTAGCCATTGCAAGAAGAATTGTAGGCTTTCCGCCGCCGCCTTGCACAGGGCGTGTGTAGCAAGATCGGAATTGCGCGGCAGGCGCAATCGTACACTAAGTCAGAAACATGGGGGCAATATGTCGAAGGCGCTTGGTCGTTTTTCTTTTCTCACTGTTCTTATGGCCCTGCTTGTTTCATCGGGCAGCGCTCAAACTCAGACCTCCGGAGAAAAGCCTCCGGCTTCCGCGGCAGCAAACGATGCGTCGATTACGGGGACTTCGATTGCCGGAACCTGGACCGGATCGATCAATACGGGCGCGTTCGACCTGCGCATCATTATCAAGATTGCGAATGGCTCCGCGGGGCTGACGGCGCAGTTACAGAGTCCGGACCAAAGCCAGCAATGGATTACCGCCGACAGCGTTACACAAAGCGGCGGTTCATTGACGATGGAGTTCAAGGTGCTGAAAGGCTCTTATGAGGGCAAGCTGAGTGCCGATGGCTCAAACATGGACGGCACTTTTACCCAACTCGGCACCCCGCTGGCTCTTTCGCTCAAGCGCGTCAAGGATCAGTCGGAGCTGGAGCGGCGCAGGCCGCAGAATCCGGTGAAGCCGTACCCCTACCACGAGGAGGATGTGACCTTCCCCGGTCTCGCGGCGGGAGTCACGCTTGCCGGGACGCTGACCGTTCCGCAGGGTAACGGGCCGTTTCCGGCGGTGGTGCTGATCGGCGGCTCCGGCCCGAATGACCGCGATGAGACGCTGCTGGAGCACAAGCCATTTCTTGTACTTTCCGACTACCTGACGCGGAAAGGCATTGTTGTTCTGCGCTACGACAAACGCGGAGTGGGGAAATCTACCGGGAAATACCCGCTGGCGACGACCGCGGATTTTGCCAACGATGCCGAGGCGGCGCTGCGTTTTTTGAAGACACGCTCCGAGGCCGATCCGCATCACATTGGGCTGATTGGGCACAGCGAGGGTGGCGCGATTGCGCCGATTGTCGCAGCGCGGAACAAAAGCGTGGATTTTATTGTGCTGATGGCCGGGCCCGGCGTGCCGGGGGATCAGCTTCTGGTGGAGCAGCACCGGCTGATTGCGATTGTCATGGGCTTGCCGCCGGATGAAGTGGACAGGCAGGCGGTTCGCGAAAAGGCGTTCATCGAGCTGGTGGAGCGGGAAAAGGACGATGCGGTTGTAGAAAAAGAAGTTCGCGCAAAGATGGGCAGCGAGGTTCCGCAAGCGCAGGTCGGCACGATGGTGAAGGAACTGACATCGGTGTGGTTCCGGTACTTTTTTACCTACGATCCGGCGACGTCGCTGCGTAAGGTGCAGTGCCCGGTGCTGGCGCTGAATGGCTCACTCGATCTACAGGTGCCTCCGAAGCAGAACCTGCCGGCGATTCGCAAGGCGCTTGAAGAGGGCGGCAACAAGCATTACGAGATTGATGAGCTGCCGGGGTTGAACCATCTTTTTCAGACAGCGAAGTCAGGAGCGCCGAGCGAATATGTGGAGATTGAGGAGACGATCTCGCCTGCTGTGCTGGACAAGATTGCGAGCTGGGTGCTGAAGCAGTAGATTTTCTCGCGTTCAATACATAAACGAAAAGCCCTGCTGCGAGAGCGGGGCTTTTTGTTGGATTGCATACAACTTAGTGCTTTTCTGCGGCGGTGGCGAGCTTGGCTTCGGCTTCGGCGATGACTTCGAGGGATTTGTCGTAGGCTTCTTCGCTGTCGCCGGCTTCATTCCAGAGCTTGTGGCCGCGTTCGAGCTGCTCGTTGGCGCGCTTGACGTCGATCTCAGAGGGCTTGAGAGCATCGTTCGCAAGGATGGTCACGCGCTCAGGAAGCACTTCCGCAAAGCCCCAGCTTACGTTGTAGATTGCATCGCCTTCTGGAGCACCGTGGAGGCGCACGTCGCCGGCGCCAAGTTCCGTGAGCAGCGGCGCGTGGCCGTAGAGCACTTCCATATAACCGGTGCGGCCGGGCAGCTCGACGGCTGCGGCGGTGGACTCAAAGAGGACGCGCTCCGGGGTGACGAGACGGACGCGGAGTTGATTGGTTGAATCTGCCATGCGGCTCCTTTCAGTCGCCAGGGATCAGGGGTCAGGGGTCAGAAGAAACTTGCGCTTGCTGCGAACCTACTGATCCCTGATCTCTGACCCCTGATCTCTGCTTTTACGCCGTTGCTTTGAGCGACTCGGCCTTGGCGAGCACGTCTTCGATGGAACCCTGCATGTAGAAGGCCTGCTCGGGGATGTCGTCGTACTTGCCTTCGATGATGCCCTTGAAGCTGCGGACCGTGTCAGGGATCTTGACGTACTTGCCGGGGATGCCGGTGAACTGCTCGGCCACGTGGAAGGGCTGCGAAAGGAATTTCTGCACCTTGCGGGCGCGGTTGACGGTGAGCTTGTCTTCTTCGGAAAGCTCGTCGATACCAAGGATGGCGATGATGTCCTGCAGATCCTTGTAGCGCTGCAGAATTTTCTTTACGCCCTGGGCTACGTCGTAGTGCTCATCGCCCACGATGCGCGCCGAGAGAATGCGCGAGGTGGAGGCGAGCGGATCGACGGCGGGATAGATGCCAAGCTCAGAGAGCGGACGGCTCAACACGGTGGTGGCGTCGAGGTGAGCGAAGGTGGTTGCCGGCGCGGGGTCGGTCAAGTCGTCGGCGGGCACGTAAACGGCCTGCACGGAGGTGACGGAGCCTTTGCTGGTAGACGTGATGCGCTCCTGCAGCTCGCCCATTTCCGTGGCGAGGTTGGGCTGATAGCCCACGGCGGAGGGCATGCGGCCGAGAAGCGTGGAGACCTCAGAACCGGCCTGCGTGAAGCGGAAGATGTTGTCGATGAAGAGCAGCGTGTCCGCGCCTTCTTCATCGCGGAAGTACTCGGCGACGGTGAGGCCGGTGAGCGCCACGCGGAGACGCGCTCCGGGCGGCTCGGTCATCTGGCCGTAGACCAGGGCGCACTTGGACTCTTCCCACTTGCCGGGCTTGATGACGCCGGACTCGGTCATTTCGAGCCAGAGATCGTTGCCCTCGCGGGTGCGCTCGCCGACGCCGGCGAAGACCGAGTAGCCGCCGTGGTTCTTGGCGACGTTATTGATGAGCTCCATGATGACGACGGTCTTGCCGACGCCGGCGCCGCCGAAGAGGCCGATCTTGCCACCCTTCAGGAAGGGCTGGATGAGATCGATGACCTTGATGCCGGTCTCAAACATCTCCTCATGCGTGGACTGCTCGTCAAAGAGCGGCGCAGGACGGTGGATGGGACGGCGGAGCTTTTCGCCGACGGGGCCGAGGTCGTCAACCGGCTCGCCGATGACGTTGAGCACGCGGCCGAGAGTCTCCTTGCCGACGGGAACGCTGATGGGGCCGCCGAGGTCGATGGCCTTCATGCCGCGGACCATTCCGTCCGTGGCTTCCATGGCGACGGTGCGGACGCGGCCTTCGCCGAGGTGCTGCTGGACCTCAAGGACGACGTTGATGGGCGTGGGGACAGTGAAGCCGTCGCTGATGACGCGCAGCGCCTGATAGATGGGCGGCATGGTTGCTTCTTCAAACTGCACGTCCACCGCGGGACCGGAGATCTGGATTACCTTGCCAATGTTTTCTGCCATTTTTTGCCTTCTTGTCTGAGGGCGCATCCCTCAGGGGCTAAAGCCCGCGTACTTTATTGCTGTGTTTGCGGCACGACTGAAGTCGTGCCCTGTTACAAAACTTTGTGCTTGCTTTTGGCACGACTGAAGTCGTGCCCTGTTACGAAACTTTGTGTTGCTTTTGGCACGGCTGAAGTCGTGCCCTGTTACAAAACTTTGTGCTTGCTTTTGGCACGACTGAAGTCGTGCCCTGTTACGAAACTTTGTGTTGCTTTTGGCACGGCTGAAGTCGTGCCCTGTTACGAAACTTTGTGTTGCTTCGGCACGGCTAAAGCCGTGCCCTGTTACAAACCCTAGAGCGCCGCGGCGCCTGAAACGATTTCGATGATTTCCTTGGTGATGGCGGCCTGGCGCACGCGGTTCATGTGCAGCGTGAGCGAGTCGATCATGTCGGATGCGTTGTTGGTGGCCGAATCCATGGCCGTCATGCGAGCGGCGTGCTCTGCCGCAACGGACTCCGTCATGGCGTGGAAGAGCATAGCCGCGATGTAGCGTGGGAGCAGCGCTTCAAAAAGCTCAGCCGGTGGCTGCTCATAGATGTAGTCAACGTTGGCGGTGCCGAATTTTTTGTCTTCCTCTTCGGCCTCGTGGGTATCGGCCTCTGTGAGAGGCACGCCGGAAGTGGCAGCGGCCTGACCGGCACGCGCGCGTTCTTCCGCGGTGGGCTCTGCCGACTCGGTGATCTGCTGGTCTCCGATCTTGATGAGCGGGAGAATCTTTTCGACGACGACGCGCTGCTGAATAACCGACTTGAACTCGTTGTAGACGATGTAAGCGGCGTCTATCTCTTCATGCACGTAGCGGTCGATGATGCTTTTGGCCAGTTCCAGGACGCGGTCGGACTCAAGCTTGAGCAACATGCCGGGATGGTCTCCGGTCACCTCGACGCGGCCCTTGCGGGACTGGCGCGTCGAGCGGGTTTCCTCGGTGGCCTCGGTGTACTCGGCTGCGGGAAAGCGGCGGCGGAGCAGGTCGCGGGCCTTGCGGCCTACGGCTTCGATGTCAATCTCTTTGCCGGCTTCGGCGCCTTCGATGAAATTAAAGGCCGCCTTGAGGATGTTGGAGTTGAATGCTCCGGCGAAGCCCTTATCGCCGCTGATGACAACGAGGAGAACGCGCTTCTCCTGGCGGACGGCAAAGAGCGGATGCGCGAGGTTGCCGGTCTGCTCGTCAAAGATGTCGATGCGGCGCGTGAGCGATTCAAGGACGCTGGCAATCATCTGGGCATAGGGACGCGCGGAGACCATGCGCTCCTGCGCGCGGCGCAGCTTGGCCGCCGAGACCATCTTCATGGCCTTGGTGATCTGGCGCGTGTTTTTCACGCTGCGGATGCGCCGTCGGAGATCAAGTACGTTTGCCATAGTCTTCCGTTACGCGGTGACCGCTTCCTTTTGCGTGGCCTTGAAGTTTTCCTTGTATTCCTTGAGAGCTGCGTGCAGCCCGGCGCGGATGTCGTCGTCGATCTGCTTCTTTTCCGTCAGGGACTGGACTAGAGCCGACTGCGCGGACTCGAAATACTTGTACAGGCCGTCTTCAAAGGGGCGGATTTCGTTGATCTTGAGATCGTCCAGGTAGCCCTGCGTGCCGGTAAAAAGCACAATCGCCATCTGCTGCCAGGTGAGCGGCTGGAACTGGGGCTGCTTGAGGAGTTCCGTGAGGCGCTGGCCGCGGTTGAGCTGCTTCTGCGTGAGCGGATCGAGGTCGGAGCCGAACTGCGCGAAGGCGGCCAGCTCGCGGTACTGGGCGAGATCGAGCTTGAGCGTGGAACCGACCTGCTTGACGGCCTTGATGGCTGCCGAGAAGCCGACGCGGGAGACCGAGAGACCGACGTTGACGGCTGGACGGACGCCGGAGTTGAAGAGGTCGGTTTCAAGAAATATCTGACCGTCGGTGATGGAGATGACGTTGGTCGGAATGTAGGCCGAGACGTCACCAGCCTGTGTCTCAATGACGGGCAGAGCGGTGAGTGAGCCGCCGCCGCGCTCTTTGCTCATTTTGGAAGAGCGCTCAAGGAGGCGCGAGTGGAGATAGAAGACATCGCCGGGATAGGCTTCGCGGCCCGGTGGACGGCGCAGGAGCAGCGAGATTTCGCGGTAGGCCATAGCGTGCTTGGAGAGATCGTCATACATCACAAGCGCGTGCTTGCCGTTGTCGCGGAAGTACTCACCCATGGCCGTGGCGGCGTAGGGAGCGAGGTAGAGCATGGGAGCAGGCTCAGAGGCCGATGCGACGACGATGATGGTGTGGCCCATGGCGCCGGCTTCTGTGAGTGTCTGTACGACCTGCGCGACGGACGAACGCTTCTGACCGATGGCGCAGTAAATGCAGACGAGGTCGTTCTTGGCGTTGTTGATGATGGTGTCGAGCAGCACGGCGGTCTTGCCGGTCTGGCGGTCGCCGATGATGAGCTCGCGCTGGCCGCGGCCGATGGGAATCATGGCGTCGATGGCCTTGAGGCCGGTGGCCATAGGCTCACGGACAGGCTGGCGGTCAATGATTCCGGGAGCGAGACGCTCGACGGGCAGCGTGGATGTGGTGGCGATGGGGCCCTTGTCGTCAATCGGCTGGCCGAGCGAGTTCACGACGCGGCCGATCATGGCATCGCCGACCGGCACGGAGAGAATTTTGCCGGTACGCTTGACCTCGTCGCCTTCCTTGAGCTCGGTATAGTCGCCCATGATGACGGCGCCGACCTGATCTTCTTCAAGCGAGAGCGCGAGGCCCGCGATGTTATGCGGGAAGCTGAGCAGCTCGCCGGACATGACCTTGTCGAGGCCATGAATGCGCGCGATGCCGTCGCCGAGCGAGGTGATTGTGCCGACTTCGTCGACCTGCACCTTGGAGTCGTAGTTTGCGATCTGCTCGCGCAGTAGCTGTGTAATTTCGTCTGCCTTGATTTGAGCCATTTCTATTCCTCAGAGATCAGGAGTCAGGGATCAGGGATCAGTTCCGCCTTTGCTGCCGCGAAATTTCGATCTCTAAAACCGCTAACTTCCACTCCCCTTCATTCAGTTCCAGACTTATTTTGGCTCAGCAATCCGGCGTCTTGTATTTCCTGACCCCTGATCCCTGACCCCCGATCCCTGTCGCAGGCCTAGCCCGCGACTAATACTTCCTTGAGTCTCTCCAGCCTTCCGCGGACGGAGCCATCATACACAGTGGAGCCGATACGGACTACGGTGCCGCCGAGGATGGATTTGTCCAGCTTGAAGGTGGGTTGAATCTTTGCTCCGGCAAGCTTACCGACGCCGATGAGCAATGTGGTGCGCTCGTCTTCCGGCAGCTCACGGGCGGTGGTGATTTCGGCCTGGCGAATTCCCTGCCGCTCTTCGAGCTCGGCGCGGTAGGCCGCGATTACTTCCTTCACGTGAACGATGCGGTCGTTGTGAATGAGCACCGCGATGAGGTTCCGCAGTTCTTTCTGGAGGCCGAGTTTGGTGTTGAGCTTGTCGAGAATGGCGATCTTCTGGGTAGCGGAAATGGCCGGATTCTCAAAGGTGGAGCGCAGCTCGGTGCTGCCGTCCCAGGTGGCGAGAAAATCGGTCAACTGCTGGTCGATAGCAATGGTGTTGAGGTGCGCCGAACCGACGACATCCGCAAAGGCGCGCGCGTAACGGGAGGCAAATGCAGATGACATGCTAGTTATTTCCTCCGTTGCCAGTCTGGCTGACGAATTCCTCGATCAATGCGCGGTCATTTTCAGCGGTGAGCGTAAGCTGCTTGACTGCCTGATCGATGGCGAGGTCCGCGGCGAAGGCCTTGAGGCTGCGCTGAGCCTGGGCGGCTGCCACGGCGATCTCCTGCTCGGCGGCAGCGACGACGCGGGCGCTTTCCTCCCCGATGGAGGACTTGATGCGGGCTTCGTCGTTCTTGATCTCGTCTTCAACCTGGGTGCGGATCTTGGCGATTTCCTGGTCGAGCTTTGAGAGCTGGGCTTCCACGGCGCTGAGACGGGAGTTGGCGTCGGCGGTGGTTTTGCGGGCTTCTTCGAGACTCTTGCTGAGCGTCTCGCGGCGCTTGCGGAGGATCTTAGGCAGAATCTTTGCCAGCGGAATCACGATGGCGAAGAGGATGATGGCGAAGTTGAGCCACAGGAAAAGCTTGGCCGTGGCATCGGTACTCAGACCCATTGCCTTGCCGATGGACTGGACGAGCCTGGTGTGGGTGAAGTTCTCCACATTGCTTTGGCTGCTTCTGTCTTTGACCTTGACCTGGTCGGGAGACGGATCCGATGCGGACTGTGTGGCAGCGGGCGCGGGCTGGGCTGCCGATTCCTGTGCAGGAACCACGGCTGCGAAAGCAGCGAGCAAGGCGAGCGAAAGAATCGGGGCGAAAACACGTTTCAGCTTGAATTTCAACGCGCCCCCCCGGCGGCCAGAGGCAGAATGGCGCGAACAACCTGGCTGGCCAATTCGCCGGCGCTCGCATGTATCGTCTGGCGCGCGGTTTCGGCTTCGGCGCCGATGGCGTCCTTGGCCTGGGCTACCTTTACCCCGGCCGCTTTGCGGGCCTCATTCACGGCGGCATCGCGCTCCGCGGTCCACTGCTGGACGCGCTGCTCACGGGCCTTGAAAATCTCAACGCGAGCCTGACGAAGCTTTTCGGCGTACTCAGCAGCGCGCTGTTCGGCGCGGGCAATTGCCTTGTGAGCGTCTTCCACCGCGCCGGAGGTGCGAGCGCGGCGTTCCGCGAGGGTGCGCGTGAGCGGCCCCTGGATCAGAAACTGATATGCCAGGACCAGCGCGATGAAGAGCAGAACCGTAGGCACGGCTCCGAGCAGAAGTGTCCCGACTTGTTGAATGATGTCGTTCATGCTGGGTTTCGGTGTTCGATCAGGTGGCCATGTACATCAGCCGGTTTTGGATGGAACAACACTTTTTTGTATCAGGCGGGAGTGGTTAAGGTCAATGCGGAAAGGGGCTTTGAAGGGTATCTGGCGTGGCGGGGTCCGGATGGGTGATTGCGGAGATGAAAAGATTGAAATTTTCTTAAGATTTCCCTTGCTTTTACGGGAAACAGCCCTACACTGGTTGTACCACCTAGACCCGGTTCAGGGTCCAGCGGGCAATCGGTTTGGGGAAATCCTTCCACTCCCCAATCGGTTGCCCGCTTCTCACTTTCCGGCGCTATTTCACGGCACTCGTAATGAACCCTTCCAGGTCCGTTCTAAGCTTGTGTAAAGCCTCTACATTCAGGTAGATCATGTGGCCGGAGGGGTAATAGCCGAACTGCACGTTGCCGCGCAGCTCAGGCGGAAGCTGCATGTGTGAGAGATCGTACTCGGTGATGAAGAACGGCGTGGCGAGGTCAAAGTATCCGTTGGCCGAAAAGACCTTCAGGTGAGGATTTTTGCGGATGGCTCCGGCCAGATCGCCGGCGACGTAAGGAGCAGTCTGCTGGCCGCCGCGCCCGAAGCCGCCGCTGGTGGGACGGTGGTGCCAGTCCCACTCGCCGATAGTGTTGGCGCTGGGATTGTAGGAATCGGTGGTTTCGTACTTCAGCTCGCGCTGAAGATAGTCGTGCAGCGCGGAGATGAAGGCTCCGCCGATGCCGCTGTCGGAGGCGTCGTAGGTGGGATTTTCGCCGGCTGCGTCCAGATCCTCGCCTTCAAAGCGCATGTCGTAACGGCCCAAGGTGAAGCGCTCGTCGCGGAGAACCTCTTTGCGGAAGCGCGTGGGGCTGATGCGGAGGTTGGCTTCCTTGACGTAATCCACGCTGAGACCGGTGAAGTGGCTCACCTGTTTGGCGACGGAATCGAGTTCCGCATCGGAGAGGTTATGCCCGGCGAAAAGAGCCGTGGCGTAGGGGCCGGCGGCGAACTCGCGGGCCTGCTGCACCCAGTCGGGAAGGCTCTTCGGTTTGTTCTGTATCTTGTTGAAGTACCAGGCCGCGGCGGCATAACTGGGAAGGTTGCCGATGTAGGACATATCGAAGCCGGGATTTTCAATGTTGTAGTTCAGGATCGACGAGATGAGCACGACGCCGTTCAACTGGATGCCGTCGCCGCCGAGCATGTCTGCCAGGGCCGCTGAACGGGTGGTGCCGTAGGATTCGCCGATGAGAAACTTGGGCGAGTTCCAGCGCTGGTTGACGGTGATATAGCGCGTGATGAAGCGGTCAAAGGCGCGCAGATCCTGATCGACACCGGCGAAATCCTTGGCAGTTCCCTTGCCCACGGCGCGGGAGTAGCCGGTGAGCGGCGCGTCGATGAAGACGAGGTCGGTTTTGTCCAGGAGCGATTCCTGATTTTCGACCAGGTTGAAGGGCGGGCCGGCGGTGGCTTTGGGACTGTCTGTCTGGATGCGGACGGGCGAGAATGAGCCCATGTGCAGCCAGAGCGTGGCAGAGCCGGGGCCGCCGTTATAGAGAAAGCTGACCGGGCGGGACTTGGCTTCCGCGCCGTCCAGTGTGTACGCCACGTAAAAGATGCTGCCGTAGGGCTTGTCGTCCTGATCGCGGACGAGAAGTGTGCCTGCGGTGGCGGTGTAGGTGAGCTGCTTGCCGCCGAGCGTCATGGTGTGGTGCGTGACGGAAGACTTCTCCGGCGGAATCGGCGCGGGTTTTTCTCCATTTTCGTCTGCTGCGGCCTGGCCCAGCTGGCGGACCTGCCGGGCTTCAGGGTTGGGAGGATTGGACTGCTGCGCCTGCGCTATGCCGGTGGAAAAGATCAGGGCAAATGCCGCAACGGATGCGATATGGGACGCGCCTATATGGAACACACGTATGTGGGAAACACTGGGTTGGGACACACTGGGCCGATACCATGCTTTCATCGTTCAGAAGCCTCCAAAGGGATTAAGAGCGGCGTAAGGAAAATCCGCTGGATTGGAAATGGTTGCTATACGGACGACGATACACCCTGAAAAGACGCAGAAGGCTCTATGCGGATACTCGACAATCTTTCTATAGTTGTTAAAATGCAATTAGCGTGTTAATAGCACTCAGTTAAACTAACCAGCAAGGAGTTTCCAATGGGACACGAGGAACGCGTAAAACTCCAGCAGGCATTAAAAGAACTAACCGAGGAAAACAGCTCGCGTGAAAAGGCGATTGATTTATTTATGAGCGACGGTTATTTCGACAAGAGTGGAAAACTAGCCAAGGAGTTCCGTCAGCCTGAATAATCTCGTACTTGGTTTTCATGGCTGCAGTGTTGAGACCGCCCAGAAGCTTCTGGGCGGTTCTGAGTTTATGCCCGCAGATAACTCCTACGATTGGTTGGGACCCGGCGTTTACTTCTGGGAAAACGACCCCATTCGCGCATACCGGTGGGCTCAACTCCCTTGGCGCAAAATCAACCTACCCTCAATTGTAAGTGCGGTAATTGATCCTGGCCGATGCTTAGACCTCACAACTCAAGAAGGAATCGAAGCGGTTAGATCAGCCCACGAAGGGCTGAGTGAGTTACACAAGTTGACTGGCGAGCAACTTCCTGCCAACACAGGCGTCGAGAAAGGTAAGCGTAACCTGGATTGTGCGGTTATTAAGCATCTGCATCGTGCCCGTAAGAAGATGGCTGAATCAGACCCTACGGTTCAGCCATATCAAACTGTGCGTGCTTTATTTGCCGAGGGTGAGCCACTCTATGAAGAAGCCGGATTTCACGACCGAACCCATGTCCAGATTTGCGTGATTGACCTCCGCCAAATTCTAGGCGTTTTTCGCCTCCCGGACTGGCAACAGAAGTCTCTTGGAATCAAAGAAAATATCTATCCGTGGACGTAGCTCAGTATTCCATCAGTCAGCGTCTCATCTCTGAAATAATCCCCTGAGCGCGCAGCCACGTTTCCAGAAGCTGCGGCCACTGGTCGAGGGATGGATTGCCTTTGCCGAGGCCGCTGCCGTGCGAGCCGTGCGCGAAGATATGGGCTTCAGCGGAGACACCGGCCTTGAGGAGGGCTTCGTAAAAACGCAAGCCTTGTTCGATGGGGACAGTGTTGTCGTCCGCTGTGTGATACCAGAAGGTGGGCGGCGTGTCTTTGGTGACAAAGAGGTCCGGTGAGAACTCCTTCGTCAGGGCCTCGCAGCGGTCTTCGACTTTCATCAGCTTGCAGTAGTTGAGGTGCGAATAATCCATGGAGATGGCGCCGATCCAGGGATAGCCGAGGACGAGGAAATCGGGACGGCTGGAGACGCGCTCGACGGGGTCCGCAGCATCTTCTTTTCCCGCGATGGGCCTGGTTGCAGCCAGAGCTGCGAGATGGCCGCCGGCGGAGAAGCCGATGATGACGACGCGATGCGGATCGAGATGGTAGTCAGCGGCGCGGGAGCGGACGAGTTGCACGGCGCGGCGGGCATCGTAGAGCGGAACGGGAAAGAGATAGCCATTGCTGCCGAGGCGATATTGCAGGATGAATGCCGTGATACCGCGGGCGGTGAACCAGTCCGCGATCTCCCGGCCTTCGAGGTCTCCGGCAAGGCGCATGTGGGAGCCGCCGGGCAGGATGATGACCGAGGAGCCGTTGGCGACGCCGGAGCGGGGGAAAAAGACCGTCAGCGTGGGCGTATCTTCACAGGCTTTGCCTTTGGCCTCGGGGGCGTCACCGGTCCACAGGCGGATGGTTTGAATGCCGAGGAAGGCGTTGTCTGTGCCGGCGGTGGTGCAAGGCTGTTTTTGGGCATAAACTGCCGAGCATAAGAGCAGCACGGGAAGGAAACGCTTCAACCGGGGAGGGATTTTCATAGCACGCCGATTATAGGCGGTTGAAATAGCGAAATTGATTCTGGTGATAGGATCAAATCTGACAGATGCAGACTAATAAGTTAAAAATCATACCCTTGGGCGGACTGGGCGAGTTTGGCATGAACTGCCTGGCGCTCGAATGGGAAGACCACATTATCGTGATCGACGCCGGCCTGATGTTCCCTGAATCGGAACTGCTGGGCGTGGACATTGTTGTGCCCGACATCAGCTACCTGGTGGAGAACAAGCAGCGCGTGCGCGGCATTATTTTGACGCACGGGCACGAGGACCACATTGGCGGGCTGCCCTGGATCCTGAGCGAGATCAAGGTTCCGGTGTATGCGACGGAGTTCACGCTGGCATACGTGGAAGGCAAGCTGGAAGAACACCACATGCTGGACGAGACGGAGCTGATCGAGATTGAGCCGAAGGCGAAGTTCTCGATTGGGCCGTTTACGATTGAGCCGATTCGCGTGACGCACTCGCTGGTGGACTGCGTGGCGCTGGCGATTGAGACGCCTGCGGGAGTTGTGATTCACACAGGCGACTTCAAGATCGATCTTTCGCCGCTCGATAACCACGCGTTCGATCTGCATACCTTTGCCGAATACGGCAAGCGCGGGGTGCTGGCGCTGCTGCAGGACTCGACGAATGTGGAGCGGCCGGGCTATACGCCGAGTGAGCGCGCGGTAAGGCCGCGTTTGGATGAGATTTTTTCGCGCACGCAGAAGAAGCTGTTTTTCAGCTGCTTTTCGTCGTCGATTTACCGCATTCAGATTGCGATGGAGTTGGCACGGGCGCATGGACGCAAGGTGGCGATCATCGGGCGGTCGATGGTGGAGAGCACGGAGATTGCGCAGGACCTGGGCTACATTGATGTGCCGAATGGGCTGATTATCAATCCGGGACAGATGAAAGACTACCCAGTTGACCAGCTCATGATTCTGATCTCCGGCACGCAGGGCGAACCGATGAGCGCGCTGAGCCGCGCCGCGGTGGACAATCACAAGCATGCGCGCATTGAGAAGGGCGATACGGTCATTCTCAGCTCGCGGATTATTCCCGGCAACGAGAAGGGTATCTTCCGCGTAATTGACCACCTGTATCGGCGCGATGCGAATGTGATTTACGACGATGGGTCGCATGGGTTGATTCATGTGAGCGGCCACGGCAGCCAGGAAGAGATGCGGCTGATGATCAATCTGGTCAGGCCGAAGTTCTTTATCCCGGTGCATGGCGATTACCGCTACCTGCGGCGCCACGCGGCGATTGCGATGGAGACGGGTGCTGTGGAACATGCCATTGTCATTGAAGACGGCGATGTACTGGAGCTGACGAAAGACGACGCGCGCAAGGCCGACAAGGTGACGGCGGGGCGTGTACTGATCGATTCCGGCTCGTCGATCGATGTGGTTGAGGACGTGGTCATCCGCGACAGGCGCATCCTGAGCGAAGGCGGTATTGTGCTTGCGGTGCTGGCCATCAACAAGCGCACGGGACAGGTGGAGCAGTCGCCGGAGGTGGTGATGCGCGGTTTTGGCGGCGCGGACATTACCGAAGAGGCGCGCCAGACGGTGCTGAAGACGCTGGATGGCCTGAGCGGCGAGCAGAAGAGCGACTACGGCATGGTGAAGGAAAAAGTGCGCGTGGATCTGAAGCGGCTGATTCAGAAGCAGACGGGACGAAGGCCGCTGATTATGCCGGTGATTCTGGAGATATAGCTGCTGTACAATCCCGGCATGAAACGCATTGCGGTTTTGCTTGCTCTCTCCGCTGCCGCGCTTTGTCCGGTCGCTTTTGCCCAGGCTGGTACGGCTTCTGCGCCAACAAAGACGTGCCCTTCCACCAAGACGCTGGACGATCTGGCCATAGCGGTCTACGCCAATGTCAGTGGGCCATACGATCAAGACCGCGCGTGCTTCCGCGAGATGTTTCTGCCGGATGCGCGTCTTTCGCCGATCAGCAAGGCGAAGGATGGACCGACTTACTCGGCGCGCAATCTTACGGTAGAGGACTGGATCAGCGCGGTCGCCAAGCGCGCGCCTGGCAACTTCTTTGAGAAGGGCACCGTGAACAAGGTGGAACAGTACGGAAGCCTGGCGCATATCTGGTCCACGTATGAATCGCGGCATGCGTTGAATGATCCCGCGCCGTTTGCGCGCGGCATCAACAGCATTCAGGCTGTTTATGACGGTACGCGCTGGAAGGTGCAGGCGATTTTGTGGCAGGCCGAGACGCCGGAGACGCCTCTTCCGGCAAAATATCTTCCATGAGCATAGTTACGGATTGCGCTTTTATTTCCGCGGAGATGCGCCGATAATGGAGCGGGAGAAGATGCAATATGACACTACAGATTGAACTGGGACCGGAAGAGGAAGAACACCTTGCCGCAAAAGCCCGGCTCTATGCTATGGCGCCTGAAGACTATGTACATAAGCTCATCCAGAATGATCTTCCGCTTGATCCAACCGCAACGCAGAAGCTGACAGCGGAAGACATAGAACAGTTGTCCATGAGGCTTTCAGAAGGATCGGAGAATTTTCCGATTCTGCCTGTCGAGGTGAATGACCGCGCCAGCTATTATGAGGAACGCTTGTAGATGGCAGGCGGGCTCTTTCTTCTGGACACTAACGTTCTTATTCGCTGGGTACAGCACGAGGCCTCCGAATACAGCCTCATCAAGAACTCTATTCAACACCTCGTGAATGCTGGCGGGGCGCCTTGCTACACGGCTCAGAATCTGAGCGAATTCTGGAATGTTCTGACTCGCCCAGTTAAGAATAACGGCTACGAGTTGTCGATTGAACAAGCAGATGCAAGAGCAAAATACATCGAAACCAGTTTGCAATTGCTCCTCGACAATCACGATGTATACCGCGTTTGGCGTGACCTTCTCGTTGCGCACTCCATCCGTGGGGTTCAGGTACACGATGCACGGCTTGTGGCAGCGATGCAGGTTCACGGAGTCAGAAAAATTCTCACCTTCAACACACGCGATTTTGCGCGCTATACGCTCATTGAAGCGCTGCATCCAGCCGAGGTTCAATAATGCACATGATTACGGAACGGCTTGTTTCGATTGACGAGATTTATGCGGCGGCAGAGCACATTGCTAATGTCGCCGTGAAGACGCCTTTGGTGCGCGCTCCGTTTGAGGGCGCGGGTGCTGATGTCTGGCTGAAGGCCGAGAGCCTGCAGCCGATTGGCAGCTTTAAGCTGCGCGGAGCGGCGAACAAGATTCTGCAGCTTACGCCGGAAGAGGTTCGGCGCGGCGTGATTACCTATTCGAGCGGCAATCATGCGCAGGGCGTGGCTTATGCGGCGCGGGCGGTGGGTGCGAAGGCGGTGATCGTGATGCCGTCGAATGCGCCTGCGATTAAACGCGCGGCGACGCTGGCGCTGGGGGCTGAGGTTGTCGATGTGGGTGTGGCGTCAAGCGAGCGGCTGACGAAGGCCGAGGAACTTGTGCGCGAGCATGGGTATGTTGTGGTGCCGCCGTATGACGATCCGGCGATCATTGCCGGGCAGGCAACCTGCGGGCTGGAGATTATGGAGTCGGCGCCGGATGTGGATCTGGTGCTTGCGCCGGTGAGTGGCGGGGGCCTGCTGAGCGGCGTGGCGACGTCGGTGAAGCTGCTGAACCCGAAGGCGATAGTGATTGGCGTGGAGCCGGAGCTGGCCGGCGATGCCGCGGAGAGCTTTCGGACGAAAAAGATTGTGACCTGGCCCGCGGAGCTGACCAGCCGGACGATTGCGGATGGGCTGCGGACGCAGAGCGTGGGCGTGAGGAACTTTGCACACATTCAGGCGTACGTGGACAAGATCATTACTGTTACTGAGGCGGAGATTCGCGCTGCGATGCGGGCGATTGTGGCTACGACGCGGCTGGTTCCTGAGCCGAGCGGAGCTGTGACGACCGCGGCGCTGCTCTTTCATGCGGCGGAACTGCCTGCGTACCACAAGGCGGTTGCGGTGGTGAGCGGCGGCAATGTGGACCCGAGGCAATTGGCTGAGGTGCTTACGGAAGCTCCGTAAGCACGTCGGTCCCATGGCTTCCATCCCCGGTCCCCAAAGGCTAGGGACCGGAGGCACCCTCAGTGTCGCTTGGAGCGCAGCGGGATCGGGGCCACCCGCCAGGCTTACGTCGAGCATTACAACAACGTCCGCCTGAACAGTGCCATCGGCTACGTCACGCCGAAGGATGTGCTGGCGGGGCGTCAGCAGGAAATCCACGCGGAACGCGACCGCAAGCTGGAAGCCGCCAGACAGCAGCGCCAGAGTCATCGCCAGCAAGCCCCGTGAAGAGCAAGCGGCCAGACGCCGGGATGTCGCTGGCATAATTGGTGGAGCAGCTGCTGCAGCGAGGGGCCAGTAAAAACTTGCGGATGACTTCTCTGGCCACAGAAGCATAAGATTTTGGTGTTTACTTCATAAAACAAGGAGCGTCTGATGGTCGTCTCAACGGCCCAGCAACAACCGCCCACCGTTACTTCTGTCCTCAACATGCTCTATAGTGTTGTCGAGCAGGAAGTCGTTTCCGCTGCTGAAGCTATGCCCGAAGACAAGTATTCCTTCGCGCCTACCAATGGCGAGTTTAAAGGCGTACGCACTTTCGCTGAACAGGTGAAACACATCGGCTTCGCCAATCACCTTTATTTTGGCCCGCTCATGGGCGAGACGATCGACGCTAACTACATCGAAGAAAATGCCAACGGCCCCGCGGCGCTGAAGACCAAGGCCGAAATTGTCCAGTATCTTAAAGATTCCTTCGCGCTCGGCCATCGGGCCATATCCGGGATCACCTCCGAAAACGAGGTAACGCCGCTACCCAAGCCCGTATCCCCATTCCTCTCAACGCGTCTCGCGATCGCCATTATCGGCGCCTTCCATCCGAAGGATCACTACGGTCAGATGGTCGAGTACCTGCGGATGAACGGTATCGTCCCGCCCGCAAGCCGCCCGCGGCCACAACAACAGTCCTCGCAACCCAAACCTTAAGAATGAAGGCAGGTTTGCAGCAGCTGCCCACATGGTGAGGGGTTTCCCTGTCGGTAGTCCTGATTCTCACGAAGGAAGTTGAGAACAGCAGGGCGCGGCGGAGCTAAAATCAACTTGCCAGGTGAAACGGAAGCAGGCACTACAGGGATGCAACCATGCTGAGGGATAACCCGGAGGGCTCATCGAGCCGATGCTCAGCAGCGCGGGAGGTTCTTCTCTCGCGCTGCACGCTGACGGAGGAAGTCATCGGACGATAGACCCTCATGCCTTGAAAATCCCCGCCCCGCAGGGGCGGAATCTACACTAACGGAGAACGTCGCTTCTCCATTTCAGGCTGAGCCAAGACAACATGGGTTAGCCTAACGATTAAGTTTGGCGAGAGGAACGTCTTGTGAGAGCTGAACCATCGCCGAAACCAAATCCCATGGACGACTTTCAGAGCGCCAGGTACCGCCTCATTTTGCTGTTTTTGGCCATGTTGCTAGCCGTGGGCTGGTTCGTCCTCGGGCCGAATAGTCCGGTGTATTCGGCGGGGGTGGTCGCAGGAACATTCGCCCTTGGGCCCGCAGTGGCCGCTCCCGTGATGCGACGTGTGCCTCGCCAATGGTTCCGCGTTCCTACGTACGAGCGCGTGCTCCACCGCATCGCTGGAGTCGGAATTTTCGGTTGGCTGCTCGATATCTCCGGATGGAATCGCCGATTGGCCGAACCTATGCGGGGATTCTCGGGCAAAAGGGCCGGCTTACCCTCGCTGGAACAGTCCTTGCGAGGCAACGTCAGCGCCCACGGAACCTGCTTTGCCATCCACGTGCTATTAGCCATCCTCGCACTTTTGAGCAGGCACCCGCGGAGCGCTGCACTCTGGATGCTGTTGCCGGGCGTAGTCGTTCATCTCTACCCGGTGTTGCTACAGCGCTCGATCATGCTTCGACTGCAGCCTCTGCTGGATAAGACTGGCTCCGTTCCAGTGACTGGGTCGCACGCTGCCCAAACAGTCACTACGACGCTTTCATCATCGGAAAACTGAAGACTGGGGTTCGCGTAGCGCTCACGCAAATTCGCCCCTCCGCATCGTAGAGATAGTAATTCACCCCGTCCCAGGTGACGTTGCCTGAGGCATCGTAAAGCACCTGCGCCGTTACTCCACGCTCGTTCGTGCTGGTCATCCGGTTGTTTTGTGATGCAAGCATCACCGGTCCCCAAAGGCGAGGGACCGGTGGCACCCTCATCTTGGTCAGAGATCGGGGCCACCCGCCCCGAATCCATCATGGATTCGGGCCGTCACTTTTCTCTGCTGATTATTAGTAAAGCACAAATGGGGTTAATTCTATGCAAACTATCTGAAGAGGCGAGACGTTACGAAAGGGCATTGGACTTTCGTAATATGAGCTACAAGGACTATGGGGACTGAAAAGCAAAAGCAGGTTCTTCACTCGGCCTGAAGTACAGCTAGGT
>Ga0208193_1000114_pt1 | contig 57874 bp, 55 predicted proteins | sample June2015DPH_17_2_FD_184716 | JGI IMG/M metagenome (GOLD analysis project Ga0208193, IMG submission 184716) | Peatland microbial communities from SPRUCE experiment site at the Marcell Experimental Forest, Minnesota, USA - June2015DPH_17_10... | ecosystem: Environmental > Terrestrial > Soil >...
GGAGCCGGGGAGGGCGCCGGTGCTGATGGGGAGGTCGAAGCGCCGCCGCTGATATGCTTGACGGCCTTGTAGGCAAGCAGCGCGAGGATCGCCATGGTCATTGGCGACATGCCGCCGCCGGATTGCGCGTTTGGCGTCGAGGGACCGCGCGGACCGTTTTGCATCCCGTTCAATACGTCGAGTAAGCCCATCGTCGTCTCCTGCCGATTGTCCGCCCCGCCGGGTTCAAACAATAGCTACGCGGTATGACGGTTACAAGGCGACAAGCCCCTTGATGTCTTGGAGGAAGCGGCCGCAAAGTCCCGACTTTCTTGCAGTCAGGTGAAGGCAACGAATGGCGCAGAATCGACCGATCGTCGTCGCGGGTGCAGGCAGCATCGGCTGTTTTGTCGGCGGGCTCGAGGCCGCTGTCGGCCGCCGCGTGTCGCTATTGGCGCGTCCGCGCGTGATCGCGGAGATCGAGAAATCTGGTTTGACCTTGACGAGCCTGGAAGGCTCGTCCTGGCATGTGGCATCTCAGCAGATAAATCTGTCAGATGATCCGAAAATTTTAAGCGAGGCGGGCGCGGTGCTGGTCACCGTCAAGAGCGCCGACACCGCCGAGGTCGCGGATGCCATTGCACTGCACGCACCACCGGATGCGGTCGTCGTCAGCCTGCAAAACAGCATCGCCAATGTGCCGGTGCTGCGCGACCGGCTGCCGGGACGAACGGTGCTCGCCGCGATGGTGCCGTTCAATGTGATCGCGGCAGGCGAAGGGCGATTTCACCGCGCGACCTCAGGCGACATCGTGATCGAGCGCGACGCGGCCGATACCGCCGCGCGGTTGTCGGTGCCGGGGCTGGCGATGCGGCCGACCTCCGACATCGCGGGCGTGCAATGGGGCAAGCTGCTCGTCAATCTCAATAACGCGATCAATGCGCTTTCCGGCCTGCCGCTCCGCGAGCAACTTAGCGACCGCGATTGGCGCCAGTTATTTGCCGACCAGATCGCTGAGGGCTTGGCAGCGGTGCGGGCCGAAGGGATCCAGCCGGTATCGCCGACGCCCCTGCCGCTGAGTTGGACGCCGCATTTGTTGCGGCTGCCCGACGCCTTGTTTGCGATCGCGCTGGCGCCGGCCATGAAGATCGATCCGCAAGCGCGCTCCTCGATGTGGGAAGACCTGGAGCGTCGCCGCCGCACCGAGATCGATTATCTTCAAGGCGTGATCACCGGGATTGCCGACCGGCGTGGATTGAAGGCGCCGTTGTCGCACCGCATCGTGGCGCTGATCGGGGACGCCGAGGCGGCTTGCCAAGGCTCGCCGCGGCTGACGGTGGAGCAGATTCGCGCGGGCGTTTCAGAAAACTAGGGTCGTTGGATTGTTATGTCAGCTGCGCTTGTCCTTGCTCGGCGAAGATCCGAACAGCGCCTTTTTCAGATCCTTGATGCTCTCGGAAAGCCTTGGCCACTCGCATGAGAAGGAATGCTGCTGGCAAGCGGCTTGCTTGACGCGCCGGGGGTCACTTGCAGGAATTGGCGGCTTGGCGATGCTGCCCGTGGCAGGCGACGCCTTTTCAGCTTCGCTCTTCAGCGAAGCCTGCTGTTGCAACTGTTGTTGTTTGGCGGCAAATGCCGCCGCGATACTGCTGCGCCGCTGATTTTCCAGATAGACCGTGTATTGCTCGTCGATCTGTTTCTGCTCTTCCGGCGTCGGATTGGGGCCGGCGATATCGAAGCTTCGATTTTGCATGAAATCGAAATAGGCGTAACCGCCGCCGGGCTTGCGGCGGCCGGCGAATTTCGCGTTACAATCGGAAAGCGCCGTGGTCCGTGCTTCCTTGGTCGCGGCCTTCTCGGCGATGTCGGCACACTCCTCGAAATCGGCCGGTGCGCGCGGCCACCATTGTGCCCGCGCCTGCGATGACGAAAGCACGGCGCAGCCGATCATCGCGGCCATCAGGACGATTTGGTGACGTAATGCCATGAGCAATAACGTTCTGCGGTGAATTTCGACGAACCAGTGACACCGCCAATTGTCGCCATTATTCGCTGTCTTGTCGACCCCGAAACGAGGGTGCGTATCCGGTGAAGCGGACTTGACATCCGTTCTCGCCATGATGCTTCGGTCTGATGCAAATCAGTTGCTGAAAATAAAATCAGTTGCCGAAAATCTTGCCGATTTGCACCAGGCAACCCTCGTTGCTGGCCTTGAGCGACCGCCGCTCTTATTGTTTGCGTTGTTTGCGCATGATCTTTTCGGAAGACCGCTGCACACTCTTCCGGATCATGCGTTAATGCGTGATGCGCCAGATCGTGCCGTTGCCGTCTTCCGAGACGAGCAGCGCGCCGTCGCGCGTGACCGTCACGCCGACGGGGCGTCCCCACACTTCGGAATCGTTGACCACAAAACCCGTTATGAAATCTTCGTATTCGCCGGTCGGAACACCGTCTTTCATCCGGATGCGGATCACCTTGTAGCCGGTGCGCTTGGCTCTGTTCCATGAACCATGCTCGGCGGCAAAACCATCGCCGCGATATTCCGCCGGGAACGCATTACCGCTGTAGAATGTCAGCCCGAGCGAGGCCGAATGCGCCTGGATCAGGACGTCGGGTACGGTGACCTTGCCCTTCAAGTCCGGACGCTCCCCCGAATGATGCGGGTCTTCGTGGTCGCCGATGTAGAACCATGGCCAGCCATAGAAGGCGCCTTCGCGCACGCGGGTGACATAGTCGGTCACGAGATCGTCGCCAAAACCATCGCGCTCATTGGTCGAACAATAGGCATCGCCGGTGTTGGGATGGATCGCAAGCCCCACGCAATTGCGGATGCCGGTGGCAAAGATGGTCGCGTCGGTTCCATCCGGATTAAAGGAAAGCACGTCGGCGCGGCGGGCCTCGTAATCCGAGCTTGCGCCGAGCGCGGATTTTGAAGCGCCGGACGGGCTGCCCTTGATTCCTTCCGCGTCATTGCTGGCGGAGCCAACCGACACCAGCATCCGCTTGCTGTCCTTGGTGAAGACGATGTCCCGGGTCGAATGTCCGCCTCCATGCGGCAGCTCCGCCACCACGGTCGCGGGCTTGTCCGTCGCTTTCAGGTCGCCGTCCTGGTAGCGAAAACGGACCACGCTGTCGGTATTGGCGATGTAAACCCATTGCGGATGGTCGCTCGGAAAAAACGCGATCCCGAAGGGCTGGTTGAGTCCGCCGGCATAGATTTCGTTTTTGACCAGCTTCGAGCCGTCTTCCGAAAGCCGCAGCAGGCGAATTCGCCCCGAGCGCGTTTCCGCGACAAAGATATCGCCATTCGGCGCGGTCCTCATTTCCCGCGGTCCGCTCAACCCCTCGGCCAACAGTTCAGCCTTGAAGCCGGCAGGAACCTGCGGGCTGGCGGCGGGCGGCCTTGGTGCCACATGGGAGACATTGGCAGTTGAGGCCGTCGCTCCCGGCTTCGGCAAATCGGCCGGCCTGATGTGGCGGACGAGACCCGGTTTGTCCGTGCGCCAGTCGCCGAATGCGGCGTTCCCGGTCAGCGGGCCCGATTGGCTGGCGGCTGGAGCCAAACCCGCGCCCGCAAACGCCGTCGCGATCAGCAGAGCCGGCAGCGACCGGCGAATGAGGCTGAATGGCCGTGCGCCGGAAATCCCAGGCGCTGTCGCTGCGGCTCGCTTCATGTTCGGTACCTTGTCGTTGATGTTGATGCCAATCGTACCCAGCGGGCGTTGCGTCAGCCAGACGGGGATTGGCGCGTTGACGATGATGTGTACGCGACGAGGCTTTTCCCCGGCCGCTGCGAACCGGCAATTTTGAACCAATTCATGCTTCCGCCGTCATATCCAGCGGCAGCCCTCGTTGGCCGCCGGATCTGATTGGGATTTGCGATGTGCGACGCATGCGACCAGCTCGACGAAGAGATCGCGCACTACAGGAAGGTGATGTCGGCGATGACCGACCAGCTCACCATCGAAAGAATCACGGCGCTGGTCGCTGAACTGGAGGCGCGGAAGACGGCGCTTCACCCGGTGCGGAAATGAGCCGCTAGCGGCAGACCGCCTCTTCTTGTAGCCTTGTGTCGTCGCCCGCAGACAAGAATAATCGGGCAATGACGGAGGATTGTCCAAAAATGTTCCTCACCTTTCTTCGTCACGGCGGCGTGGCCGCGCTGGTGATAGGCGTGGCCGTGGAAGCGCTGGCCTTCCTGTTCGGTTGGGTCGAACCGAGGCTCGCTTTGATCCTGCTCGGTGCGCTGTTGTTCTACCTGAGCGAATACGGCATGCATCGCTTTGCCTTTCATGCGCCTCCGCTGTCGTGGCCATGGCTACGCAAGATGCAGCACCGTCTCCATTACGACCACCATGTCGAGCCCAGCCGGCTCGACCTGCTGTTCCTGCCGATCTGGTTTCTGGTGCCCAATCTCGCGGTGGTCACCGCCCTGGTCGCGCTGGCCTTCGGAGCGGAAGCATCATTGTCCGCGTTGTTCGGCACGATGCTGGCGATCCTGCATTATGAATGGGTGCACTACGTCGCTCACATCCCCTACCAGCCGCGCACGCGATTGGGGCGCTGGATCAAGCAGTATCATTTGCGCCATCACTTCATCAGCGAGAAGCACTGGTTTGGCGTCAGCAACCCGACGCTGGATGGCGTGTTCGGCACGTTCCATGGACCGGATGCGGGGGATAAGAGCACGACGACGCGTAAACTCTATTCGTGAAGCGCGCCGCGAGGCGGCCGCAAACCTGTGCATGTTGCGGTCAAATCCAGATACGGGGAACGGCAATGCAATCGAAATTCGCCTCGCTTATCGTGTTCGCGGCGCTCATCATGCCGGTTGTCGCTCATGCAGCCAAGCTGCCGCCTCTCGCGACCATGAAGCTGGGTGAAAATCAAATCACCTACATCTTCGATCCGAACAAGGTGGCAGCGATAGCACCTACTTACAGTTTGACCCTGGCGCCTAGACCTGTTCGGGGAAATTCCGAAGTCAACCGGGGACAATTGACGCCGCACGTTTGGGGGATTGCCGAAATCCCGCTCTTGATCAATGACACGCCTGAGAATTTCCTGAGGGAACTCCAGCTCGATGCCAAATTTATTACCCTTCATTCACTGAGCGGCGAACTGCATATCAGGGCAAGCCGCATCAAATACATCATCGAACCACCACTTCAGGCCGACCGCGAAAGAGGAGCAAAAGCGCTTGTTTCTCTCCAGCCGGGAGTAGTGGATTGGTCGGGGGTGCCACGACCTTGGCTGGTCACGGAAACGCCCAGCGAGGTAAAGGCGCTGGCAGACGAAAAACGCGCCCTGGAAGACGGCGAATGAGATGCTCCGGCGGTCGTCCTGACACTGGCGATCCGTTATCGGCTCTGATAAATGGAAGCCGAGACGCCGCTTGCCAAAAGCGAAAGGCTCCGGTCCCGTAGCTCAGCCGGATAGAGCGACGGTTTCCTAAACCGTAGGTCGCATGTTCGAGTCATGCCGGGATCGCCATTTTCCAAAAACGTCGGGTGACTTCCGACGCATGAGTGACAGCGGCACATTTACCCCATGGCTGCCGCCGGAATGCGATGAAAACGAGTAACCCGCAACACCTCACGATTGAAACCGGAGCGTCCGGACAGGTCTCGGCGCTTCTCGTTCGTCCCGACGCGCCGCGCGCGTGCTTCGTGTTTGCCCATGGCGCCGGCGCCGGCATGACGCATTCCTTCATGGAGGCGTTCGCGAACGGGCTTGGCGAACGCGGCATTGCGAGCCTGCGCTATCAATTCCCCTATATGGAGAAAGGCAGCAAGCGGCCCGATCCGCCGGCGATTGCGCAAGCTGCCGTGCGCGCGGCGGTGGCCAAGGCCGCGCAGAGTTTTCCAGGCCTTGCGTTGATCGCGGGCGGAAAATCGTTCGGCGGCCGCATGACGTCACAGGCGCAGGCGGCAGCGCCCTTGCCGGGCGTGCGGGGTCTTGCGTTCGCAGGCTTTCCGCTGCATCCGGCCGGCAAGTCTTCCACCGATCGCGCCGATCATCTCGCGAAGGTGAATCTCCCCATGTTGTTTTTACAGGGAACGCGCGATGGCCTCGCGGAAGTGGCGCTGATCGAAGGCGTGGTGCAGCGCCTCGGCTCGCGTGCAACGTTGCACCTGGTGGATGGCGCCGATCATTCCTTCCACGTGTTGGCGCGCTCGGGCCGCAATGACCGCGAGGTGATGAGCGAGATTCTGGATGCATTCGCGAACTGGGCCGGCGCGATCTAGCAATCTCAAAACATCTCGAAATATTCGCGATGCTCCCAGTCCGAGACTTCGGCCTGGAAACGCTCGATTTCCGCGTTCTTGATGTGGAGATAATAATCGACAAAGCCGGCGCCGAGCTTCTCGCGGAAGAAGGTGTCAGCCTTCAACGCGTCCAGCGCCTCGCGCAGCGTTTTCGGCAGCGCGGGCGCCTTCGTTTCGTATGGGGTGTCGGCGGGCGGGGGCGGCTCGAGTGCACGATCGACGCCGTCGAGTCCTGCGAGGATCTGCGAAGCCATGTAGAGATAGGGATTGGCAGCAGGCTCGCCGATACGGTTTTCCAGCCGCGTCGCCGGATCGCCCGTGCCGCCGAGCACGCGCACCATCACGCCCCGGTTGTCGCGGCCCCAGATCGCGCGGTCTGGCGCCAGCGAATAGGCGCGGTAGCGTTTGTAGCCGTTGATGGTCGGCGTTGCGAACACCGCCGAAGCGCGCGCGTGCTGCAACATCCCTGCGAGATAATGACGGCCGAGCGGGCTCAAGGGCGCATCGCCGTCTTTCGCCATGAAGGCGTTTTCGCCGCTGTCGCGCGAGACGATCGATTGATGCAGATGCCAGCCGGATGCAAATACATTCGGCAGTTTCGGCCGGCACATGAAGGTCGCATGATAGCCGTGCCGTTGCGCGATCTGCTTCACGGCGCTGCGGAACAGCACCATGTTGTCGGCCGGCTCAAGTCCTCGTCTCGGAGCAAAGGTGAATTCGCACTGGCTGGGGCCGAATTCCACTTCGACCGAACGCAAGGGCAGGCCGAGCGCGAGCACGTCGCGCCGGACGATGTCGAGCACCGGCGCCATCTGGTCGTAGCGCTGTTCGGTCAGATATTGGTAGCCGTGCGAGAGCAGACTTACGTCCGGCGGATTGCCGGGCTGGCCCGCATCTTCGGGCGACATCCTGGCGTCTTCGAGCTTGAAGATGTGAAACTCGACTTCGAGGCCGGCGACGAAATCGAGGCCGCGCTGCCCGAGCTGGTCCAGAACTTTGCGATACAGGTTGCGCGTCGCGAACGGCACCACGCGTCCATCGGCAAAATACACATCGCACAGCAGCCAGCCGGTCGAGGGCGCCCATGGCAGCACGCGGAAGCTTGTGGGATCGGCCACCATCAGCACATCGGCCGCGCCTTCCATCTCCGGCATGCCGAAGCCGCCGCCGGAGGTGAACACTGGAAACACGGTGCGATGCGCGGTGTCCTTGGCGAACATCGTGGTGGTGATGGTGCAGCCGCTTTCGAGCGACGCCAGCGCCTCGTGTGCTACCAGCGTCTTGCCCCTGAGGATGCCGTGCTGATCGGGAAACGACAGGCGGATGGTCTCTAGCTTTTGTTCCTCGACGATGCGGCGGAGGCGGTTCGCCGCCTCTTTCTGCTCGCCGGTCCAGAGGCCGTGACGCTCAACGAAGGTCAACGCATCTCCCCACTAGTCATTCCGGGGAGATGCGCAGCATCGAACCCGGAATCTCGAGATTCCGGGTCTGGTGCTTGCGCACCATCCCGGAATGACAATGTTTGGACAAAAACCACTACACCACCCTCAGCTGCGGCGCCTTGTCCGCGATTTCATCCGGCACCGGTGCGGCCCACGGCGCGCCGCGGCGGCGCTTGACGTCGACTTCCATCCAGAAGGTTTCCCAGCCCCGCGTCGGCCCGATGCCGTCCATGGTCGCCGGGCCCTGAATGCTCCGGGCATGGGCGGCATCGAGGAACATGAAAGGCCGTTCGCCCTTGGTTGCCTTCTCGATCTCCTGACGCAGCAGGCGGCGGTATTGCACGATCGCCTTGTCGGCGGTGCCGAGATGCTCGCGGGTGCGGTCCTGGATCGGGCCCATCGATTCCACCGCCCACTGGTCGTGCACGTTGATGTCGCTGCCCATGCCGGTATAGGTCGCGGTCTCCTGTTCGTGCGGATCGAAACCGTAGTCGTTCGATTTGTTCTTGCGCGATTTGTAATCCGGCAACTCATAGAGTTCGAGGCGCTGCTCGCGCATCTTTGTCTTGTCGACCGGTGCGGCGTAACTGGTGAAGATCGCATACCAGTAGCAATTCTCGTCATCGAGGGGCACATGCCACTGCGTGATCGTCATCTCCGTGCTCATGGGGATGACGAAAGCGTGCGGGAACAACTGATTGGTAACCCGCACATGGGTGCGTTCGTCATCGATCTCGCGGAGCGCAATCAGCCGCAAGCCATATTCGGTCTGTTCGACATTGATGATCGGGCGGTCGTACTCGCGCAGGATTTTTGTCATCGGCATTTCGGTGCCGGAAGAGGCGCCGCGGAATTGGCGGCCATAAGCGGCAGAGGTGTCCTCGTCCTCGAAGAAGCGATGCAGGAACGAGGCATGCGAGGGGTCGATGCCGACTTCGAGCGCTTGCAGCCAGTTGCAGTTGATGTGGCCCTTGAATGCGAAGGTGTGGCTGCCGGGCGCGACGAAGCAATCGATCTCGGGAAAGGCCGGTGGAGTGCCCTCGCCAAGATAAGCCCAGAGAATGCCGCCCTTCTCCACGACGGGATAGGCGCGTTGCTTGATGCCGTGACAAAGTTTCGAATCCGCAGGTTCAGCCGGGGTCTCAAGGCATTGCCCGGACGCATCGAATAGCCAGCCGTGAAAGGCGCAGCGCAAGCCGCCGGCCTCCAACCGGCCGAAGGCGAGATCAGCGCCGCGATGCGCGCAGTGGCGTTCGATCAGTCCGTAACGCCCCCCTTCGTCGCGAAACAGCACGAGGTCTTCACCGAGCAGTTTCACCGGGCGCACCGGCCGCGCGCTATCGAGCTCGTCGAGCAGCGCCGCCGGCTGCCAGTACATCCGCATCAGTTTTCCGCACGGGTCTTTCGGCCCGGTACGCGTGATCAGGTCGTTCTGTTCCTGGCTCATCATGGCGCGTCACCTCACCTTAAAAAGGCTTGCGATGGAAGACGGTCGGCGTTAGTTTGTTCGTCTATTGAACATTTGTTCAATATATTAGCACGACTCCGAATCCTGGCAAGCCCATGGTCAAGCCCAAGCGCCCTGACGGCGAACCTCGCGCCACCGATTTCGTCGAGAGCCTCGATCGGGGCTTGCGGCTGTTGCAGGCGTTCGGCTTGCGGCCCGCGCCAATGACGCTCAGCGAAATTGCAAATCTCTCGGGCCTGCCGCGCGCTACGGCGCGGCGTATTCTGTTTACGCTTCAGCACGGAGGTTATGTCTCAAGCGACGGCAAATTGTTTGCGCCGACGCCCCATGTCCTGACGCTGGCAGGTAGCTACTTGCGTTCGAACCAGATCGTGGCGGTGCTGCAACCGGTGCTGGATGAAATTGCGGCCGCGGCGCAGGAGATCAGTTCGCTCGCGGTGCTCGACGGAGATGAGGTGGTGTTCGTCGCGCGCGGCAGCCCGACCCGGATATTCTCGGGCGGCGTCGACATCGGCTACCGCTTGCCAGCCTTCTGCACCGCGGTCGGCCGCGTCCTGCTCGGCCGGCTCAGCGATGCCGAATTGAAGACGCGCTTAAGTGCGATGAAGCGCGAGGCCCTCACGCCGCAAACGCTGACCGATCCGAAGCGCTTGTCTGCAGCCATCATCGCCGGTCGCGCGCGAGGCTATTCCCTCGTCGATCGCGAGGCCGAGCCGCACTTTCGTTCGATCGCGGTGCCCGTGAAGCGCTATGACGGCGCCATCGTCGCGGCGATCAATATCGGCGCCCATGTCGATCGCATCTCGACAGGTGAGATGAACACGCGTTTCCTGCCGCTGTTGCTTGAGCATGCGGCAGGCGTCATGCCAAAGTTGCTTTGAAAGTCGGGAAGGGCGGGACTTTTTGGTTGGGGGTGAAAAAAATGAAAATCGGTTCGACTTTGCAGCGCCTGCGAATCTCGTTTGCCAACTCGGCCGGCACGATCGTCTTTGGCATGGAAGACGGGACTGTTTCCATCTTCGGCCTTATCTTTGGCGTTGCAGCCACGACCAGCAGTACAAAAACAGTTCTGATCGCAGGCGCCTCGGGTGCCGCGGCGGCGGCCGTGTCCATGATGGCGGGCGCCTATCTTGACGCGGAGACGACGCAGGACAAGAGCGATGCAGCCGCGGCCAAAGGTAACTCCGGCGTCTCGCTTTCGAGCCGCCTTGCCGACGCGGGCCTGACATCACAGCAATCCAGCGCTCTCACCGCGGCCGTGCAGGGCGATCCTCACGCTGCCGACGGGTTGCTGCTTGCTCTCAAGGGCGCAGCGAAGGAACGGCTCAATCCTTTCGAGCAGGCGTTCTGGATGTTGTTTGCGGATTTCTTTGCGGCCGCGGTTCCGATCCTGCCGTTCGTGTTCCTGCCCATCGGCCAGGCGCGGATCGTTTCCGGGATCGTCACGGTCGCCCTGCTCGTCGCGCTCGGTATCGGACGTGCACAACTGGGAAGACGCAATGTCCCGCGCACTGTGATCGAAACGGTTTCACTGGGTATCGGTGCTGCGCTCGCAGGCGTCGGCATCGGTCTGTTGATCGATCATTCGCTTTCGTGACGCTTATTAAACAGCGACGCTCCGCAGCCCGAACGAGCGAGCCTCGTTTTGCAGCACCGGCGCCACCGCCTCGGCCAGCCGTGCGGCGGCGGCATCGACGGAAAGGCCCGCGGTATCGACCACGGCGGACGCGCGCGCATACAGCGGCTCGCGGCTCACCAGGATGTTGCGCAACTCCGCCATCGCCGAGCGGTCGTCCGCCATCGGGCGCAGATCGCCTTGCCCGCGCACACGCGCCATATGCTCTTCCGGTTCGGCCTTGAGCCAGATCGTATAGAACGACGACAGGATGAGGTCGAACGTCACGGGTTCGGAGACGATGCCGCCGCCGGTCGCCAGCACCGTCAGCTCTTTGCGCGCCAATAGCTGCGTCAGCGCCGCCTGCTCGAGGCGGCGAAAGCCTTCCTGGCCATAGAGCGCGATGATTTCGGCGACCGAGAGGCCGTTCTGCGCCTCGATCTCCTTGTTGAGCTCGACGAAATTCCAGCCGATCTTTTTGGCGAGCATCTTGCCGAGCGTCGACTTGCCGGCGCCGCGAAGGCCGATCAGTGCAATGCCCGCAAACGACGCCCGGCGTTGCATCGATGCGCCTGGGCCGAGAATGTCCTTGGCCTGTGCGATTTGTGCGGGCGAGGCCTTGCGCAGGAGATCACGGATCACGGCCCAGTCCGGTGACGGCTCGGCCGCCGGAATCAAATCCTCCAGATGCGCGCCCATCGCGTTCGACACCCGCCGCAGCAGCACGATCGAGACGTTGCCTTTACCGCCCTCGAGTTGCGCGATGTAACGCTCGGAAATGCCGGAGACCCTGGCGAGCACCTTGCGCGACATGCCGCGCAGCGCTCGCATGGTGCGGACGCGTTGGCCAAGCTGTTCGAGAAAGGTGGTTTCGGGATCGCCAGTGCCGGCCATTCGAAGTTCCTGCATCACAAGCGGTAGGAAACATAATGCCGGAGAGGATTGACAGCAAGCGCGTGCGATGCCTTTCTATGCATTATAATTCTAAAAAGCCGGACGAAACGCCGCAATGGGCTTTCGCCTTGGCGTGAGGAAGCTCTCAGGGAATCGGCATGAGCGAGACATCGGGCGCCTACAACGCGGTGACCTACCTGCTCGACCGCAATATCGATGAAGGCCGGGCCGACAAGCTCGCCTATACCGACACCGTGTCCGAGCTGACCTATGGCAAGCTGCAACGGCAGAGCTGCCGCGTCGCCAACCTCTTGCGCCGGCTCGGCGTCCGCCGCGAAGAGCGCGTGGCGATGATCATGCTCGACACCGTGGATTTTCCGTCCGTGTTTCTCGGCGCGATCCGCGCCGGCATTGTGCCGGTGCCGCTGAACACGCTTCTGACCTCCGATCAATATGCCTATGTGCTGGCCGATTGCCGTGCGCGGGTGCTTTTCATTTCCGAAGCGTTGTATCCGGTCGTGAAGGATATCGTGGGGCGGATCGGCGATCTCGAATGCGTCGTCGTGTCAGGCCAAAATGCATTCGGGCATAAATTGCTGTCCGAAGAGTTCAAGGGCGAAAGCGATACGTTCACGACCGCCGCGACGCACCCCGATGAGCCCGCCTTCTGGCTCTATTCTTCCGGTTCTACGGGAATGCCGAAGGGCGTGCGGCATCTGCACGCCAATCTCGCCGCGACAGCCGAGACCTATGCCAGGCAGGTGCTCGGCATTCGCGAGGACGACGTGTGTCTCTCGGCGGCAAAGTTGTTTTTTGCTTATGGCCTTGGCAATGCTTTGACCTTTCCGATGTCGGTCGGCGCCACCACCATTCTCAATGCCGAGCGTCCGACGCCGGCGGTGATGTTTGCACTGATGAACAAATATCACCCGAGTATCTTTTACGGCGTGCCGACCCTGTTCGCGGCGATGCTGAACGACGAATCCCTTAAAGCGCACGGTGGCGGCGCGCGTCTGCGGGTCTGCACCTCGGCAGGCGAGGCGTTGCCGGAATCGGTCGGCAATGCCTGGAAGGCGCGTTTCGGCGTCGACATTCTCGACGGCGTCGGCTCGACCGAACTGCTGCATATCTTCCTGTCGAACGCGCCCGGCGATATCCGATACGGCTCTTCAGGGCGTCCGGTGCCGGGCTACAAAGTGCGGCTGGTCAATGAAGCGGGCAGCGATGTACCGGACGGCGAAGTCGGCGAATTGCTGGTGGATGCGCCGTCGGCCGGCGAAGGCTACTGGAATCAGCGCAGCAAGAGTCGACGCACGTTCGAGGGTCACTGGACCCGCACCGGCGACAAATATATTCGCGATGCCGACGGGCGTTACACGTTTTGCGGCCGCAGCGACGACATGTTCAAGGTCTCCGGCATCTGGGTGTCGCCGTTCGAGGTCGAGAGCGCGCTGATCACCCACCCCGCGGTGCTCGAGGCCGCGGTGGTGCCCGAGGCCGATAGCGAAGGCTTGTTCAAGCCCAAGGCATTCGTGGTGCTGCGCGCCGGCGCAAAGGCAGACGGTCTTGACGAGGCGCTGAAGGAACACGTCAAGCAGAAGATCGGGGTCTGGAAATATCCACGCTGGATCGAGACCGTCGAGGCCTTGCCGAAAACCGCGACCGGCAAGATCCAGCGCTTCAAGCTGCGGGACGATAGTAATTGATTAGCCGTCATTCCGGGGCGATGCGAAGCATCGAACCCGGAATCTCGATCCGCGAAGTCAATATCGAGATTCCGGATCAGGCTGCTGCGCGGCCTGTCCGGAATGACGGAGTAGGTGAGATCAACGTATGTCTCTTCCACCCACCGGCTTCCTGCATATCGCTGGCCACGATCTCGAATATCGCATGATCGGGCCTCCGCCGTCCGACGCGCCGACCATCGTGATGCTGCATGAGGGGCTGGGTTCGGCGGCGCTGTGGGGCGATTTTCCGGATCGTTTGCAGGCGGTGACCGGCATGGGCGTCTTCGTCTATTCGCGCGCCGGTTATGGCGCCTCGACATCCGTCGCCTTGCCGCGCCCGCTCGATTATATGAGCCGCGAGGCACTCGACGTGCTCCCCGCTTTACTCGATGCCATCGGCTTTACGCGCGGTGTGCTGGTCGGCCATTCCGACGGCGCTTCGATCGCGGCGATTTATGCCGGCGGCACCGGCGATCACCGCGTGCGCGGCGTCGTGCTGATGGCCCCGCATTTTATCGTGGAAGATGTGTCGGTGGCCTCGATTGCCGAAATCAGAACGACCTTCGAGACGACGGACCTGCGGGCCAAATTGGCGCGCTGGCACCGCGACGTCGACAATGCCTTCTACGGCTGGAACGATGCCTGGCTTGATCCCGGCTTTCGTCGATGGGATATCAGCGAATATCTCGCCTACATTCGTGTTCCCGTCGCCATTCTGCAAGGCGAGGACGACCAATATGGGACGGTTCGCCAGATCGAGATCGCCAGGGAAGAATGTTATTGCCCGGTCGATGTGACGCTCATTCCACAGGTCGGGCATTCGCCGCAGCGTGAGGCGGTTGAACTGACGCTCGCAACGATTTCGGAATTCGTCGGGCGGCTCGACCTCGGGGCACTTGGTTGATATGCAAGAAAATGCAGATTTATGAGCTCTTGCCTCTAGACCCGATCTAAAACATGCATTATTGTGCATAGTCACGAAGAAACCGAATTCAGGGAAAAGTCCATGGCCGGTGACGAACGCGTTCTCGCAGGCGGCGCGCGCTTTATCGATTTTCAGACCGATCCGTCGCGCTACCGGCATTGGAAGCTGGACGTCGATGGCGAGGTCGCGACGCTGACGATGGACGTCGACGAGAATGGCGGCCTGTTTGAAGGCTACCAGCTCAAGCTCAATTCCTACGATCTCGGCGTCGATATCGAATTGGCCGACGCCGTGCAGCGGCTGCGCTTCGAACATCCCAACGTTAAGGTCGTGATCCTGCGCTCCGGCAAAAACCGGGTGTTCTGTGCCGGCGCCAATATCCGCATGCTGGCCGGCTCGACCCATGCCCACAAGGTCAACTTCTGCAAATTCACCAACGAGACCCGCAACGGTCTGGAAGATTCATCGGAAAATTCCGGGCAGCGCTTCATCACCGTGGTCAACGGCACCGCGGCCGGCGGCGGTTATGAACTCGCGCTCGCCACCGATCACATCATCCTCGCCGATGATGGCGCTGCCGCCGTGGCTTTGCCGGAGGTGCCGCTGCTCGCAGTCTTGCCGGGCACCGGCGGCCTGACGCGCGTGGTCGACAAGCGCAAGGTGCGCCGCGACCACGCCGATTACTTCTGCACCATCGAAGAAGGCATCAAGGGCAAACGCGCGGTCCAGTGGCGTCTGGTCGATGAGATCGTGCCGAACAGCAAGCTCGACGCCAAGGTTGCCGAGCGGGCAAAGGAATTTGCGGCCAGTTCGAAGCGGAACGGCGGTGGAAAAGGGATCACCCTCACGCCGTTGTCGCGCACCATCGGCGACAACACCATCCGTTACAGCACGCTCAGCGTCGAGATCGACCGCACGGCGCGTATCGCGGCTATTTCGATTGCGGCGCCCGAGACGCCGCCGCCGGCGGACATTGACGGCCTGATCGCGCAAGGCGCGGCATTCTGGCCGTTCCAGGTCGCGCGCGAGCTTGACGATGCGATCCTGCATTTGCGCATCAACGAGCTTCAGATGGCGATGCTCGTCTTCAAGTCGCATGGCGAGGCCGCGAATGTCCTCAGCTATGATGATTTTCTCGAAGCCAACAAAACGAACTGGCTCGTCAACGAAATCAGGCAATATTGGAAGCGGGTGCTCAAGCGCATCGATGTCACCTCGCGCACGCTGGTTGCCCTCGTCGAACCCGGCTCCTGCTTTGTCGGCACGCTCGCCGAACTCGTGCTCGCCGCTGATCGCTCCTACATGCTGATCGGCTCGCGCCAGGGCGATAATCGCGCAGCCCCCACGGTTCAGCTTTCCGCGTTGAATTTCGGCGCCTATCCGATGAGCCATGGATTGACGCGGCTGGAGTCGCGCTTCCAGGCCGACCCGTCCGATATCGAGCGTGCTCGCGCGCGCATCGGCGAAGCACTCGATGCCGAGGAGGCCGAGGCGCTGGGACTTGTGACGTTTGCGCTCGACGACATCGACTGGGATGACGAAGTCCGCGTGTTCCTTGAGGAACGCGCCAGCTTCTCGCCGGACGGTCTCACCGGCATGGAAGCGAACCTGCGCTTCGTCGGACCCGAAACGATGGAATCAAAAATCTTCTCCCGCCTCACCGCCTGGCAGAACTGGATCTTCCAGCGCCCGAACGCGGTCGGCGAGGAAGGCGCGCTGCGCCGCTACGGCACCGGCCAGAAGGCGCAGTTCGATACGACGAGAGTTTAAGGGAGCGAATAGGGAGTAGCGAATAGCGAATAGTTCTATTCTATTCGCTACTCCCTATTCGCTATTCGCCAGTCAAGGAGCACGGCGATGAACGTCAACATCATGAACGTCGACTATTCGACCAAGATCCCGAACAACGTGAATCTGAGCGAAGATCGCCAGGTGCTCAAGGCGCTGGAAGGCTGGCACCCCGGTTACATGAACTGGTGGGGCGACATGGGGCCCGAGGGGTTTCAGCAGTCGCTGGTGTATCTACGCACCGCCTATTCCGTCGATCCCCGCGGCTGGGCCAAGTTCGATTACGTCAAGATGCCCGACTATCGCTGGGGCATTCTTTTGGCACCAGAGGAAGAGAATCGCGTCATTCCCTTTGGCGAACATTTTGGCGAGCCGGCGTGGCAGGAAGTGCCCGGCGAATACCGCGCCATGCTGCGGCGGCTGATCGTGATCCAGGGCGACACCGAGCCTGCTTCCGTCGAGCAGCAGCGCCATCTCGGCAAGACCGCACCCTCGCTCTATGACCTGCGCAACCTGTTCCAGGTCAATGTCGAGGAGGGCCGTCATCTCTGGGCGATGGTTTATCTGTTGCAGAAATATTTCGGCCGCGACGGCCGCGAGGAAGCCGACGAATTGCTGCGCCGCCGCTCGGGTGATGCGGATTCACCGCGCATGTTGGGCGCCTTCAATGAGGCGACGCCGGACTGGCTGTCGTTCTTCATGTTCACTTATTTCACCGATCGCGACGGCAAGATGCAATTGCACTCGCTGGCGCAATCCGGCTTCGATCCGCTGTCGCGCACCTGCCGCTTCATGCTGACGGAAGAAGCCCATCACATGTTCGTCGGCGAGACCGGCATCACCCGCGTGGTGCAGCGGACTTGCGAGGCGATGAGGGAGGCCGGCATCAGCGATCCCACCGAGGTCGCCAAGATCCGAGCGCTGGGCGTCATCGATCTGCCGACCATCCAGAAGAAGCTGAACCTGCATTACTCGTTGTCGCTCGATTTGTTCGGTTCGGAAGTCTCGACCAATGCGGCGAACGCCTTCAACTCCGGCATCAAGGGCCGCTACCACGAGACCCAGATCCAGGACGATCATCGCCTGCACAACGATATCTATCCGGTGCTGAAACTCGTGGACGGCAAGATCACGCGTGTCGACGAGCCGGCGCTCACCGCGCTCAACATGCGGCTGCGCGATGACTACACGCAAGATTGCGTCAAGGGCCTGTTGCGCTGGAACAAGGTCATCTCGACCGCCGGTTACGATTTCAAGCTGACACTGCCCAATGTCGCCTTCCACCGCGCCATCGGCGAGTTCAGGGATATTCACGCCACGCCCGAAGGTGTGCTGATCGACAACGCGGCATGGAATGCGAAGAAGAGCGCGTGGGTGCCCTCAGTGGAAGACGGCGATTTCATCGCCTCGCTGATGAAGCCGGTCACGAATGCCGGCGAATTCGCTTCCTGGATCTCGCCGCCCAAGGTCGGCATCAACAACAAGCCGGGCGACTTTGAGTATGTGAAGATTGAAACGTGAGTTCTTGGTAGGCTGTCATCACCCGCGAAAGCGGGTGATCCAGTATTCCAGAGACCTCAAGAAGGATCGAAAAGCCGCGGCGTACTGGATGCCCCGGTCAAGCCGGGGCATGACAGGTGAATGTGGCGTGCGAGGATAAGATCAACTATCCCACCCGTCGCCCTTGATGCCGGGATTGGCATAGACGATGCCGCCGTCGACCGCGATGGTGGCGCCCACGACATAATCGCCGGCGCGCGAGGCGAGATAGATCGCCGCTCCCGCCATGTCCTCGTCGGTGCCGATGCGTCCCGCGGGCACGCGCGTTGCCACCTCGTCGGCGTTGTCGCGCGCCGCCTTGTTCATGTCCGACTTGAACGGCCCCGGCGCGATCGCCGATACCACGATATGGTCGGAGATGAGCTTGACGGCCATTCGCCGCGTCAGGTGGATCAGGCCGGACTTGCTGGCGGCGTAGGAATAGGTCTCCAGCGGATTGACGAAAATGCCGTCGATCGAGGCGATGTTGATCACCTTCGCCGGCTTCTCGACGCTGGCGGCGGCGCGCAAGGCTCCGGCGAGCGCCTTGGTGAGAAAGAACGGAGTCTTGAGGTTGAGGTTGATCACCTTGTCCCAGCCGCTTTCCGGAAATTCGTCGAAATCCGCGCCCCAGGCAGCCCCGGCATTGTTGACGAGAATATCGAGCTTGCCTTCGCGCTTGCCGATCTCGCCTGCCAGCATTTCGATGCCCGCCGTGGTCGAGATATCGATCGGAAGCGCGATGCACTCGCCGTCATAGGCAGCGCTGAGTTCTTTGGCAGTGGCCTCGCAGGCCTGCGCTTTCCGTGCGGTGATGTAAACCTTGGCCGCGCCCTGGCTGAGGAAGCCCGCGGCGATCATCTTGCCGATGCCGCGCGATCCGCCGGTCACCAGCGCGATGCGGCCGCGAAGCGAAAACAGGTCCTTGAGCATGCGCATCCTCCCAGAGCTTTTGACAAGGGTTCTGGGGGCGGAGCGCAAGTTAGTCAAGGAATAGTGGCTCCATCCGCCCTCACGCTGAGGAGGTGCTTAAGCGCCGTCTCGAAGGGGAGGGCGGCCCATCCTTCGAGACGCGCACAAGCGTGCGCTCCCCAGGATGAGGCAGGCATTAGATTTTGCTACGCCGCATCAACGCGCCGAAAGCCGTTCCACATCGCGGTCGCCGCGCCTGAGGTGAGCACGGGAAGGATTCGTTCGTCCTGATAATTGCCGTTGAGCGAAACCCGCGGCAGCGCCGTCGGATAGTCCGCGCTTTCGGGAAAGATCATGCCCGGCCGCGTCGTTATCGCCGTGTTGAATCCGGCGGCCTTGGCGAGTGCGAATTCGCGCGGTCCGGCGGCGAGCCTGTCGCCGTAGGGATAGGCGAAGTGAAGGACGGGACGTTGCAAGGCGTCTTCGATCCGCGCCCGGCTCGTCGCCATCTCCTGGCCCGCAATCTCGCCTGGCTGTTGAGCGAGATTGCAATGGGTCACCGAATGCGCGCCGATGCTGACCAGTGGTTCGCCGGCAAACCCTTTCAACTCCTCCCAGGACATGCAGAGGTCGTGACAGATCGCAGCCAGATCGATCCCATGGCGGCCACAGAGCGCGCCGATCTCGCGGGCCAGATCGTCCCGGCTCGGCAGGGCGCGCAGCCGGTCGTGCAAGCGCTCGAAGGCTGCGTTCTTGGCCGAAGGCGTCGACGTATCGATGCGGATGGTCGCGCCGTTAATCGCAGCTTCGATGCGGGAAGCCTTGGCAATCACCATCTCCAGCGCGATCCACCACAGGTTCCCCGTGCCTTGCGCAAAATCGCTGGCGACATAGACCGTAAACGGCGCGTCAAATTCGCGCATGACCGGGAGCGCAAAGTCCCTGTTGTCGCGATAGCCGTCGTCAAACGTAAAGCAGGCGAAACGCCGGGCGAAGTCGCGCTCCGTCAGCCGGCGAAACAATTCATCCATCGTGACGATCTCGACGCCGCGCGAACGCAGGTGAACAAGCATCGCGCGCAGGAATTGCGGCGTGATTTCGAGATGGCTGTTGGGCTGAAATGCGGCCTCGCGCGCAGGCCGCACGTGATGGAGCATGAAAATGCTGCCGATGCCGGCGAAGGTCGGGCGAAACAGGCGATGCGCACCGGTCAGATAAAGCGCTTCCAGGCCGGCGCGGATGACATTGCTGCGTAACTGCTTCATCAGGGCTGTATGGCCGGTTGGAAAGGCATTTCAGACTAGTTCGGCTAGTCTGAAGCGAATGTTAAATTCACCGCCTAGTGTCCCCTGTTATTTCGGGTTTGACAGCCCCGCAAGGGTTTGTTTTCTCTCCCTTTCCGGTGCCTGTGCTTGGTGGTTCCGGGGCGGCCCCGAGAGACTTCGAAGGGAATTGCATCAAGCCAAAAAGCGATAACGGATCAGAGTGTTGCCGGTGCCCCTGTCGACCATAATTCGCCCCAGGGGGCAGTTTGCAGCTTATTGGCGAATTTCGGAAAAGACGGGGCGTGAAGCCTCGTGGGAACTCGGATGCGCGGACTAATCAGGTGGAGCAGCAAATGGTGGCCGGGCACGATACCGCTGGCTGTCCTTTGGGCTTTGGCGGCCTGGACCAGCGCCCCGTCTCTGGAGACTGAACTCGCCGGCCGCTCGACCGCGGCGCTGAAGGGTATCCTGCTCGACAAGAGCCGAATTGCCGTGAGCGGCCGCGACGTCACGCTTGCCGCCGACGCTTTTTCAGAAGAGGGGCGACGTCACGCCGTCGCTGCGATCGAGGCCGTGCCGGGCGTGCGCCTCGTCAACGACGAAACCCGCCTCATTCCCGAAGCCACGCCGTTCGTCTGGTCGGCCGAGCGCGATGTGGTCAGGGTCACCTTGACCGGAAGCTCTCCCTTGCCCGCGAGCAAGGGCAAATTGCTGGAAGCTGCCCGTGCGGATCTCGGCGGCGTGGAGGTGGTCGACCAAACCGGGCTTTCGCGCGGTGCGCCGCCCAACTTCGACGAGGCCGCGCTGTTGCTGCTCGATCAGGTGGCCAGGCTGAAAGACGGCAAAGTCGCGATATCGGATACCAAAGTGAGCCTTTCCGGCATGGCGCGCGAACTCGGCGGCCGGGAGGCGATTGCCGCGGCGCTGAAAAATCTGCCGGCAGGTTTTTCGGTCGCATCGAACGAAATCAAGGCCCCGCCCTATATTTTCCAGGCCAACAAGGATCCGGTGGCGCAGACGCTGACGCTGACCGGAAACGTTCCCGATAACAATGTGCGTGCTGCGATCGTGGCGGCGGCGGGCCGTAAATTCTTCCTGGAAAAGGTCGTCGACAACCTCAAGACAAGCCTGGGGGCGCCATCCGGCTTTGCCAACGCCGTGGTGCCGGCGCTCGGCGCGCTGTCGCGGCTGTCGACCGGAACGCTGGTGGTCGCCGATCGTGAGGTCAAGCTCTCCGGCGATGCGCTTTATGACGTAGCATCTGGCCAGCTTCGCGCCAGCCTGACCAAGGAACTGCCGCAGGGCTGGCAACTCAAGGCGGATATTTCGGTCAAACCGGCGGCCGCGCCCGTGGATGCGACCGTCTGTCAGCAACTGTTCTCGGAAGTGCTGGCCAAGGGAACGATCCGCTTTGAATCGGGGCGTTCCAGCCTTGACCCGGATTCGGCGGGCCTGCTCGATCGTCTGGTCGAGATTGCGCTGCGTTGCCCGAGCGCCAATATCGAGGTCGCCGGCCATACCGACGCCGACGGCGACAACGCCACGAACCAGACTTTGTCGGAAAAGCGGGCCCAGGCCGTGGTGGATTATCTGGTCAAGCCAGGTCTGCCCGCGTCCCGGTTTAGCGCGATCGGCTATGGCAGCACTCAGCCGGTGGCCGCCAACGACACCGACGACGGCAAGGCGCGCAATCGCCGCATCGAGCTCGTCGTGAAGGAGCAGCCATGATGTTTCTGGCGACTTTCCACTGGGGCTGGCTCCTCGCCACGCTGCTGCTTGGTTTCGCGATGGGCTGGATCGCGGTGGTTCATCGCGGTCACGGGGTTTCGAAGCCAATGGCGGGCTGGCTCGCCGTGCTGGTGGCGGCCCTGCTGGCGGCGGCGCTGGCGCGCGTGGTCCCGGGCCGGCCGGGCTACTGGCTGGACCTTGGCCTTCTGATGTTGGCGCTCTATCTGATCGGATGTGCAATCGGATCGTGGTTGCGCAACCGGGTGCTGCCCGGCCCTGCGGGCGCAAGTTGAAGGCTGATCGACATGGCCGATAGATCGTCCACGCTGGCGGACCACTACCGGATGTTCGGCCGCTACAATGCCTGGGCCAACAGCCGCCTCCTGGCGGCCGCCGGCCGTCTTTCCGTCGATCACACTCGGGCCGATCGCGGCGCCGTGCGCGAAGCCGAAGACCGGCGGATCGTCGATTTTGTTGACGGTCTCGATGATGCACGGATTGCTTCGACCAGCAAATATCGCCGCGTCTCATCGCCGCAGGAGTTTGAACAGCAACTTCAGCCAGCGCCGGCGCACCGGTTCAATCACCAAACCTATCACCGCGGACAGGTGCACTCGCTTCTCACAGGCCTCGTCGGCGAAGCGCCGGAGCTTGACCTTCAGTATTTTCAGCGTCTGGCCGCCGAAACGAATGCTTAAATCGTGGGCGCGAACAGCCTTCGCTGTACTCTTCCAACACGGTGAACGAGCGGATTTAGCGCCATGAAGCGAATTCCACTCCGGCTCAAAACAAGCTACCAGATGGGTCAGGCCGGCTGGAGCGGGCCTCACATTCGCAGATGCGTGCGCGAGACCGAGGACTAGATGCTGGAAGCAATACGCCGGTCGATTTCGTTTCTGCGCCGCAGGCAAATCCTGCACAGGCTGGGCGTCGCGGTCAGCGTTACTGTCATCGGCATTGCGTGCTACGTGCTTTACCACATGCTCCGCAATATCGATACTTTCGAGGTCCTCGAGGCGATCAAGAGCACCGAACCCCGATCGATCGCGTTGGCTGCATTGTTCGTGGCGGCAGGTTATTTCACGCTGACTTTCTACGACTGGTTTGCGGTGCGCGCGATCGGCAAAACTGAGATCCCTTACCGCGTCAATGCGCTTGCAGCCTTCACCAGCTATTCGATCGGACACAATGTCGGGGCCAGCGTTTTCACCGGCGGTGCCGTACGCTATCGCATCTACTCGGCCTGGGGGCTGAACGCGATCGATGTCGCCAAGATCTGCTTTCTGGCCGGCCTGACATTCTGGCTCGGCAATGCGGCGGTCTTGGGAATTGGGATCGCCTATCACCCGGAGGCCGCCTCCTGGGTCGATCAGCTGCCGCCCTGGCTCAATCGTACGATCGCCATTGCCATCATGATCGGCCTCGTGGCCTATGTGATCTGGGTCTGGAAGCGGCCGCGCAGTGTCGGCCGCGGGCCGTGGACGGTGGTGCTGCCGGGCGGGCCGCTGACGCTGTTGCAGATCGCCATCGGCATCGTCGATCTCGGTTTCTGCGCGCTCGCGATGTACACGCTGGTTCCGGACGAACCCAACCTTGGCTTCATCGTGGTCGCGGTCATCTTTGTCTCGGCGACGCTGCTTGGCTTTGCCAGCCACTCCCCTGGGGGGCTGGGGGTGTTCGATGCCGCCATGCTGGTCGGCCTGTGGCAGATGGACAAGGAAGATTTGCTGGCCGGGATGCTGTTGTTCCGGGTGCTCTATTATATTGCGCCATTCGTCATATCTGTAATCTTATTGACGTTTCGGGAGGTTATCGTCGGCGCCCGGTCGAAACGGTTGCGGCAGGCCGCCGCCGCTTTAGCCGGAGAACCGCAGCACGAAGCGGTGTACGTCCGGGAACGTAAGGAACCCGGCGCCTGACAGGGGTGCGAAGGAGTACGAACTTCGGAAAGCGGGTACTGGTGGCAATAGACGATACTCCGTCCTTCTTTTTCTCGCCGTGGCCGGATCGCTTGCGGCACTCGGCGATCATCCTGCTGGCTGCCGGCCTGTCGCTGGCCGTTGTGGTCGTGCTCGGCGAATTGTCCGTGGTGCGCGCGATCGCGATTTTTGCCTGCATCGCCGCGGCGGCGCTGGTGCCATGGCGCCTGCACGACACCGCCACGTCGCGCGAGGACGTCCGCGGCGTCAATCCGGTGGAATCCGCAGCTGTTGCCGCCGTCGTTGCCGGCATGCCGGATCCGGCGGTGTTGCTCGACCGTGCCGGCCGAGTCATTCATCTCAATGCGGCCGCGGCCCAGCTCGCGCCGGCCTTGCGCAAGAACGAGCTTGCCCAGTTTGCCCTGCGCTCGCCGGAAATCATCAGCGCGCTTCGCGAAGCCATCGCCACCACCGAACCCCGCCGCGCCACCTACCTCGATCACGTTCCGGTCGATCGCTGGATGGAGCTTGTCATCATACCGGTGCCGGTGCCGACCCTGTTCGGCAGCACCGACAAATGCATGCTGATGACCTTCCACGACCAGACGCCGCTGCGCCGGGTCGAGGAAATGCGCGCCGATTTCGTCGCCAATGCCAGCCACGAATTGCGTACGCCGCTCGCCGCGCTGTCGGGCTTTATCGATACGTTGCAGGGGCCGGCCCGCGACGATGCCAAGGCGCGCGAGCGCTTTCTCGGCATCATGCATACCCAGGCGACGCGCATGGCCAGGCTGATCGACGACCTGCTGTCGCTGTCGCGGGTCGAACTGTCAGCCCATGTCCGCCCGGATACGCTGGTGGATATCGTGCCCATTATCCGGCAGGTGATCGACGGGCTGGAGCCGCTGGCGCGCGAGCGCCAGGTCGAGGTCGATATCGACCTGCTGGAGACGCCGGCCTGGATCGCCGGCGACCGCGAGGAATTGCTGCGGCTGTTCGAGAACCTGGTCGAGAACGCGCTGAAATACGGTGCTTCGGGCGGCAAGGTGATGGTGTCCCTGGTCGCGGCGGTATCCAGCGAAGGCCAGCCGGAGCTGCGGGTTCAGGTGCGCGATTTCGGCCCGGGCATTGCGCCAGAGCACCTGCCGCGGCTGACCGAGCGGTTCTACCGGGTGGACGTCGGCGACAGCCGCGCGCAAGGCGGAACCGGGCTTGGACTATCGCTGGTGAAACATATCGTTAACCGCCATCGCGGCCGGCTTTTGATCGAAAGCGTGCTGAAAAACGGCGCTACTTTTACCGCCTGTTTTCCCCAGGCCAAGCCTCCGGCTTCGACCTGAAATCAAGCATTTTCAATAGCTTGTTCTTGTCATCCAACCGTCATCAAACCTTCGTAAAAGCGGCATTGACGGCTCCTAAACGAGCCCCGTGAGCGCTTGGCTTGCGAGATGGAGACCAGCAATGAATTTCATGAAGACGATCGTCGCTGCCGGCCTGGTCGCCGCATCGACGTCGGCCTTTGCGGCCGACATCACCGGAGCGGGCGCGACATTCCCGTTCCCGATCTATTCGAAATGGGCCGACGCCTACAAGAAAGAGACCGGTAACGGACTGAACTACCAGTCGATCGGTTCGGGCGGCGGCATCAAGCAGATCGAGGCCAAGACCGTGACGTTCGGCGCCACCGATATGCCGCTGAAGGTCGAGCAGCTTGAAAAGGACAGTCTGGTCCAATGGCCGATGGTGATGGGTGCGATCGTTCCGGTCGTGAATCTGGAAGGCGTGAAGCCGGGTGAACTGCTGTTTGACGGCACAACGCTTGCCGACATCTATCTCGGCAAAATCACCAAATGGGACGATCCGGCGATCAAGAAGCTCAATCCGAATGTGACGCTGCCGAGCGAGGCGATCACCGTGGTCCGCCGTTCCGATGGATCGGGCACGACGTTCAACTTCACCGACTATCTTTCCAAGGTGAGCGCGGAGTGGAAGAGCAAGGTTGGCTCCAACGCGGCGGTGGAATGGCCGACGGGAGTCGGCGCCAAGGGTAACGAAGGCGTCTCCGGCAATGTCGGCCAGACCAAGAACTCGATCGGTTATGTCGAATATGCCTATGCCAAGCAGAACAAGCTGACCTACACGGCGCTGATCAACAAGGCCGGCAAGACCGTGCAGCCGACGGTGGCTTCGTTCCAGGCCGCCGCCTCGAACGCCGATTGGGCGAAAGCGCCCGGTTATTATGTGATCCTCACCGACCAGCCGGGTGAAGCTTCGTGGCCGATCACGGCTTCGACGTTTATCCTCATGCAGAAAGAACCGACCGACAAGGCGGCCTCGGGAGAAGCCATCAAGTTCTTCAAGTGGGCTTTTGCCAACGGAGGCAAGATGGCTGAGGAACTCGATTACATTCCGATGCCGGAAGCCGTGGTCAAGCTGATCGAGAAGACCTGGTCGTCCGACATCAAGAGCTGACGCGTTTTGCGTAAACCTGTTTTCCGCCCGGATGCGGTGTATCCGGGCGGAAGGTAATTGACCTGCCGCCCGGTGGGCCTGCGTCAGTAGATCGCACAAGACCGCCATCTGTAAGGCGGCGGGCATACAGGCCATGGGCAAAACTTTGGATCAGACAGAGGAAATCGGCGTGGCGGAGATGGCGGTTCAAGGCGATGCAAGGGATGTCGCAGGCCCGTACGACCGCGCCAAGGCGCTGAGCGCTTTCAAAGCCGGGGACGTCACCTTTTACTGGATCACCCGCGCCTGCGCGATCTCGGTTCTGCTCATTCTTGGCGGCATTATTCTTTCGCTGATCGTCGGCGCCTGGCCGGCGATGAAGGAATATGGCTTCGCGTTCCTGTGGACGCAGCGCTGGGCGCCGTCGGCCGATCCGCCGGTGCTTGGCGCGTTGGGCCCGATGTACGGCACCCTCGTCACCTCTTTCATTGCGATGTTGATCGCGATCCCGGTCGGTATCGGCATCGCGATTTTTCTCACCGAGCTTTGTCCACAATGGCTGCGCCGGCCGATCGGTATCGCCATCGAGTTGCTCGCCGGCATTCCCTCCATCATTTACGGCATGTGGGGCTTCTTCGTGCTCGGTCCGTTTTTGGCCTACACGTTCCAGCCGTTCATGATCAGCCTGTTCGACGGCGTGCCGATTCTCGGTTCGATTTTCGCCGGTCCTCCGTCCTACCTCAGCCTGTTCAACGCTGCGCTCATCCTCGCGATCATGGTGCTGCCCTTCATCACCGCGATCTCCGTCGACGTCTTCAAGACGGTACCGCCGGTGCTGAAGGAGGCGGCTTACGGCGTCGGCTGCACGACGTGGGAAGTGGTTCGCAACGTGGTGATCCCCTACACCCGCGTCGGCGTCATTGGCGGGGTCATGCTGGCGCTCGGCCGCGCGCTCGGCGAAACCATGGCGGTCACCTTCATCATCGGAAATTCCTTCCGCATCTCGACCTCGATCTTTGCGCCGGGCACCACGATCTCGGCCGCGATCGCATCTGAATTTGCCGAAAGCGACGGCTTGCACCAGTCCGCGCTGATGCTGCTCGGCCTGCTGCTGTTTGTGCTGACCTTCCTGGTGCTGTCGGCCGCGCGGTTGATGCTGATGCGGCTCGAAACCAAGGCGGGCAAGTAGCATGAACCCGATCTACGTCAGGCGCCGCCGCAAGGACATCATCATCCGCACGCTGTGCTTCGGCGCGGCGTTGTTCGGCGTCACCTGGCTGGCGCTGATCCTGTTCACGCTGTTTTTCAACGGCCTCAAGGGTCTCAACCTCGAGCTCTTCACCCAGAACACGCCGCCGCCGGGTGCGAACGAAGGCGGCCTTTTGAACGCGATCACGGGCTCCGTCATCATGACCGCGATCGGCCTCGGCCTCGGCGCGCCGCTCGGCCTGTTTGCCGGGACCTATCTTGCCGAATACGGCCGCAACGACCGCCTCACCTCCGTGATCCGCTTCATCAACGATATCCTCCTGAGCGCGCCGTCGATCATCATCGGCCTGTTTATCTACGGCGCCGTCGTGGTGCCGATGCGCGGCTTTTCGGCTCTGGCGGGTTCGCTGGCGCTCGCGGTGATCGTGATTCCGGTCGTGCTGCGCACCACCGAGGACATGCTGCTGCTGGTTCCCAACCCGCTGCGCGAAGCCGCCTCCGCGCTTGGTTTGCCGCGCTCGCTGGTCATCAAGCGCATCGCCTATCGCGCGGCGCGCTCCGGACTGATCACCGGCGTGCTGCTGGCGACCGCGCGTGTCGCCGGCGAGACCGCGCCGCTGTTGTTCACCGCGTTGTCCAACCAGTTCTTCAGCCTCGACCTGACCAAGACGATGGCGAACCTGCCGGTGACCATCAACAATTTCGTGCAGAGCCCTTACGCCTACTGGAAGCAACTCGCCTGGAGCGGGGCTCTCATCATCACGCTCGCCGTACTCGCTCTCAACATTGGCGCACGCATTCTTGGCGCCGAGAGGACTGCAAAATGAACGACGCTTCTGTTTCCGCCAGCCCTCCGCTGACGCCGGTGCCGTCGATGGCCGGCCACGCATCCGGCCAAATGGAGCCGCCGGCCAAGGTCACCGCGCGCGGGTTGAACTTCTATTACGGCGATCATCATGCGCTGAAGAACATCAACATCACGCTCGGCACCAACCGCGTCACCGCTTTCATCGGCCCGTCGGGCTGCGGCAAGTCGACGTTGCTGCGGATCTTCAACCGGATGTACGACCTCTATCCGGGGCAGCGCGCCACCGGCCAGCTGATGCTCGACCAGACCAACATTCTCGACCCCAAGCTCGATCTCAATCTGCTGCGGGCCCGCGTCGGCATGGTGTTCCAGAAGCCGACGCCGTTCCCGATGACGATCTACGAGAACATCGCCTTCGGCATTCGCCTGTACGAGAAGATTTCCCGCTCGGAAATGGACGACCGCGTCGAGAAGGCGTTGCGCGGCGGCGCGCTCTGGAATGAGGTCAAGGACAAGCTCAATGCTTCGGGGCTCAGCCTGTCCGGCGGCCAGCAGCAGCGGCTTTGCATCGCGCGCACCGTCGCGGTCCGTCCCGAGGTGATCCTGTTCGACGAGCCGTGCTCGGCGCTCGATCCGATCTCGACGGCGAAAGTCGAGGAATTGATCCAGGAACTGGCGGAGAATTACACCATCGCCATCGTTACCCACAACATGCAACAGGCCGCCCGCGTCTCCGACAAGACGGCGTTCATGTATCTGGGCGAACTGATCGAGTTTGACGAGACCAACAAGATTTTCACGTCGCCAAACGACCGGCGCACCCAGGACTACATCACCGGCCGCTTCGGCTGACATTCAAGAGGCGCAAGCTTTCGAAGTGATCGCGCGCAAAATCAGAGAATGAGATCAGGTTCCGGTTCGTCTCCAACCGGAACATGATTTAAGGAGAATGAGATGGCCTCAGAGCATACCGCCAAGGCGTTCGACAGCGATCTGCAGGAATTGACCCGGCTGGTCGCCGAAATGGGTGGCCTCGCCGAACGCATGATCGTCGATTCCGTCGATGCGCTGATCCGCCGCGACGTCGCGCTCGGCCGGCGCGTGGTCGAGACCGATGTCGAGATCGACAATTTGCAGCGTGTGATCGAGGAGCGCGCGGTTCTGACCATTGCGCGGCGTCAGCCGATGGCGGTCGATTTGCGCGAGATCGTCGGCGCCATGCGCGTTGGGACCGACCTCGAGCGGATTGGCGACCTCGCCAAGAACATGGGCAAGCGGGTCGCGGCGCTGGAGAGCGACTTTCAACCGTTGAAGCTGATCCGCGGGCTTGAGCACATGACCGACCTCGTGCAGTCGCAGGTGAAGTCGGTGCTCGATGCCTATGCCGCGCACGACCTGCCGGCGGCGATGACGGTGTGGAAGAGCGACGAGGAAGTCGACGCCATCTGCACCTCGCTGTTTCGCGAGCTTTTGACCTACATGATGGAAGACCCGCGCAACATCAGCTTCTGTATTCATCTGATGTTCTGCGCCAAGAACATCGAGCGGATCGGCGACCACGCGACCAATATCGCCGAGACCGTGTTCTACATGATCGAGGGCCAGCAAATTCTCGACAAACGACCGAAGGGTGACATGACGACCTTTGCTACAACCGTACCTGGAAGCTGATCGCCGTTTCCGGGATAGATGCATCACACGAAGCAACCAATTTTCAAGGACGAAAGAAGGCTACGCATATGAGCGCACGCATTCTGGTGGTGGAAGACGAGGAAGCGCTGACGACGCTGTTGCGCTACAACCTCGACGCCGAGGGGTATGACGTCGAAACGGTCGGGCGCGGTGACGACGCCGACACCCGCTTGAAGGAGCGGATTCCCGACCTGATCGTGCTGGATTGGATGCTGCCGGGGTTGTCCGGCATCGAGCTGTGCCGCCGTCTGCGCGCCCGGCCCGAGACCAAGCAGCTACCCATTATCATGCTGACCGCGCGCGGCGAGGAAAGCGAGCGGGTCAGGGGGCTTGCGACCGGTGCCGACGATTACATCGTCAAGCCGTTCTCGGTTCCCGAATTGCTGGCGCGGGTCCGCGGCCTGCTGCGGCGCGCAAGCCCCGAGCGGTTGGCCACCGTGCTTACCTATGGGGACATCGAACTCGACCGCGAGAAGCGCCGCGTTGCCCGCTCCGGCCGCCCGGTCGATCTTGGGCCGACCGAGTATCGTCTGCTCGAATTCTTCCTGGAGCATCCGGGCCGCGTGTTCTCTCGCGAGCAGTTGCTCGACAGCGTCTGGGGCCGCGACATCTATATCGACGAGCGCACCGTGGACGTGCATATCGGACGGTTGCGCAAGTTGCTCAATCCCGGCCGCGAGCAGGATCCGATCCGCACCGTGCGCGGCGCCGGCTACGCACTCGACGATCGTTTCGCGAAGGTGGAGTAGCTCGTTCCGGGAGATGGCTGCCTCATCCTGAGGAGCAAGCCATAGGCGTGCGTCTCGAAGGATGGAGTTGACGCAGTTCATGCTTCGAGACGCGCCGTTCGGCGCTCCTCAGCATGAGGAGAAATCTTACCGCGTCGTCTTCGGCGTCTGGCGGCGGCGATCGCCGGTCGGCTGATAGGCGACCCGCGAGTGATGCGCGCAATAGGGCAGGCTCGGCAGCGCCTTGCCGCCGCAGAAGAAGAATTCGGGGCTTGAGGGGTCGCCGACCGGCCAATGACAGGTCGCCTCGTTCAATTCGAGCAGCGACAACCGCTGGCTCATCGGCACCACATTGTCGTAGGCGATCGGATCCGGCTCCAGCTCGACCTCGAATGCATGCGCCAGCGCCGTGTTGCCGCGCGAAGCCGGACGCGACACCCGCATCATGTGCTGGGCAGGGCGCGCTTTGCGCGGACGGGGTGCGGCGGAAGATGGGCTCTTGGCGCGGCCGGAAAGACCGAGCCGATGTACTTTGCCGATCACCGCGTTCCGGGTCACATTTCCAAGCTCGGCGGCGATCTGGCTGGCCGAAAGGCCTGCCTCCCAGAGTTTCTTCAGTTGCTCGACGCGATCGTCAGACCAGGTCAATACCGTCATCGCACTCTTTCCTTCGCGTCGCGCCGGCCTGCTATCGGGCAGCGCTGCGATGCCAATCGTCTTAAAAATCCCTTCCGGCAGAATCCCTTAGCCTTCGCCGGGCGCGAAAAAGCGCTCGAACGTTTACGCAGAACACTGACGACTTAAGAGGAGTAATCCCTACCGCACGAGATGTCGTATCCGACGACTGAGAAGCTACAATATGGCGTGACTCCCGCGCAAGAGTCGACGCACATGCGTCCACATGTTCCGCACCTTTTAAGCTTGCTCTGCGGGCTTTCGGCGACACCGGACATTTACGGAACGCCCCGTTGACAGCCATCGCCGCGCGCCTAGAATGGCTCTCACGTGCCGCCTCGAAAAGGCGGCACGTTTTGTTTTCGCTAGCGAACTTCGAAATTTAAGCTCTGGTCGTCGATGCGACCGCGCCAATGCGCGCAACCCGATCAGCCAACCATCTAACTGTCAGTGATATTGTCATGACGTCGCATCTGCTTCCGGTATTCGCCAGGGTCGATCTCGGTTTTACGCACGGCGAGGGCGCTTACCTGTTCGCCACCAACGGCGAGCGTTACCTGGATTTTACCTCCGGCGTTGCGGTGAACGCGCTCGGCCACGCGCACCCGCATCTGGTCAAGGCCTTGCAGGAACAGGCGACGAAGCTCTGGCACATGTCGAACCTGTTCAGGAGTCCCGACGGCGAGAAGCTGGCCGCGCGGCTGTGCGAGCAGAGCTTTGCCGACTTCGTGTTCTTCTGCAATTCCGGTGCGGAAGCGCTCGAAGGCGTGATCAAGCTTGTGCGCCATTATCATTTCTCCAAGGGCCATCCCGAACGCTATCGCATCATCACGTTCGAGGGCGCGTTCCACGGCCGCACGCTGGCGACGCTGGCCGCCACCGGCGCCGCCAAATATCTCGAAGGCTTTGGGCCGCCGATGGATGGCTTCGACCAGGTGCCGCATGGCGATCTGGAAGCGGTGAAAAAGGCGATCGGCCCGCATACCGCCGGCATCCTGATCGAGCCGGTGCAGGGCGAGGGCGGCGTGCGCTCGACGCCGCACGCGTTCGCCAGGGCGTTACGCGCGTTGTGCGATGAGCACGGCCTGCTGCTCGCTTTCGACGAGGTGCAGACCGGCATGGGCCGCACCGGCGATCTCTTCGCCTATCAACGCCTCGGCGTCACGCCGGATGTCATGTCGCTGGCGAAAGCGCTCGGCGGCGGTTTCCCGATCGGCGCGGTACTCGCTACGTCCGAAGCCACTTCCGGCATGGGGCCCGGCTCGCACGGCTCGACCTTCGGCGGCAATCCGCTCGCGATCGCCGCCGCCAACGCTGTGCTCGACGTCATGCTCAAGCCCGGCTTCTTCGAGCATGTGCAGAAGATGTCGCTGCTGCTGAAACAGAAGCTCGCTTCCGTGGTCGATCGCTATCCTGGTGTGCTTTCAGAAGTGCGCGGCGAGGGGCTCCTGATCGGCGTCAAGGCGGTGGTGCCCTCAGCCGATCTCGTGGCCGCGCTGCGCGAGCAAAAACTCTTGACCGTCGGCGCCGGCGACAATGTCGTGCGCTTCCTGGCGCCGTTGATCGTCTCGGAGGCCGAGATCGAACAATCCGTGCAGTCGCTGGAGCGTGCCTGCATGGTGCTTGCGGCGAAGCAAGACAAGGCGGCCGCGTCATGAGCAAGGCGCTTCGTCATTTTCTGGATCTCAACGAGCTTCCGCTGCAAGAGCTGCGCGACGTGCTCGCGGCCAGCCTCGCCATGAAGGCGAAGCTGAAGGTGCAACAGAGCGGCGGGAAGGAAGCCGACAAGCCGCTCAAGAACAAGACGCTGGCGATGATTTTCGAAAAACCCTCGACGCGCACGCGGGTGTCGTTCGATGTCGGCATGCGCCAGCTCGGCGGCGAGGCGATCATGCTGACAGGCGCCGAAATGCAGCTCGGCCGCGGCGAGACCATCGCCGACACCGCGCGCGTGCTGTCGCGCTATGTCGACATCATCATGATCCGCATCCTCAACCATGAGGCCTTGCTGGAACTGGCCGCGCACGCCACCGTGCCCGTCATCAACGGGCTGACGCGCCGCTCCCATCCCTGCCAGGTGATGGCGGATGTCATGACGTTCGAGGAGCATCGCGGGCCGATCCAGGGCCGCACCGTGGCCTGGACCGGCGACGACAACAACGTGCTGGCGTCGTGGGCGCATGCGGCGGAGCGCTTCAAGTTCAATCTGAATGTCGCAACCCCGCCGGAGCTGGCGCCCAACAAGACGATGCGGGACTGGATCAAGGCGACGCAGGCGCCGATCGTGCTCGGCAACGATCCGGAAGCCGCCGTGCGCGGCGCCGATTGCGTCGTCACGGATACGTGGTTCTCGATGGGCGACAAGGACGGCGAACATCGTCACAATCTGCTGAGGCCCTATCAAGTCAACGCGCGGCTGATGCGGCTTGCCAAGTCAGATGCGCTGTTCATGCATTGCCTGCCCGCCCATCGCGGCGACGAGGTCACCGATGAAGTCATTGATGGTCCGCAATCGGTGGTGTTCGACGAGGCCGAAAATCGCCTGCATGTGCAAAAGGGCATTCTGGCCTGGTGCCTTCAGGCGGTGGGGTAGCGATCTTCATCCTATCGTCGTCCCTGCGGAAGCAGGGACCCATACCGCGTGATCGCTGGATATGGCATAGCGTTGGAGGCCCGTTGTCGTAACGAATGCCTGTGGTTATGGGTCCCCGCGTACGCGGGGACGACTTGCCGCGATACGCATAAAAGCCCCTTTCTTTCTGCACCATCCGACCCCAGATAAGCGCCATGACCTCCAATTCCCCCGATATTAAAATCAAGGAACCGCCGGTGCGCGCGCCCTCGCATGTGCCGGTGGACGATGCGGTGCTGCCCTTCGAGGTCGCCTCGCTCGATCTGCGCGGACGGCTGACGCGGCTCGGCCCCGGGCTCGACGATCTCCTCGCCAAGCACGACTATCCGCCACAGGTCTGCAAGCTGCTCGGCGAGGCCATCGTGCTCACGACCTTGCTCGGCTCGTCCTTGAAATTCGACGGCCGCTTCATCCTGCAGACCCAGACCGATGGACCGGTTTCGTTTCTGATCGTGGACTTTCAGGCGCCCGATCGGCTGCGCGCCTATGCGCGCTTCGATGCGAGCCGCATCAAAGAGGGCCAGGATTCAGGCCACTTGCTCGGCAAAGGGCACCTGGCGATGACCATCGATCAGGGGCCGGAGATGAGCCGTTATCAGGGCCTGGTCGCGCTGCAAGGCGGCAGCCTCGAAGACGCCGCGCATGAATATTTCCTGCGCTCGGAACAGATTCCAACGCGCGTGCGGCTCGCGGTCGGCGAAGAGTGGCGGGGCGGCGAGGGCGGCGCGCGGCGGCGCTGGCGTGGCGGCGGCATGCTGCTGCAATTTCTGCCGAAGTCGCCAGAGCGCGCGCGGCAGGCCGATCTTGATCCCGGCGATGCGCCGGAGGGCACGGTGACGCATACGGTTGCGGAGGACGACGCCTGGGTCGAGGGACAGTCGCTGATCGGAACCGTCGCGGATGTCGAACTGATCGATCCCGATTTGTCGGGCGAGCGGCTGCTCTATCGTCTGTTTCACGAGCGCGGCGTGCGGGTGTTTGCGCCGCTTTCCTTGCAGGCGAAGTGCTCCTGCTCGCGTGACGCGGTCTCCGCGATGCTCAATAGCTTCGATCCGAAAGACCGCGCCGAGATGGTCAAGGACGGCAAGGTGGTGGTGACCTGCGAGTTCTGCTCTTCGGTCTACCAGTTCACGCCGCGGGAAGCCGGCGTGGAAGAGGGGACGGCTGAATAGCCACGCGGCTGCGCCATACTCAGCCGTCATCACCCGCGACCCGGCTCCGCCAAGGCTTCGCCGGGGCTATTCATGGGCCGCCGAAGCTTCAGCGTAGGCGGCAGGCGGGTGATCCAGTATTCCGGGGATGTCAGCGATTGAGCCGAGAAGCCGCAGCGTACCGGATACTCCGCTTTCGCGGAGTATGACGGCTTCGCCGTCAATTCAACACCCGCTTCGCCTCGGGGCTGTCGAGCGAAAAGGTCGGCACGTCGATCTCGAATTTCTCGCCGCTTTCGCTCACCATCTGATAACGCCCGGTCATGAAACCGGAGGCGGTCGGCAGCGGAACGCCGGAGGTGTATTTGAAGCGTTCGCCGGGCGCGAGCACCGGCTGTTCGCCGATCACCCCTTCGCCGCGCACTTCCTGCCGGCGGCCGGTGGCGTCCGTGATGATCCAGTGCCGGGTGCGGAGCTGCACGGTTTCATGACCGGAATTGGTGATGACGATGGTGTACGACCAGAAATACTCGCGTTTTTCCACCGACGAGCGGTCGGGGAGGAAGTTCGGCTCCACGGTCACTTCGATGTCGCGGGTCACGGCGCGGTACATGCGGGCTCGGTCATATTTTGCTGGTTGCGTTTCATTGTACCTGATCGTTTCCGCAGAACCAATTGGTGCAGGGCGCCAGATGCTGCTTTTTCCATCGCCGTTTCACCACAGTTCGGAGTTAAGCGCGCCGTGACCTGTTGGACCGGCATGTGCTATGTTCCCGCAATCAGTGCCCATCCGCTCGAGATGATCTGAGATGACCTCGGTTGCCGATCAAATTTCAGGACCGCTCACGGCTGATGCCGGCATGGTCGCGCCCGACGCCCTGCTGGCGCAGCCGGCGGCGCCGGCGATCGCGCGTCCTGTGACGGCCGAGCGCGAATTGCGGCTCGATCTGTTCCGTGGGCTCGCGCTGTGGCTGATCTTCATCGACCATCTGCCGCAGAACCTTCTGACCTGGCTCACGATCCGCAACTATGGATTTTCCGACGCCACCGAGATCTTCATTTTCATTTCCGGCTACACCGCCTCCTTTGTCTACGGCCGGGCGATGCGCGATGTCGGCTTTGTGGTCGCGACCGCGCGCATCCTGCGGCGGGTCTGGCAGATCTATGTCGCGCACGTGTTTCTGTTCACGATCTTCCTGGCTGAAATCTCCTACGTCGCCACCCGTTTCGAGAATCCCCTCTATACCGAAGAAATGGGGATCCTGGATTTTCTGAAAGAGCCGGACATCACCATCGTCCAGGCGCTGCTGCTCCGATTCCGTCCCGTCAACATGGACGTGCTGCCGCTTTACATCGTGCTGATGCTCGGCCTGCCGTTTATTCTGTGGCTGATGCGGCGCAGCCCCGATCTCACATTGGGGCTGTCGGTGCTGCTCTATGCCGCGACCTGGCAATTCGATTTCTACCTCACGGCCTATCCGAGCGGCTTCTGGGTTTTCAATCCCTTTGCCTGGCAGATGCTGTTCGTGTTCGGCGCCTGGTGCGCGCAAGGCGGCGCGCAGCGGATGTCACGCCTCCTCGCCTCGCCCATCACGCTGTGGATCAGCCTGGCCTATCTGTTGTTCGCCTTCCTGGTCACGCTGACCTGGTATCTGCCGCAGCTGAGCCATTTCATGCCGAAGCGGCTCGAGCAGTGGATGTATCCCATCAGCAAGACCGATCTTGACGTGTTGCGCTTCGCGCACTTCCTGGCGCTGGCGGCCGTCACGGTTCGCTTCCTGCCCAAGGATTGGCCGGGCCTGAAATCGCCCTGGCTGCGACCTTTGATCCTCTGTGGCCAGCACTCACTTGAGATATTCTGCCTCGGCGTATTCCTGGCTTTCGCCGGCCATTTCATCCTGGCGGAGTTCTCGGGCGGCGCCGGGTTGCACCTTGTTATCAGTATTTCCGGAATCCTGATCATGTCGGGCGCTGCATGGCTTTTTTCGTGGTACAAGCATTCTGCCGACAAGAGTGGATCCCGCGCGAAGGCCACCGGCGGCAACGCCGATATGGCGGGAGGGGGGGCATGAAGTTCGTCTCGGGGGCAATCCTGAGTGTGAGCGTGCTGGCCGGTTTTCTGGCCGCAATGCCTGTACGCGCTGAAGATGCGCCCGCCGCTCCCGCCGCTCCCGCTGCGCCTGCGGCCTGCGAAATTCCCGATTATCTGTTGTCCGGCGACGACGCGCTGCTGCCGAAGGTCGCGGAACGCATCAAGGCAGGCGGCCCGCTGAATATTCTGGTTGTGGGCAGCCGGTCATCGACGATCAATGTGTCGGCCAACACCTCGGAGGCCGCCGCCTATCCCGGCCAGATGCAGGCTGCCCTGAAGGAGAAGCTTCCGTCGATCGAGGTTAACGTATCCGTAGAAATACAGGCCAAGAAGACCGCTGAAGAGGTCGCCATCGGCCTTAAGAATTTAGTAGAGAGTAAAAAGCCTACTTTGGTTATATGGCAGACCGGAACGGTCGATGCTATGCGCTCGATCGATCCGGATGATTTCCGCGCTGCGGTCGATGAAGGCGTCGTTGCGCTGCGGGAGGCCGAAGTCGATGCGATTCTGATCAATCCGCAATATAGTCCACGAACGGAATCGATGATTTCTGCTTCGGCCTACCTGGATAATATGCGTGTGGTGGCGCAGGACCATGAGGTGCCGCTGTTCGACCGTTTCGCACTGATGCAAATTTGGTCCGAGGCCGGAGAGTTTGATCTGTTCACCGCGGTTCACAGTTCAGAACTTGCAAAACGGGTTCACAGCTGTCTCGGGCGTGCATTGTCGCAATTCATTATCGCTGCGGCTCACCCGAAGCCGGTTCAGGAGAATTGAGAAAGTCTGCCGTTGACGACGTTTCGGAATCATTGCCGCCCTTTTTGCGTTGCCGCCCTTGCGCTGCTGATTTCGGCCGCGACGGCGCCTGTTCGCGCCGAGAACGCGCAGCAGGCGACCCTATCCAAACCTGATACCGCCAAGCCGGTCACGCCTGTCACCGAAAAATCCGGGCAAGACGCGGCCGCCCCGGCCGACAATGCTGGCCAGGCGCCGCAAGCAAATCAAGCGCCGCCAGCAAACCAGGCGCCATCTGCAAACCCAACGCAGCCCGACAATCAGGCGCAGCCGAAAAGTCTCACCGACAAGGCGATCGAGAAGTTCACGCGGGTTGCAAAAGCCACGAGCGACATTTTCAACCGCGTGCCGTGCCTGCCGCCGAAGGGCGCGCCGAGAACGGTGGGCTCGCTGCCGCGTGTCGCGCACAAGCTGGCGGCGGGCGAACCGGTGGTGATCGTCGCTTTCGGGTCGTCCTCGACCCAGGGCTACGGCGCTTCCTCGCCGGAGTTCACCTATCCCAATCGCCTGGCAGCGCAATTGCAGCGGAAATATCCGACCGCAAATATCACCGTCGTCAACCGCGGCCATGGCGGCGATGACGCGCCCGAGATGATGAAGCGGCTGCAGACCGAAGTGATCGACGCGCATCCCGACATGGTGATCTGGCAGGTCGGCACCAATGCGGTGATACGCAATCTCGATCCGGATGGAGTAGCCCAACAGGTGCAGGACGGTGTCGCGCGTATTCAGTCAAGCGGCGCCGATGTCGTGCTGGTCGATCCGCAATACTCGCCGCAGGTGACCGAGCATCAGGAAAATGCCAGCAAGATGGTGAAGGTGCTTGGCAGGGTTGGCCAGCTTCGCCATGTCGGCGTGTTTCCGCGCTTCGAGGTGATGCGGCAGTGGCACGAGAACCAGGCGTTGCCGATCGACACCTTCGTGATTGCCGACGGCTTGCACATGAACGACTGGGGCTATGCCTGCTTCGCGCAAACGCTTGGCGACGACATCATCCGCTCGGTCGGCCAGATCAAGCTCGGCGTCAACGTGCCCTCCAGCACGCCGACCAACCGGCCGATGTGACGCCGCTAGGCGTCATCCCGGGGCGCGCGCTACCGCGCGAACCCGGGATCTCGATCGGCACGTCGCAAATGGCGAATACGGCGCTACTCGCTACTTACTATTCGCCATCCGCGCCCCTCACGCCTTTTCCAGCGCCGCGTGCAAATCCTCGATCAGATCGTCGGCATGTTCGAGGCCGGTCGAGAAGCGGATGAAGCCGTCGCTGATCCCGAGTTCCGCGCGCGCTTCCGGCGTCAGCCGCTGATGCGTGGTGGTCGCGGGATGCGTGACGAGGCTCTTGGCGTCGCCGAGATTGTTGGAGATGCGCGCGAGCTTGAGCGCATTGAGCGCGCGGAATGCGCCGGCCTTGCCGCCCTTGACCTCGAAACCGACCAGCGTCGATCCGGCGCGCATCTGTTTCTTCACCAGCGAGGCTTGCGGATGGTCGTCGCGGCCCGGATAGACCAGCCGCGAGATTTTCGGATGACGCGCCAGCGCGTCCGCCACCTTCGCAGCGGTTTCGGTCTGGGCGCGAACCCGCACGGCCAGCGTCTCCAGTCCCTTGAGCAGCACCCAGGCATTGAACGGCGAAATCGAGGGGCCGGTCTGGCGCAGGAAGTTATGCAGGTGTTCCGCGATGAAGGCTTCGGACGAGAGGATCATGCCGCCCAGACATCGGCCCTGGCCGTCGATGTGCTTGGTCGCGGAATAGACCACGACATCGGCGCCGAGCGAGAGCGGGCTTTGCCAGATCGGCGTGGCGAAAACGTTGTCGACGATCAGCCGTGCGCCACCGGCATGCGCGATCTCCGCGATCGCAGAGATATCGAGCACGTCGAGCGTCGGGTTGGTCGGGCTTTCGAGGAAAAAGCTCCGGGTGTTCGGCCGTATCGCGCGCTTCCACTGGTCGAGATCGAGGCCATCGACCAGCGTGGAGGCAATGCCGTAGCGCGGCAGCAGATCTTCCACCACATAACGGCAGGAGCCGAACATCGCTTTCGCCGCCACGACGTGATCGCCGGCTTTCAGCGGCGCCAGAATGGCCGTCGTCACCGCCGCCATGCCGGTCGCGGTCGAGCGGCCGGCTTCGGCGCCTTCGAGCTCGATCATGCGCCGCTCGAACATCGCGATCGTCGGATTGGAATAGCGCGAATAGATGTAGCCAGGGTCTTCGCCCTTGAAGCGCGCTTCGCACAGCTCGGCGGTCTCGTAGACATAACCCTGGGTGAGAAACAGCGCCTCGGACGTTTCGCCGAATTCCGAGCGGATGGTGCCCGAGTGAACCAGCCGGGTCTCGGGCCGGTAATGGGCAGTCGGTGATGCGGGCGCAGCAGACGCAGATTTGGATGCGGACTCGGACATGTGACCTCCTGACCGTTCCTCGAAAACGGTCACAAAAAAACCGGCCTGGAAAATTCCACAGGGCCGGGATCACACTGTCCCCGGCCTGTTTAGCGACTTATTTAACGTGGCTGCAAGCCGGCCGGCTCAAATCACCACGGGATAAGTCATCCTCTATTCCCTCGTGCCCTTTCCGTCAAGGCAACCATCGGATAACCGATAAAAGCCCTTAATTTTCGGCATTTGGACGGTTTGGTATCTGTCAAGGACCGCATCCTGTGAGCTTCACGCTTCCGCCCGGCGCCAATGGCATCCTGCCCGACCGCATGATCGCGGCGATGGCGGATGCGGGCCTGATCTTGCCGGCCTATCCGTTTGTCGAAAGCCAGATCCAGCCCGCGAGCCTCGATCTTCGTCTCGGCGACATTGCCTACCGGGTGCGGGCGAGCTTTCTGCCGGGCCCCGGCGCTACCGTCGCCGAACGCATCGACGAGTTGAAGCTGCACGAGATCTCACTCGCTGACGGGGCGGTGCTGGAAACCAACTGCGTCTATATCGTGCCGCTGCTGGAATCGTTGGCGTTGCCGCCGGAAATCGTTGCCGCCGCCAACCCGAAAAGCTCGACCGGGCGGCTCGACGTTTTCACCCGCGTCATCGCGGACGGCACCCGCCGCTTCGACATGATCGGCGCCGGTTATCACGGCCCGCTTTATGCCGAGATCAGCCCGAAGACCTTTCCGGTGTTGCTGCGCGAGGGATCACGGCTTTCGCAGGTTCGCTTCCGTACCGGCGACGCTATCCTCAGCGCGGACGAACTCGACGCGTTGCATACGCTGGAGCGGCTGGTCGATGTCGATGATGCCGACCTCGCCAGCGGCGTCGCGCTCAGCGTCGATCTTTCGGGCGAGAAGGCGAGCGGCTTCGTCGGCTACCGCGCCAAGCGCCACACCGGTGTCGTCGATGTCGATCGCCGCGCTGGCTATTCGGTCGAGGATTTCTGGGAGCCGATGGCGGCGCGGCCCGACGGCAGCCTCATTCTCGATCCGGGCGAGTTCTACATTCTGGCGTCCAAGGAAGCCGTGCAGGTGCCGCCGGATTATGCCGCCGAGATGGTGCCGTTCGATCCGCTGGTCGGTGAATTCCGCGTGCATTACGCGGGCTTCTTCGATCCCGGGTTCGGCTATGCCGGCGCCGGCGGCAAGGGCTCGCGCGCCGTGCTGGAAGTTCGTTCGCGCGAAGTGCCGTTCATCCTCGAGCACGGCCAGATCGTCGGCCGTCTTGTCTACGAAAAAATGCTGTCACGTCCCAACGCGATGTACGGTCAGCGCATCGGCTCGAACTATCAGGCGCAGGGCCTGAAGCTGAGCAAGCATTTCCGGGTCTGACCGAAGGCCAGACCAGCGCCGCCCCCCGAGGGCGTCTTCACCCACCTCTCTGCGGTGCAGCAATATGGCCTTCAGCGGAGAGATGCGTCTTTCGGTTGCCGCGCACTGATTGTACTATCGCCCCCAAGAACCGCGAAAGAACCGCGAAAGAACCGCGGAAAACCGGGCAGGGAAACAACCAATCAGGGGACGCTTTAATGACTATGGCAATCACACGCGGGACATTGTCCGATTCCGACCATAGCGCGCAATTGCGCAAGGCGGTCATCGCGTCGACCATCGGCACCGCCATCGAGTGGTATGACTTTTTCCTCTACGGCACCGCGGCCGGGCTGATCTTCGGCAAGCTCTACTTTCCCAACGAGGATGCGCTGACGGCGACGCTGGCGGCGTTCGGCACCTATTTCATCGGCTTCGTCGGGCGCCCGATCGGTGCTGCGATATTCGGCCACTACGGCGATCGGATCGGCCGCAAGGCGACATTGATCGCAACCCTTCTCTGCATGGGTATCGCAACCTTCCTGATCGCATTCGTGCCCACCTACTCCTCGATCGGCATCTGGGGCGCGGTCATCCTGACGGTGTTGCGGATGCTTCAGGGCATCGGCGTGGGCGGCGAGTGGGGCGGATCGGTGCTGCTGGCGATGGAATGGTCGCGCACCCACGGCCAGCGCGGGCTGGTCGCATCCTGGCCGCAATTCGGCGTGCCGTGTGGTTTGTTCCTGGCAAACCTTGCCGTCCTGGCCTTCAGCCAACTAACCGGCGACCAGTTCGTGACCTGGGGCTGGCGGCTGCCGTTCGCGCTCTCGATCGTTCTCGTCGGCGTCGGATTGTGGATACGCCTTGGCATCCTGGAGACGCCGGTGTTCCAGCAGCTTCTGAATGATCGGAAGATCGAGAAGGCCCCTATTATCGAGGTCTTCAAGAAGCATCCGAAGGAGATATTGCTGTCGGCCTTGCTGCGGATGTCCGAGCAGGCGCCGTTCTATATCTTCACCGCCTTCATCTTCGCCTACGCGGTCGGCACCCTGAAAATGTCGCGCGACCTGATCCTGATGGCGGTGCTGGTTGCGGCTTGTGTCTCGTTCATCACCATCCCTCTGTCGGGCCACATCTCCGACCTGATCGGGCGCAAGAAGATGTATCTGGTCGGCGTCGTGGCGACGGGGCTGTTCGGCTTCCTGTATTTCGGAATGGTGGACACCGCATCTCCATTGTTGGTGTTCCTCGCGATCGTGTTGTCGCTGATCCCGCACGACATGCAATATGGGCCGCAGGCAGCCTTGATCGCCGAGGCTTTTACGCCGCGCTTGCGCTACAGCGGTGCTTCGCTCGGCTACCAACTCGCCTCGGTGATCGCGGGCGGTCCGGCGCCGCTGATCGCGACAGCGCTGTTCGCGACCTATCACTCCGGCTATGCGATTTCGATCTACATCGCCGCCTGCTCGGTCATCAGTCTTGTCGCGGCATCGCTTATGCCGGACTACACCGGCAAGGACATTTCAAAGGAGTATGATGACGCGAAGTGAGCCTGCGCCGATCTAGCGCCGCCTGTTTGAAGTTCCTGCACCACAAGCGGCGTTCGAGTTATTTCTTCGCCGGCGTGACGCGCCAGATCGTGTTGCCGACATCGTCCGCCACGAGCAGCGCGCCCTGCCTGTCGATGGCGACACCGACCGGGCGGCCTTGCGCCTCGCCATCCTTGTTGAGGAAGCCGGTCAGCACGTCGCGCGGCTGACCCGATGGCATGCCATTGGCGAACGGCACGAAGATCACCTTGTAGCCGGCGGGCGGCTTGCGATTCCACGAGCCGTGCTGGCCGACGAAGGCGCCGTTGGTCATTTCGGGCGGAAACAGCTTGCCGGTATTGAAGGTTAAGCCCAGCGAAGCGGTGTGCGCGCCGAGCGCGTAATCCGGCGCGATCGCCTTCGCAACCAGATCGGGACGCTGCGGCTCGACGCGGGCGTCGACATGCTGTCCGTAATAGCTGTAGGGCCAGCCGTAGAAGCCGCCGTCTTTCACCGACGTCATGTAATCCGGCACGAGATCGTTGCCAAGTTCGTCGCGTTCGTTGACGACGACCCACAAGGCGCCGCTTTGCGGTTGCCATGCCGGCCCGTTCGGGTTGCGAAGGCCGGAGGCGAACACGCGCGATTTTCCGCTTGAGCGATCGACTTCAAGAATGGCGGCGCGGCTGGTTTCCACCTCCATCCCGTTGTCACCGATATTGCTGTTGGAGCCGACGGTCGCATAAAGCTTCGATCCATCGGGGGAAGCGGCCAGGTCCTTGGTCCAGTGATGATTGAGAGGGCCCCCCGGCAAGTCGGCGAGCTTGATTCCGGCCGCGGTAATTTTGAGGTCGCCGGTGCGGTAGGGGAATTTCACGATCGCGTCGGAATTGGCGACGTAGAAATCGCCTCCGACCAGCGCCATGCCGAACGGTGAATTCAACCCCTCGATAAAGACGCTTCTGGTCTCGGCGATGCCGTCGCCATCGGCGTCGCGCAATAGCGTGATGCGATTGGCGCTGGTCGTCAGGGCGCCGCCGCGGTTCAGGACCAGTCTGGTGATCCAGCCCTTGATGCCCTTCTCTTCGTCGGGCCTTGAGGGCGCATTGGTCTCGGCGACCAGGACGTCTCCATTCGGCAGGACGTAGACCGTTCGCGGATGATCGAGCCCAGTCGCAAACGCGTTGACCGCCATTCCATCGGCTGCGATCGGCTTGCCGCCAGCGGGCCAGCCGATCGCCTTGGCGACGCTGACCGTGGGTATCAGCGATTTTTCCGGCGCGACCAACGTGGGCCTGGCACCGAAGGTTTGTTCGACCGTGGCAGTTTCCTGCTCGTTGCAAGCGGCGAGCGACAAAGCGAGACCCATGATACAAACCGCAAGCGTGGGCTTTGCGGGCGAAAGAACTGTGTTGCGCATGCAGGGTCCTCGACAATGACAGCACAATACGGGAAGCCGGAACATGTTCACAGCACCAACATGGAAATTTCGTGATTGTGAGGTCGGCGATATGACCAATGCCGGAGGCTGGAGATGACCGCAGTCTCGCCGGAAACACAGCAAGCCGAATGGCAGCGCTGGCGAGGTGTGGCCGAGCTTTATCACGCCTGTTTCACCGGCCTTATTCTTACGATGGTGACCCGGCGCGGGACTTCCGAGGCCGCGGAGTTCGTGTTTCGTCTCTTTCGCCGTCAACAGCAGGAACGCTTCCTGCCGGGCCTTGAAAAGCTCGGCCTCGCCCATTTGCCGCCGGCAGTCGCTGCCGCACAATATCATTATCTCTCCAACTGGATCGGCGGCGTCCACGTCGAGTACATGTATGAGACGGATCGCAAGGCCTGGATCCGTTATCCGCCGCCGCGCTGGATCTGGAAGGGAACGGCGATCTGCGGCGTGCCGGGCGAGGTTTCGCGTGCGATGCTACGCGGCTGGCACGCCAATAACGGCGTCTCGCTCGGAAATCCGAGATTGGGTTTTGTCTGCACCAAACAGAGCGTGGACGGCCAGGACGGGCTTGAAGGTTATTACTGTGAATACGATCACGCGATCGACGTCGATCAGCGGCTGGTGTTTGCGCGTCACCTCGAGGCGCCCTTGTTCGATCCGGCCTTCGCGCCGGCCTTGCCGGTCTCAAGCTGGCCGAAGCCGCGGCTTGAGAAGGCCTACCGGAATTACGCGATGGAATATGTGCGCACGGCAGCGCCGGTCATGGTGGATTTGCTGGGGCCGGAGGAAGCCGGCCATCTCTTGAAGCTGACCGGGAAACTGATCGGCATGCAATATTTCGATGAGATCGCGCGTGGCTTTGCTTGCGACAGGGGAAATGCGGGAGCGTTCGCGTCGTTCCTGCACGCATTGCTCGTGGCCCAAGGCGATGGTGCCGAACTTTCCCAATCCGGCGACGTGTTCGAAATCAGGCAACGGACCTGGAAGCTGATGGACGATGTCGGCGATCATCACCCGGCCTGTGCAAACGTCTTGCATGGGTTGGTGGAAGGCCTCGCAGCCGCCTGCGGCCGGCGCATTGGCGTCGCGATGACGGCATCTGCCGCAGGTCATGCACCCTTTGTCTGGACGATCGGCTGATCCGCCTGTTGGTGGCTCGCACAAATCATCCTGTTCGCTGATTTTTTGACGCTTGACTTTGACACTACGTCAAACCCGCAAGGTCCTGGTCTGCGGTCAGCTGGAGTTCTTTGAACTCCGGCGATGATCGTCACAACCCAGGGAACTCGCCATGAACAAGATCCTCGTCCTCGCCGCCGCCGTCGCGCTAACCGTCACGGCCAACAGTGCATACGCTCAATCCGCCGCCAAAGGCCTGACGACAAATCCCGCCGGCATCGCAGCGGTCGAATTCCTCGACCTCGCCATCAATCAAAGGAAGATCGACGAGGCCGTGAAATATCTCGCGCCACCCTATACTCAGCACAATCTTCAGATTCCCGACGGTATCGAGGGCGCTCGTACCGGGATCCCGGCTTTCATCAACCTGTTTCCCGGCCTGCATCTTGATTTCAAGCGCGTCATGGTCGATGGCGACCTGGTGATGGTGCATTCCGCGCTCGCCGGCATGGCGGATCATGGGTCTGTGGTTGTCGATATCTTCCGCGTCAAGGACGGCAAGCTGGTCGAGCATTGGGATGTCATCGAGCCCGTTCCGGCTGTCGTCGCCAACAACAACACGATGTACTAACCGGATAAAGCATCAGGGGCCTTGGCCAGGTGCCTCGGCGGCCGGTGCTGAAAGCTGCGATAGGGAGGAGCGTTCCCTTGGGCTCGCTCCTCTCGCTTCGTTTGTGCCAGCGGCCTTGATCCCGCAGGCGGCCTATGCGCCTGACGCACGCTGGATCAGGTCCCAGCATGCTAGGAACTGCGGCGGCACGGAGTCATTTCCGCGCCGGGGAGCTGAAATGTCTGATATCGGCGTCGCCGCGATAACCGTGGACGAAGACGAGCGTCCAATTTCCTCGCCAGGGCTGCCTGTGAGGAACGCGCTGATCGACGCGCCGATCCTGCGTACCCTGCTGCATCTCGCCTGGCCGAATGTCATCGCGCTGAGCGCCGGCACCTGCGTGGTGATCGCGGAGACGTCCTATATCGGCCGGATCGGCGTCGAGCCGCTGGCGGCGATGGCGCTGGTATTTCCATTCGTGATTCTCACCATGACGATGTCCGGCGGCGCGATGGGCGGTGGTGTCGCTTCCGCCATTGCGCGCGCGCTCGGCAGCGGCGATCTCGATCGCGCCTCGACGCTGGCGTCGCATGCCTTGCTGATCGGTCTCACCTTCGGGCTGACGTTTACGGTCGGCATCTTGATCTTCGGCCCGGCCTTGCTGGAACTGCTTGGTGGCCGTGGCGAGGTGCTGGCCCATGCGCTTGCCTATATGCAGGTGTTTTTTACAGGCGCGGCGCTGCCCTGGCTGATGAATTCGATGGCGGGAATTTTACGCGGCACCGGCAACATGAAATTGCCGTCGCTGATGATTCTCTGCGCCGCGGTGCTTCAGATCATTTGCGGCGGCTCGCTTGGCCTTGGCATTGGTCCGATCCCGCAATTCGGCATGCGCGGGGTCGCGGCCGGCGCGCTGATCGCCATTTCGGTCAGTATCGCCGTCATGGCGTGGTACCTTTTCTCCGGGCGTGCGCGGGTCGTTCCGAAAGTCGCCGGCCTGAAAATTCAATGGGCGATGCTCGCCGACATTCTCAAGGTCGGCCTTGTCTCGTGCCTTTCGCCGTTGCAGTCGGTACTGACCATCAGCATTTTCACGCATCTACTGGCGCGTTTCGGTACGGAAGTCCTCGCCGGCTACGGCATCGGCGCCCGGCTTGAATTCATGCTGACGTCGCTTGCCTTCTCCTTCGGGATCGCGTCGGTGCCGATGGTCGGCATGGCGATCGGCGCGACGCGAATTGCACGCGCCCGGAAAGTCGCATTGACGGCGGCTGTGCTCTCGTTCGTCGCGGTCGGCCTGATCGCGACGGTGATCGCGATCTTCCCGGACATCTGGGTGAACATCTTCACCGGCGATGGCGGCGTGCGCGCCGCGGGCCGTCAATATCTCTCGACGGCTGCTCCGATGTACGCCTTCATTGGGCTTGCGATGTCGATGTATTTTTCATCACAAGGCGCGGCCAAGATGCTGGGCCCGGTGCTGTCGCAGACCGCACGTTTGTTGTTCATTGCAGCCGGCGGCTGGTGGCTGGTGATGCACGACGCTCCGGCCAAGGATTTCTTCATCATGGCCGCGTCGTCGATGGTGCTTCTGGGCGTGCTGTCGGCCGCGAGCGTCTTTTTGACGCGGTGGGGGCCGAAGGTCGAACCGTCCGTGCCGGCCCGTTCCGCGCTTTCCGGCGCGGCGGAGTAGTTATGCCGTTGAGCGCCCAAGCGTCTTCTGCATCGCAGGGACCGCAAGATCCATCTGGCTGGCGATATAGGGCGCGACATCATTCGGCAGCACGTCGATGATCCAGATGATACGGCAGCTAGCCTCGCCATCACTGAGGACTTGCACGGACCCATTATAATGTCTGATGCCGTCGCGGCCGAGGATCGCATAGACCAGCCGCCGCCGCGCCTCGTCGCAATCCACGAACTCCTCCGATATCACGTTGCCGTTGTGGAAGGTCACGATGCGCGTATTGCCGTCGAGGCGGCAGTCCGTGACAAAACCCGGATTCAGCCGTTGGTGCACGGCGCCGAAATCGCGCACGGCATCCCAGACGATCTCGGCGGGCGCATTGATTGGAATGTCTTTGTGAATGGAGGCCATGGATATGGTTTCCTGCAATCAGAGTGACGTGTTGCGGGGTATTACCTCATGGTGAGGAGCGCGACTTCGCGCGTCTCGAACCATGAGGCCTCATCCTTCGAGACGCTTGCCAATGCAAGCTCCTCAGGATGAGGGGCAGCCGTAAAGCACTTATGTGCAGACGGCCTCGACATTATTGCCGTCGGGATCGATCAGGAACGCGGCAAAGTAAGTCGGGCTGTAATCCTTCCGCGGGCCGGGTGCGCCGTTGTCGCGGCCGCCGGCTTTCAGGCCCTCGCCGTGGAATTTTGTGATGGCGGCATGGTTGGGTGCGCGGAACGCGATGTGGGCGCCGGTGCCGGCGGGCCCCTTGTGCAGATGCAGCCAAAGCGCCGGCTCGCCCTTCGGGCCAAATCCCGCGCCGCTCGCATCTTTCGAGTACAGCACGTAACCAAGCGGGGCCAGTGCCGCCGTGTAGAATTTTATACTGGCGTCGAGATTTCCGACTCTCACTGCGACGTGATCGTACATGGTCGTCTCCATTCGTCGCTGGCGTTCCAGGCCGCCGCAGATGGAGATGACCCTAGTCAGTGCAGCGCGTCGCTCGCTTGGAGAATCTTGCGCTTCCCCCGCGCGGCCTCGCGGAAGGCGCCGGGTGAAACACCGGCGGCGCGATGGAACGTGCGCACGAAATTGGAGAGGTCGCCGAAGCCGACATCATAGGCGATATCGGTGATGGCGATATCCTCCTCAGTCAACAGCCGCGCTGCATGGCGCAGCCGCGAACGCACCAGATATTGGTGTGGGGTGACGCCGAGCACCTTGGCAAACAGGCGCAGGAAGTGGAACGCGCTGATGCCGGCCTGGTCTGCGGCGTCGTCAAGGTCGATAGCTTGATGCGAGTTCGCCTCGATCCAGTGCGCGGTTTCGACCGCGCGACGGCGGTCGCGCATCTTGACCTCCTCGGACGGCTTGCGCGTTCGGCCCGACACCACGTCGACAAAGCGGCTGGCGAAAAGAAGCCCGACCTCGTCGAGTCCGATATCGCTGCGGCCACTGGCGGCAGCTTGCGCCAGTTCGCCGAGCACCATCAGTTCCGGCAGCGGCGGCGCGGCGCCGACCCGCCACGCATCAGGCCCGCCGATGGCGTCGACCAATTCCGGCTCCAGAAAGAACGACAGGCACTCGTCGCCGCAAATGTGGTGGTCGTGGGTACAGATATATTCGTCGCCGGGAAAACCGACCAGCACGGATCCCGTCACCAAATCGAACGATCTGCCGCGGCTTTGGCAACCGAAGCTGCCTTTGCGCACGTAGGAAACGGAGTGGCAGCCAAACTGCTCCGTGAACGGCTTATCGCCTGCTCCTGCGGCGCAGCGGAAATCCGACACCGAAATCGAGCGGTGTTTCAGCAGGGTCGTTCTGATCATTTAGTAAGGCTAACCGGACAGCCGCGGCGGGGCAACCGGAAGCAGCACGTCGAACAGCGTCTTGCTGCTCGGGCTGCCCGCGCCCTCGATCGACAGCAGCCGGCGTTTGGAGATCACGCCGCCATGGGGAGACATCTTGTCGGTGTAGCTACCTGCCTCCAAGACGCGATGACAGGGAACGATGACGACAAAGGGATTGCGGGCAATGGCCTGGGCGACCGAGCGCACGGCGCCGGAAGCGCCGAGTCTGGCGGCCATCTCATTATAGGTAAGGGTCTCGCCGCGCGGAATTCGGCTCGTGAGCTGATAGACCCGCTGGTCGAAAACGTGAATGCCGCCCATGTCGAGCGCGACGTCGGCAAAATCGCCTGTCTCGCCGCGCAGCAGCGCGACAATACCCTCGATCGCCGCTTTGACACCGGGTGTCGGGCGCGTTTCACGGGCCTCCGGATAAAGCAGAAAAAGCCGCTTGCGGGTTTCGATCTCGCGCGCCTCGGGAAGCTGCACGCCAACAATGCCGGACTCGCCCCATGCGATGCCGCATCGGCCGATCGCCGTGTCGAATATGGTGTACGCCCGCCCCAACATACGCATTCCCCGAATGCATCATAACACTGTCACAAACCGCCGCACCCGGAAAATTCGACTTCGGTTAAAGCGACGAGATGCCGCGGCACCGTGGAATGGAAGACCAGCCGTCAACGCTCCTTTGTCAGCTCTCCTTGGTTAGCTCTCCTTGGGCCCCTTGTTGGATGCGCCTATCGCCGCCGCCATCACGGCCTCGACCATTTCGTCGTGGGTCAGCGGCTCGTACATGAACGGCCTGAAGCGGCCGACATGGTCGAGCGTCAGGAAGCCGTGGCCGGTCGAGGTCATGATGATGGTGCGCACTTTGACTTCCGTCTCGTCGGCGTCTGGAAAGGCCTCCGCGACCAGCCTCCACAGCAGGCGGTAGGATTTTCCCGCGGGCTCCATCAGGATGGCTGGCGGTGTGGGGCGGTTCAAAAAATCGCCCTCGAACATCAGCCGATAGAGCCCCGGCCGTTTCGTCGCAAAGTCAAAAAAACCGCGGCCACCGGCACGCAGCCGTGCGAGCCCATCGCCCGGGCTTTCAAGGGCAGCTTCATACAGCGCGATCAGGTCTTCGAAACCGCGCGCCGCCACGGTCGCGAGCAGGGCGTCGCGGTCGGGGAAGTGCCGATAGGGCGCCGCGCGCGACACGCCCAGCGACTGCGCCAGATCGCGCAGCGATACCGCTTCCGCGCCGCCCTGTTCGACCTGCTTGAGGGCGGCCTCGACGAGGGCAGGGGCGAGGTTTCCGTGATGGTAGGTCGATTTGGTCATTTTTAGATGTTGACACAGCTTACATTAGGATGCAAATGTAAGCGCCGACAACATTGGAGCTGATCATGTCCCTCATCCCCACCAAATTCGCTAAAACGACCGGAATCGCCCTGTTTGCCGCTGCCCTGCTTTCGGTCGCGCCGTTCCGCACCGAAGCTGCCGAGGTCGGCTTTTCCGAGCTGAGAATTCCCAATGGAGACCAGAAGCCACTGCTCGTGGGCGTCTGGTACCCGACCGCTGCGCCGGTCGAGGCGCATCCGCTCGGCGCCTATGTGCAGACCGTGGCACTGGGCGCGCCGGTCACGGGCGAGCGCCTGCCGCTGGTCGTGATGTCCCACGGCAATGGTGGCGGCTATGATAACCACTATGACACCGCGATTGCGCTGGCGGAGGCTGGCTTCGTCGCCATCGCCGTCAGCCACACCGGCGATACCCATGGCGATCAGAGCCGGGCAGTGTACGTCATGGACCGGGCGCAGCATCTGCACCGGATGATCGATTACATGCTCTCCGAATGGCCTGATCACGCACGGCTCGACGCCGGCCGTGTCGGCGTGTTCGGCTTTTCCATCGGCGGCTTCACCGCGCTGGTCGCGGCCGGTGGCATTCCCGATCTCAGCCTCACCGAAGCGCACGCCAAGGCGCACCCCGAATATTACGATGCGCAGGTCGCCAAGCGCACCGGCGCAAGCCCGGAGGCGATCGCGATGCTGCGTTCGAAATTACCGGCCTCGACCTGGGTGCACGATCAGCGCATCAGGGCCGCAGTCGTCGCCGCGCCCGCGCTCGGATACGCCTTCGGCCGCGAAGGCTTGAAGGACGTCACGGTCCCGATCCAGCTCTGGCGCGCAGCCGAAGATCATATCCTGCCGCATCCTGATTACGCCGAGGCCGTCCGCATCGCGTTGCCGACCCCGCCCGAGTACCACGTGGTCGAAAACGCCGATCACTTCGACTTCATGGCGCCATGCACGGACATGTTGCGGCAGGTCGCGCCGATGATCTGCGTTTCCCCTCCGGACTTCGACCGTGCCGCGTTCCACCAGACCTTCAATGTGGAGGTGGTGCGCTTCTTCAAAGAGACGCTGAAGGTGGAGTAAGCCACTGCCACCGGTAACGGGAGGTGCCGCGATCATTCGCTCGCACGTGACTGCCGTACACTCGCTCATCACCGATTGTTCAGTTCATGCAGCGCCGGTCGTTTGGTAGATGTCTCCCACCGGACCTCCCCCGTTCGGTAACAACCTGGCAAGGCCGTCAAGCGATTCAACCACGCTTGGCGGCCTTGCTGTTTGCGTCAGGTGCAGTTTGCATTGGATGCAGTGGCGCAACGCGTGCACCGTCCAGCCTGATCCTGAAGACGTTCGTTGCAAAAGTTTTACGACGTTTTTTGGAAGGATTCTTCAAACGCGGCTGACTTCATCGTGAGCGAGATCGTTACCGATCTCACATTGTCGCCGGATTGCACGGTTTTTCCGCCTTTGCGAAGCGCTGTGGCGAGTTCGCTACAGAATTTTCCTGCGCCGTGAAGCAGAAGCGCGCACGTGGAGTGCTCATCCGGGCCTCCGTCATCCTGTCTTCGCGGGGCGTATGTGCCGCGATCGTTCTCTGGGGAACCAAAATGAAGAAGACTTTCATATCGGCAGCGGCCTTGCTGGCTTTCGCCGCAACGGCTCACGCCGACGAACTTTCGGATGTTCAAGCTCAAGCGAAACAATTGCGTGAACAGATGACCAGGCGTCTCGCTGATCTCGAAAAGCGGCAGAAGGCCCTCGAAACCCAAAAGCCCGTGCTCATCAATCCGGTGGACGCGATGGCGGCCGATCTGCCCTACAAGGCGGCGGTCAAGGCGAAGGCCCCGGAGAACGATGATCTCTGCATCAAGGGCATCTGCCTCTATGGCAACATCGATATGGGCGTGACCTACCAGAACCACGGCGCTCCCTTGAGCCCGCTGGCCGTCGGCCCGCTCGACTATCTGGTGTCGAAGAATTCGAACGGTTCCTATTTCGGCGTCGGCCCCAACCAGATGTCCACGTCGTTCATCGGCTTGAGGGGGAAACAGGAAATCGGCGACAATCTGTACGCGGTCTTCAACCTGCAAACGCAGTTTGATCCGGCAAGCGGACAGACCTCCAGCGGCATCGGTTCCGTTGCGCAAAACAACGGGCTGGCCACCGCCCAGCAGAACGCGTTCAGCGATTCGTCCAAGGCTGGCCAGATGTTCAACAACGCCGCTTACTTCGGTGTGAGCTCGCCGATTTACGGCACGTTCACCATGGGCCGCCAGAGCGCGCTGAGCTCCGACCTCGTCGTCAACTATGATGCGTTGAGCGGATCGAACGCCTTTTCGGTGCTCACCTACCAGGGCGGAAACGGCGGTGGCGGCGACACCGAAGATCGCATTTACGACAACTCCCTCGAATACCGGCTGAATGTCGGCCCCGTCCGCTTGGCGGCTGAAGCGCAACTGCGTAACGGCGGTAACAGCAGTACGGGCAATGCTTTCGAAGGCAACATCGGCTTCGACTATATGGGCTTCTCGCTCGACTTCGTCGGCGGCAAGATCTACGACGCCTTGTCAGCGTCACCGTTGACGGCGGCGCAAGCCCAGGCGGCTACGGCTTTTGCCCTCGGCACCGGCCAGGTCGCGGGCACCGTGTCCGACAACGTCGTGTTCCAGGTCGGCGCGCGCTACACCATCGGACCGTGGAAGCTGTTCGCCGGTTACGAGCATCTCGACCTTGCCAACCCGAATAATCCGCTGGCGGCCGGTGCGATCGTCGAAGGCGGCTTCATCCTGACCAATCCCAACAACACCAACTTCCCGAACGACAAGATCCTGCAGACGGCCTGGATCGGCGCGAAGTATTCGGTCACGGCGGCTCTCGACATCACCGGCGCGTATTACCACGAGTGGCAGAACAGCTTTGGAACTGGGGCTCTCGCCGGCTGCAACACGGTCGTATCGTCGCAGTGCAGCGGCACGCTGGATGCTGTTTCGCTGGTGGTGGATTGGCGTTTCGCCCGGCACATGGACATGTATGCCGGCGCGATGTGGTCGCAGGTGACCAACGGTCTTGCCAGCGGCTTCCTGCAGACCAACGGGACGCCGGGAAACACGGGCAACAAGGCCAACTCCGTCGACCCCGGCATTGGCTTGCGTTACCAGTTCTGATGATCTGACAAACCAGGCAGGGATATTTGAGAATGCGTTTCAATCAGGCGCGTTCAAAAGTGTCCCTGCTACTTTTGGTGCTCAACCAGATGCGACCGCGACGCTGAAGGGTCAAACCGGTCGGCGAAATATTGCGTTTCGTGAACCACCTGTCCTTCGTGGAATTCCATGATGCTCACCGTGTAAGACGGTATGCCGTCATAGGTCAGGATGAATTCGGTGATCCAGAGATCGCCGCTGCCGATCATTCGCCTCACCGTAAAGCGCTTCTTGTTGGGCTGGACGGTCCGGCTTTCCTGAATGTTGTGCCGGCCGCGGATCCGCTCGCCCGATTGCGGGTACTCGAGCACGGCATCCTCGCGGTAGATTTCGTGTTCGGCGTTGAAATCGCTCGCGTCCGAAGCGGCCCAATGGCGCTCGAGCGCAAGGCGCACCGTTTGATTATCCATCTCGGCCTCCCCTCTCGCAGGCACCGGTTGCCGCGAATTTCGGAAGAAACGGTCATATCAATGTATAAGTAGCCGTCGAACCATCCTGCGTTCACGCGAAGCTTAGGCCTAATTTCGCCGTTGAGGCACCGCCATGAGCCATCGAATCCTTACTTTTTACGGCTCTTATCGTTCCGACCGGATGGGCATTCGGCTCGCCGAATTCGTGGTGGAGCGGTTTCGGCGCCGGGGCGAGGACGTCGAACTGATCGACGCCAAGGCGATCGACCTTCCGATGCTCGACCGGATGTACAAGGAGTATCCGCGCGGCAAAGCTCCCGAGCCGCTTGAGCGCCTGGCAGGCCAAATCCGCGATGCCGATGGCTTCGTCTTCGTCACCGGCGAATATAATTGGGGCGTGCAGCCCGGACTGAAAAACCTGACCGATCATTTTCTCGAGGAATGGTTCTGGCGCCCGGCGGCGATCGCGAGCTATTCGGCGGGACGTCTGTCCGGCGCGCGCGCCTCAACCGCCTGGCACGGCACCCTCTCCGAGATGGGGATGGTGGTGATCTCGAGCACGATCGCCGTTGGTCCCATCGGACAGACGCTTGACGCCGATGCTGCGCCGATCGGCGAAGGCGGCAAGGCTCTTGAACGTGCGTTCCCGCGCTTTGCCGATGATCTGACGTGGTGGGTGGAAGCGGCAAAGATGCAACGACAGCGCAAAGCTCCGCCGTATTGATCGTCTATCGTCGCCAAGCGTATATTCGGTTGGTGGCTTCGTGCGGGTCCGTGATGGGCTACACCTCCCAATCGATCTCCGCCCCGCAGGCGCAACAGACGGCGCAACCAAACATCCCGGCTAGGTAGTCTGATGCTTGCCCCTCGCTCATCTCTTCGGGGTCTTCGTCGATTAATTCAAGCGAGTTCGCAGAATGACACGATGGACAGAGCGCGGGCATATGGTGCCCCGGCCCGACGAAGTCTTCGCCATCCTTGATAGCGCGCGGCGCTGGAACCTTTATCATACCCTTCCGCCACAAATCCCAAAGCCGATACGTTTGCCAAACGTCAGATTTGCAGGCGACTTTAAGTGCCTCGATGTCTAGGGCGGCAATGCTGCGGCCTGCGGTATGTTTGCCCTCATTGAGATTGAGTAATGAAAGGCGATGCAGACTGACGCTATGATGCGTTAGAGATATTTCATGGCAGAGATCAACGTGTAGTCCTTTGCTTGGAAGCTTGCCCTCAAGCTTGCAGTGTTTTCGTAAAATCAGTTCGTCAAATTGCAGTCCATTGAACGAAATTACCTCGTCCGCCGCTAGAAGAAGCTTCACGAGCTTGTCAAACTCCGAAGGCAAAAAGAAATGCCACGTCATTTCGTCGAAAGCGCAAGCCACGCGCATTCGTGGTGCATGACGAAGTCGTGTTTCCACGTCGCGCGCGTTGCGAAATTGCTCGGAAAATAATTCGGTCTCTATGTCGAAACAGACGCGCAGTGTCTTCTTTGGCCTAACGGGCTTCTTCATTTACGGATGCTATCGCGTTGCTTTTCGGCCTCGACGATACTAGCAAAGAGCTTTTGAGTTTCGATTTGCGCATCGGCTTCACTTAGTTGTTTTCGGTCAACACGCTCGGATATTTGAAGGCGCTGAGCGTTGAACGCCGCGATGAGGTCCATATAGCGATAGTTGGCCTTGCTAAAGGCTTGGACGATGCGAGGATTGGAGCACTGAGCCGACGCGACGAAGGTTTTGAGCGTGCCGTCAATCCTCTTATTCCTGCATTCGGTGATTGCCGCGACCATTTCGCTTTGCGCGATCACCATGGGGTCTCGTGGCGGCTGACTAAAAGACGCTTGCGGCGGCGGCGCGACCGGTGCGGGTGCTGACGCGACGGCCGTACTTTGCTTGTTCAATAGCAGGCCGACACATTTCATCGGCGTCAGCGGACCGGCGTTGGCTTCAATCGCGGCGGTGATCAAGGCGTCGGGAAGAATGCGTGCCAAGCCGTCTTGCCTTCGGACGGTCTCGCGAAGCGCATCACACGGCGACAGCGTCCCGTAATTGACGAAGATCGCCCCCGCGATCAATGCCGTGAAGATGCCCAGCGTCTTTAGTGTTGTGCCGCCCCCGGCCATAGCCATCCCTCCCGGTGGGATCATCGGGTAAACTACGTTTCTGTCAATCAGGGGATGCACGCGGTCAGCCGCGTTCAGCGCGAGACGCACGGCTTGCCGCATGGGACCAGGGCAGTCTATAAAACGCATTCGGCGCGCACCGCTTGTGGCACGTCGTCGAGCGAGTGTCAGCTAAATTCGAGAAGTCCGGCTTCTAAGTGCTTGATCTTCCATATGTTGCGGGCGTAGTTCAATGGTAGAACGGCAGCTTCCCAAGCTAAAAACGCCGTTTTAACCGCGATTTCAAAAACCCCAATCAATGCAGCGAAAACCCCCTATTTTACAGGGGCTCTCTTGCTATTGGGGCTTCGCTTCCCGCTCCAAAATCCAATGAAAAAGGGCGGCGCGAAACCGGAAAGTGTCCACCAAATGGCCACCAAATTTAGCGTGGGGAAACGCCCAAAACACACCGATCCGAACGCCCCTATCAAGGCGCGTAAACTGTCGGACCAACGCATCGAAGCGATGCGAGAGTTTGATGCGCGCGGTACGTTCCGGGATAGCGTCGTTCCGGGCTTGCGCATCCGCGTCGGCGTGCACCGCTCGACATGGCTTTTCTTCCAGCGCCGCCGGATCAAGGGAGATCGTTCGACGACTTTCCGTAAACTCGGTACGTGGCCGCTGATGGGCGTCGAGGCGGCCCGGAAAGAGGCCCTGATTATTGCAGGCAAGGTCGCGGGCGGAAACATAGAGCCCAGCAGGCGCAACGCCACGAAGTTTGAGGCGGCCTTCGCGGGGTACCTCGAGCACTTGAAGGCGCAAGCCGCGAAGCGTGGGAAGCCGCCGCGCTGGCACGATAACGTCAAGAAGCTCGGCGACACCATCATCCTGCCGAAGTTTGGCAAGTGGACCTTGACTGAATTAGCCAACAGCCCCGATGCGGTCGCTGACTGGCATGTTGACGTCACGAAGCGCAATGGTCCGGTTTCCGCCAACCACTGCGCGCGCGTGGTTCGTGCGGCTTACAAGCGAGCTGGGCGGCGCGACATCAGCCTGCCTGCCCGATTGCCTACATCAGCGGTTGAGTTCAACGACGAGACTCCGTCACAGAAGGCACTCGATTTCAAAAAATTTCCAG
>Ga0208193_1000115_pt1 | contig 57810 bp, 53 predicted proteins | sample June2015DPH_17_2_FD_184716 | JGI IMG/M metagenome (GOLD analysis project Ga0208193, IMG submission 184716) | Peatland microbial communities from SPRUCE experiment site at the Marcell Experimental Forest, Minnesota, USA - June2015DPH_17_10... | ecosystem: Environmental > Terrestrial > Soil >...
GGATTGAAGGCCGCCGACGATAAGAAGAAAGCGCCGCCGCCTTCGCCTTCGCCGCTCGACCGCTACGTCGCCGAAGCCGAAGCGCGAAGGGGCGATGCCCTTGCCACCACGCCCGGGTCCATCTGGATTTCCGGCTCGCGTCTGGCCGACGCCGCGCGCGACGTGCGCGCCAGCCAAACCGACGACATACTTACCATCGTCGTGGCCGAGCAGGCTTCGGCCGTAACGTCCGGCGCCACGAGCAGCAGCCGCAAATCGAGCACCGCGAATGCCATCACGAGTCTGCTCGGAATCAAGAGCCCCACCGGACCATTGGCGAACCTTGCCAACATGTCCGGAGACACGGAGCTTGCGGGGCAGGGAAGCACCACGCGTACCACTACGCTGACCACTACCCTGACGGCCCGCGTGACGGCTGTGCTGCCCAACGGCGGCCTGGTGGTGGAGGCTTCCAAGGACATCCTGATCAACTCCGAGCACCAGATCATCACCGTGCGCGGCGTGGTCCGCCCCGACGATATCGATTTCACCAACAGCGTCGCATCGACGCGCCTCGCCCAACTCGAATTGCGGGTGAACGGAAAAGGCGTGGTGGGCGATGCGATCCGCCGGCCCAACGTTCTCTATCGTTTCCTGCTGGGGATTCTTCCCTTCTAAAGCCATGCACTCCCGAATGCTCGCTCTCATCCTGATGCCGCTGCTGGCATCCGCCGCCCGCCTGAAAGACGTTGTGGATATCGAAGGCGTGCGCCAGAATCAGCTCATCGGCTACGGCCTGGTGGTTGGCCTCGCGGGGACCGGCGATAAGCAGACCACCATTTTCTCCAACCAGAGTCTCACCAACATGCTGGAGCGCATGGGCGTGGCAGTTTCGCCCACCGCCATCCTGGTGAAGAACACCGCCGCGGTGATGGTCACGGCGACCTTGCCGCCGTTCGCGCAGCCCGGCACGCGCATCGATGTGACGGTGGCCGCGATCGGCGATGCCGCCAATCTGCAAGGCGGCATCCTGATTCTGACGTCGCTACGCGGCGCCGACGGGCAGGTGTATGCCGTGGCTCAGGGAGCGGTGGTGACCGGAGGTTTTTCCGCAGGACGCGGCGGCGCCAATCAAACGGTGAATCATCCGACCGTGGGCCGCGCGCCGAATGCCGCTATGGTGGAGCGGGCCGCTCCGTCGGTGGAACCGAAGACGGTGGCGCGGCTGCAACTGCGCGAGCCCGATTTCACCACGTCGGCGCGCATTGTGGAAGCCGTCAACAAGAAGTTCGGCAGCGAGGGCAAGCCGGCGGCGCATGCCGAGAATTCGGGGCTGGTGAGTGTGACCATCCCGGCCGAGTATGCGACCCGCACCACGGAATTCCTCGCCGAGTTGGAGACGCTTACGGTGGAACCCGACCGCGCGGCGAAGGTCATTATCAACGAGCGCACCGGCACGATTGTGCTGGGCAAAGAAGTGCGCATTTCGCCCGTCGCCATTATGCACGGCACGCTAAACGTGGAAGTGCAAACGGTAGCCGCCGTTTCGCAGCCGCAGCCGGAATCGCAGGGGACCACACAGGTGACGCCGCAGGATAAAGTAGCCGTGACGCAAGAGAAATCGCGCAACGTGGTGCTGAAGCAGGGCGCGACGGTGGAAGAATTGGTGCGCGCGCTGGCGGCGATCGGCTCGACGCCGCGCGACGTCATCGCTATACTGCAAAGTCTCCGCGCCGCGGGCGCGCTGGAAGCGGAAATCGAGGTGATCTAAATGGACGGAATTTCACTCGCGCAGGCCGACCCGAAGCTTCTCGCGAGCAGCAATCTCAAACAGACGGACAGCCCAGCGAAGATTCACGACGCCGCACAGCAGTTCGAAGGCTTATTGCTTGCGCAGATGCTCGGGAGCATACATCAAGGCGGCGGCTGGCTAGGGTCGAGCGACGATTCCTCCAGCGCCGCGACTGGCTTCGCCGAGCAGCAGTTGGCCGGGATGATCGCTCAAAAGGGCGGCCTGGGGCTGTCTACGATGATATCGGCGGGCCTCACGCGCGAAAGCAAGCGCTAGTAGCTGGAGTCACGACGACAGAGTCGCGCGAAGGACGTTGCGTCAGCGGTCGCTTTGTGGGGCAGCGAATCCTGCGGCGGGCTCTTTCACTTCATCTGCGCACCCGTCAGTTTCTGCCGCCGGAAGCGTTCCTGCCAGGCCTCGTGTTGCTCATCTAAGCGCGTGCATCGCCTTCGCCAAAGCGTGTCCGCAGTAAGGTGCGGACACGGCGCGCGCCGCTTCGCGGCACTCACGCGATGGCAAGCTAAAGCATACCCCACCAATATGCGCGGTGTTTAAAAGCTCCAGGCCTGCGATCCGCCCAGTGCATCCTGCGTTGCCGCTTGCGCCCACACATTACCCGATGGCGCCGCCGCCGGCCTGGTCTGTTGTTGCAGTACGCCGTCCCAGCCCTCCTTCAACGTTGTCAGCAGCCCCAACGTTTCCGCCAACGGTTCGTCGATCTGCTTGAAGTTCGCCTCGGTGATCCGGCGCATCATGTAATCGTAGAGCTGCGCCAGATTCTTGGAGATCGGCCCACCCTGCTTGTGGTCTAGTACCGTCGTCAGCTCCGACAGAATGTCGTGAACCTTCGTGATGGACTTCGACCGTGCGCGAATGTCCTTCGCTTGCAGATGGCGCCGGGCTTCCCGCACCTCGGAGATCGCCCCTTGGTACAACAGGCAAATCAGTTCCACAGGTTCCGCGGATAGGATCCGGCTTTCCAGGTAGGCGTTGTGTGCGTTGCGCGGCATAATCTAATCTCACTCCACTTATCGGTTCGGACTATTGGATCATTAGGTACTGCGGAAAATCGGCCAGGCCGTAGCGCCCGGCGCGTGCCGGCTGTTCTGCCACCAGCGTGCAGCTTTCATTGGCGCGCCGGGCTTCCAGCTTCACCTGCCCGCCATTGCGGTTCACACGATAGGCTGCGCTGGCGCCGTAATGCAGGCGCATCGGCTCGAGTTCCCAATCCGCGCCCGCGATCATGTGGATTCCGCCATCGCGATTCACCAGAATCGCCATGTCGCAATCTTCCGGACCGGCCGTACGGGCCGCCGCAAAGATCTCTTCCGCATGTCTTAGGAACGCGCTCACAGTTTTCTTATCGCCCCAGGGGGCGGGATCGTGAGCTATTTTTGGCGGCTGAAAAAGCGGCGGTTTCAGTCGAAAAGAATCTCGGAGGCGTTGTTTTGTCAAAACCAGTGTCCATGATCGGAATTGAGCCGGATGAACTGCGATGGGTCAAAATCCTGGTCTCGCTGCTGCGCCATCCCAACCCGGGAATACCGGAATTGGCGCGCCAAGCTTTGCAGTATCTCGTCCAAGCTGCCAGCCAGCGGACGCCATCGCCAGACCTGCCTCTAAGTGAAAACGAGCACCGTCGTCCATGAAATCTGGTATCATAGAACACATGTTGGGCTGCGGTTTCTCCCTCCATCGATCACTCCCCCTTCTGGGACTGGTTCTTTCCTTGACAACGGCCTCTTTGGCCCAAACTGTTTCTGCTCCCTCGGTGACGGCGCGCCTGCGCACCTTATTCGCCGAGAGCTTCACGGCTGAGAAGCTGTGGAAGTGGCAGAAGCGCCTGAACTTGCAGGACTGGAACGTCACCGTATCCCTGGCGCGCGCTGCCGCGCTGAAGCCCAAAACGCTGGGGAACATCCATTGGGATACCGATAAGAAGACCGCCATCATCCATGTTCTCGACCCGGCCGATTACACTCTGCCGTTTGAGGCGATGCTCCAGGATATGGAATTCACCGTGGTCCACGAGTTGATTCACCTGGAGCTTTCTCCCGTGCTGGCCCCGCTGCAGCGCACCGACGAGAATCGCCGCGACGAGGAACACGCCGTCAACCACATGGCCCAGGCGCTGCTCGACCTCGACCGCGCCAGGTAGCCGGCGCCCGCAGGACCCCATGCTAAAGTGCATGGAGTGACCGCCCGAACTCTCTATCAGGTTCTTGAAGAAACCACCCGAGTGCACGGGTCCGCGCCCGCGCTGCGCCAACCCGTCGGGCACGGCAAGGATGGCTACCTCACCTATTCCTGGAACGACTATAAGCAGGCAGCCGACGAAATCGCCGCGGGCCTGCACGCGCTCGGCATCGCCAAGGGCGACGTAGTGGCGCTCGATTCCGAGACGCGTCTCGAATTCTATCTGGCCGACCTCGGCATCCTGGCAAATGGCTCCATCGCGGCGGCGCTCTATCCCAGTTATCCGCCCAAGGATTTGATCCGCACCATCGAATCGGTGGCCGCGCGGGCGGTCTTCGTCGAGGACGCGAAAACCTTCGAGACGCTGCGGGCCGCCGCGGTTCGCCACTGGGTTCTGCTCACCGGCGAGGCTGAAGGCGCGCTCTCCCTGGCCGCCCTGCGCGAACTGGGGCGCAAAGCGATGGCGGATAATCCCCAACTGGCCGGCGCACTGCGCGCGCAGCTTACGCCTGCCGACCCCGCAATTCTCTATCTGACATCCGGCGCCACCGGCGAGCCCAAAATGGCGTTGGTGACGCATGCCGCCATTGTGGCCAATATCGATATGGGGCCGGCCGTGCTTCCGCTGGGACCGGAGGATTCCACGGTGGCGTTCCTGCCCTCGGCGCACATCGCGCAACGCGTAGTGATCGAGATGTTCCCGCTCCGCTGGGGCATGCCGGTGACGTTCTTCGAAAGCCTGATGAAGCTGCCGCAGGATATTCGCAAAGTGCGCCCCACCATTCTTCTGGCGCCGCCGCGTATGTGGGAGCGCATCTACTCCACCATTTGCACGGAGCTTCGCAAGCGCCCCGCCGTCGCGCGTAAAGCATTCTATGCCGCGCTGGCGCTGGGCCTCGCCGCGGCGCGCCATCGAAGGCAGGGCAAGCCCGTTCCGCTGCGCATTCGTTTGCCGCTGAGCCTGGCGGACCGCCTTATGTTCCGCAAGGTGCGCGAGCGCTTCGGCGGCCGGATTCGCGTGGCCGCCTCCGGCGCCGCGCCCTTGGGCAAAGATCTCGCCGAGTTCTACGAAGCCATCGGCATGCCGCTGATCGAGGGCTACGGCTTGACCGAAGGCGGCGTGGTGTCGCTGAATCCGCTCGACCGCCCGAAGCCCGGCAGCATCGGCAAGCCGCTGCCGGGCGTGGAAGTCCGGCTATCGGAGGACAGCGAGATTCTGATCAAGAGCCCGTGCCTGTTCATCGGCTATCTGAACGACCCCGAAACTACCGCCGAAGTTTTGAGCGACGGCTGTCTGCACAGCGGCGACCTGGGCCATATCGACGAAGAGGGATACATCTTCATCACGGGCCGCAAGAAGGAGCTGATTGTCTCCTCCACCGGCAAGAAGGTTTACCCTTCGCGCCTCGAGAGCCTGTTCAAGATGGAGCCGCTCATCAACCACGTGCTTCTGATCGGCGACCGGCTGCCTTTCGTGACCGCGCTATTCACCGTCAATATCGCGGCGGCGCACACTCTCAAAGGCATGGACGAATGGAAGGGGCGTCCCGAAGCGGAAGCGACCCAGGCGCCGCCATTGCTGGCCGAAATCCACAAGGCCGTGGCGCGCGTCAATAAGCTGCTCGCGCCGTTCGAGCAGATCCGCAAATATCGCGTGCTGCCGCGCGAGTTTTCCATCGAGCAGGGCGAGCTGACCGCCACCATGAAGGTGCGGCGCACGCGGGCCATGGAGAATTTCAAGGAGCAGATTGAGGAATTGTACGCGGGACGGGAATAAGAAAATCTTCCCGAGCAAGCGAGCGATTCAATTCCTGTGTCAACGTCTCCTGTGTCAACGTCTCCCGCGTCAACGCCGAACCGCGCGTGCATCTGCCGGTTTCACGCCGGTCGCGGCGGCCGCCGAAGTTTTGTGCGGATGCCGATCGAAGAATTCGAAAACCTTAGGTTCCACCAGCGCCACAACGGTCAGGTGCGTCGCGCCGGGTACCTCCAGATACTGCGGATCGAGCCCCGCCTCTTTGGCCGCCTTCACCATGTTCCGCGAACTGGCAACGGGCACTTCATCGTCCTGGTCGCCGTGGCAGATCAGGATCGGCATTCCCTTGAGGCGGTCGAAGGGGAAACCGGCCGGGCGCGTGGCCGCCGCACTGGCCGCCATCGCCGCCCATTTTTCGGCGTATTTCTCGCCCATGTACCAGGTTCCCGCGCCGCCGGAGGAATGGCCGAAGAGATAGATGCGGCCCGCGTCGACGGGGTATTCTTTGGTCACCAGATCGAGCACGTTGAGCGCGTCCTTTTCGCTCAACTCACCCTGCCGCAGCCGTGAAGGATCGGCGGCGAAACCTCCGCGCCCAGGCCCGGCACCGGCTGCCGCGTTAGCGGGCGGTCGATTCAGAGAATTCGCCCCCCACCCGGCGCTGGGACGGTAGCCCATGGGGCAGACTACCAGGTAGCCGTGCTGCTCGGCGAGCTTCGCCAGAATGTGGTCGTCGCGGTCGAAGTAATAATCCTGGTCGCGCGTGTTGCCGTGAAGCACCAAGACCATCGGCAGTTTCGATTTGCCATCCCACTTCACGGGCGCGTACACGTGGTAGGCCATCATTTCGCCCGCTTCTTCAAACCAGTAGTAGCGTTCGTGGTCGCCCTTGGCGCGGTATAGCGGATCCTTTCCGGCCTCCAGCGACTTGAGAATGCTATTGGAGGACACTACGCCCGCGGCGAAATCGTACGGCGGCTGGGGCTGGTAGGGCAGCCCGAAATCGGCCCCGTTCAGTTGGCGGCGGCCCATGTTGACGGTTTCCGCCAGCACGTAGGGATAGCGAACCGACGCTTTGGCGCCGTCGCGACCCTGGATCAGGGTGAGCCGATGTTCAATGGCCGCGTGATCCCGCGTGATGCCCTTGACCACCGCCACCGGAGAGACCACTGTCGCTAACAGGGTTGCGCCATCCATCAGTTCCGCATGGACAAGGTAGGCGCCATCGGGCACGCCGTCCAGGTTGGCGTATATGCCAAAGGGCTGCTCGATCAGATCGCTCGCGGGAAGGTCGAAGACGCCGATCTGGCGCACTGCTTTGTCATCGTCGTGCGATAAGGACACCCTTACCTTCAGCGCTTCCGTTCCCTTGTAGGACGCGGGATATGTCTGCGCGAGACGGACCATGAAGGGCAGCGACGAATCCGCTACTACCGTATCGGGCCGCAGCGCCAGTGACCATTGGTACTCCTGCTTCGCGTCCCAGGCGCCGCCTTTGAGCAACACATACGCGTTGGCCAGCTTGCGGCGGGCCTCGCCTCTGGGAATGCCGGAGGTGCTTTCTGCTATCAGCTTGTCGGCTTGAGCGGCAGCGTCGCCGGTCGCTGAACGCCGCAAGGTGCGCACGGCAGAGGAGAGAGCTTGATAGTCCGGTTGGCGGTCGGGCGTTATGCCGGGAGCGGGTGTCTGTGCTGCCAGCATAGTGGCGGCGACGAATGCCACAACCCAGGCTACTGCGATGATTCGGATTGAGCGCTGACGGCAAGCTAAAGCATGCCCCACCTTTGAGAAGCACCGGCGGCAAAGACCGCCGGCGTTACCGGGTTTTGATCGCATTGGCATTCCTTTAGATCTCTAGGGCGGCTGTACTGTCGCCGAAGGAATCGCGCCGGACGCCGGTTCGATTCATCATCGCCAGGAACAGGTTCGCCACCGGCGTGTCCTTCTCCGTCGCCACGTGTCTGCCGGTTGTGATGGTCCCATTCGCGCCGCCCATTACCAGGATGGGCAACTTCTCATGCGTGTGACGATTGCTGTCGGCGATGCCGCATCCGTAGAGAACCATCGAATGGTCCAGCAGCGTGCCGTCCCCATCCTGCGTCGCCTTTAGCCTGGCGATAAATTGCGCGAACAGCTCTACGTGGAAGGTATTGATCTTCGTCAGTTTCTCGAGCGACTCCGGCAGGTTGCGGTGGTGTGAAAGCGGATGGTGAGGCTCGGAAACTCCAATTTCATCGTACGTCCGGACGCTGCCCTCGCGCCCGATTACCATGCTGGTGACTCTGGTCAAATCCGTCTGGAAGGCCACGAACTGCAGATCGAACAGCAGCTTCGCATGATCGGCGAACACCGCGGGAATGCCCGCCGGCTTGTCGATGGAGGGAGCGATGTTACGTCCGTCGGTCTCGGCTTTTTCGATGCGCCGCTCCATTTCGCGGATCGAATCCAGATATTCGTCTACTTTGCGGCGGTCGGAGGCGCCGAGAGTGCCGGAAAGCTTTTGGGCTTCGTCGCGAGCCATGTCGAGCAGACTCTTGCGGTAGCGTTCGCGGCGGGCCCGCGTAGCTGCGTCGAGACTGGTATCGACATCGCCAAACAGCCGCTCGAAGATCGCGCGAGGATTGGCTTCCGGCGCCAGCGGCGTGGACGGCGTGCGCCACGAAATGCTGTTGGTGTAGGCGCAGCTATATCCGGAATCGCAGTGCCCCACCACGCGGCTATCGTCCAAGCCTAATTCGAGCGAGGCCAGACGCGTGTCCGCGCCGTTGGCCTGTGCGATCACCTGATCGGCGGAGATGCCGACGTGGATGTCCGAGCCGCCGGTCTTCTTCGGGTGCGCAGCGGTCAAAAAGCTGGAGGCGGCGCGCGCATGATCGCCGCCGCCGTCGCCCAGCGCGTTGGCGTTGTTGTCCATCAGGCCCGAGATCACCAACATTCGATCGCGGAACGGTTCCAGAGGCTTGAGCGTCCGGGTGATCTCAAAGGCGTTGCCCACGGTCTTGGGCGTCCAGTTGTCCATCACGATGCCGTTCGGCACGTATACAAAAGACGTTCGGACGGGGGGCGCGGCGAGCTTGCCGGGCGCGGCAAAGGCGGGAACCATGGCGTCCAGCATGGGCAGGGCAATGGCCGCGCCGATGCCTCGCAGAAACGTTCGCCGTTCCAGGTACTTTTGGGTCACAAACATTTGAGTCTCCTTTACTGATCTCAAACATATCGCGTTCACATGAGTGTGAACGCTGCACGCATAAGTGCGTGCGCCACATTTTTTGCCACTGGAGCGGCACGACGCTCCTCGAAGGGAACACTGTTGACAATGCCGAGAACCAGGCTGGAAAAACGATATTGATTCGCAGCCAGGCCGGCCACGATCTGGTTCACCGCCGGCCGATCGTACGTTTCCAGTCCCCTGCCCAGCGCGTATATCAGCATCTTCTCCGTCATGGCCTTCGCAAAAGCATTCGGGTCGGACATCAGAATATCGGCGAGGCCTTTCGCGCCTAGGAAGTTGCGTCCGTCCGGAAGCTGCCCCGACGCGTCGATGGGGAACTTGCCGTCCTTATCCCGCCACTGGCCGATGGCGTCGTAGTTCTCGAGCGCGAAGCCAAGAGGATCCATGCGGGAGTGGCACGAGGCGCAGACCGCGTTGGCCCGGTGCTGCTGCAATTGCTCGCGGAGCGACGCGCTGACGCCTACCGCCGTCTCGTCCAAGTCCGGCACATTGGCAGGCTTGGCAGGTGGAGGCGTGTTCAGAATATTATCGAGGACCCACTTGCCGCGAAGCACCGGCGATGTCCGGTTGGAGTAGGACGACATGGTGAGCACGCTCGCCTGCGTCAGCACGCCCTGCCGGTTCGTGCCGGTGAGATCCACCTTGCGGAATTCGGCGCCCTGCACGCCCGGAATCCCGTAGAATTCCGCCAGGCGCTGGTTTAGGAAAGTATATTTTGCGTCGATCAGGTCCGTAACCGGCCGGTCTTCCCGCATCAGATATTCCAAGAAGAGCTCGGTCTCTTTCTGGATCGACATCTTCGTATATTCGGTGTACTGCTGAAATTTTTTGCGCTCGGGCTCGTGCGATTCGAGCCCCCGGAATTGTAACCATTGACCGCCGAAATCGTCGACCAGCGCGATGGATTTCGGATCCTTCAACATGCGCTGCACTTGCGCTTTCAATTCCGCGGGACGGCGGAGTCTCTGTTCCGCCGCGAGGCGCAGCAACTCATCGTCGGGCGTGCTGCTCCAGAGAAAATAGGAGAGGCGCGAGGCTAACTCGTAGTCGCTTACCGGGCGCGCAGTTGGCGTCGCCGGACGCGCCGTTGTCGCAGCTGGACCCGCCGTTGCCGCCGCCGCAGGTTTGCGGTCTTGTTCGATCCGGAAAAGGAAGTTGGAGGATATGAGCATCCGCTGAATGGCCAGACAGAGCCCTTCGCGGAACGAATCGCCTTGCCGCCGCACCATCTCTACGATGCCGGTGAGTTGGTCGACTTCCTGCCTGGTCGCGGGACGGCGGTATACGCGTCCAGCCACAGTAGCGACAATCTTCCTGGCGCAGGCTGGCGTCTCTTCCGTGCAGACGAAGATCTTTTTTCGGCTTTCCTCGGACGGGCCGGTTACCTGGTTAAACGGTCCGATGATCTCCAGGTTGCTGACGAAAAATCCAACTGCGGCGCCGCCGCCGAAAACGCCATTGCCAGCGGCTGCGGCTAGCTCATCGTTGTTGTTGGGCGCGGCGCTGTTGGACACGGCATTGGGGCGGGGGCCACGCGCGGCCGCGGGTGCGGCTGCTACGGCAGGGCTTCCAGCACGGCCTCCGGCGGCCAGATCGGGCGAGGCTGCGGTGGTCGGTGTCGTAATTTGGATCGGCGTTTGGATTGGCGCGGCGCCTCCCTGCACAGCAGCAGTAGGCGTCGCTACAGGGCTTCCATCAGACGCCCCTGGCAAAGCCGCGGTAGCGGGCGTTGTGATTTGGACTGGCGTGGTCCCTCCCGGTCCTGGAGCAGGGGGGGCGCCTCTGCCTCCTCTTCCGCCGCGACCTCCCCGGCCACCGCCACGCGCCGCCGGCGGGGGCAACTTCGAGGGATTCGGTCCGTGAAACGCGACCGGCAGTCCTTCATAGATGCGCAGGAACGAAGCCGACAGCCAATGTTCGCCGGCCGTGACGTGCGTGCGGAACTGTTTTCGCTGCCCCGATACCTCACCCGTCGGCGGGACGGGATACGAGAGTTCGCTCACCTGCTTGCCATCGATCCAGAAGGCCACCTGGAGGGGCTCGGAGGTGGGAGGCCGGGCGCCGCGCAGCAGTCCGGCGATGTCGTAGTCGCCTTCCACGGGAAAAGTATGCATCACGTGAAGCGCGCTGGGCAGGCTCAGCCCGGTGAGGTCGTAATCGGTTTTTACGCCGGGCGTGGCGTCGAAATCGACATACCAGGGCTCGTGCTTGACCAAAGTGGGTTTCATCGGCGGCGGACCGTACAGCGCCGTACGCGCGACTTTTTCGGCCGCCGAGACGTACTTCTCCATCAGGGCCGGCGACATGGAGAGTACATCGCCGATGTTGTCGAACCCGTAACCGCTGTCGTCCGGCGGAAAGTCGGCGGCCGGCTGGAAATCGACGCCCAGCAGGTCGCGGACGGAATTGTCGTACTCGGTTCGATTGAGGCGGCGGGCGGTGATGTGGCCGGGATCGGGTTTGACGGCCAGGTCCTCGCGATCGAGCTCGCTCGAAATCCACTTGGTGACAGCCGCCAGTTCGGATGCGGCCGGCCGCGCCATTCCCGGCGGCGGCATCTGTCCCGAACGCAGCTTTTCGAGGACCAGTTCCCAGTGCGGGCGATCTCCGGCGACGGAATCGGCGCTGGTGAAGATCTGGAGATTCAAACCGGCCGATTGCACTTTCGCGCTGTGACACCCGAAACAGGTCTTAGCGATAAACGGCTGAACGGTAGACTGGAAACCGGCTTGATCGGGTGTTGCGGCCGCCAGGACACCCGCCAAGAGAGTAACCGCGGGAATTTTCGACGCAGAGACGCAGAGACGGAGAGTCGGAAAAAGAGTAACGGCACGCGCGCGCCCAACAATGGAAAGGCGCCTTCCGAGCGCACGATGGAGCATCAGCGTTTACACCTTTCACGAATTATACCGGCGAGCCCGCTCGGAACACACCGATCCAAAGGATGGGTAAGGCTCAATACAAGGGCCGCGTGAGTTACCGGGTCGGGGGAGGAGTGCTGGGAATCGCCCCGGGGCATCAATTCCGGCCGGGTTCCGCGGGGGTTTGCGGGCGGCCGGGGCGGCAAACGGCGGGGCATCCTCATGGTCGACGACGGGAGCTTGGGGGGCTGCGCGAGGTGGGGTTTTCGGATTTTGACGGAACGAAACCAATTTCGCGGAACTGGTGTGGATTGTTGGGGTTGCGGGGTACGCAGGGCATGGCCCCGCGCGACTTTGAGGCGCTGGTCGGGATCGGCGAGGTTGTGGTGTTTCGGCGAGATCGGCGAGATCCTCGGCGGTTTCGTCGAACACGATTTGGCAGGGGCGAAGACTCCGTGCTTTAGCGCGTTGACGCGGAATGCGGCGCTGCCCCGGGGAGCGCGCGGGCCGGCCCCAGCTTGTTTGGTAGTTTCCGTACGGATGAACCTCGACTTGAGGCTAGCAGACGTTCTTGGGGCGGCAAGGTGAAAAACGGCTTAAGTGCTTTAGAAAGGGCCGAAAATAAAGTTAATAATCTGTGATCGTGTTTTCTGGGAGGCGCGGAATTAAGCTGCGTTTCCCGCCGTTTAAAGCACTCTGTCAGGGGCGGCCAGGGGAAGTGTTCTCTTCACGCCTCCGATTTTCAAAGCGCGTTCACACGAGTGTGAACGCTGCACGCACGAGTGCGTGCGCCACGATTTGGCCGCCGGCGGCCCTTCCAAACAAGGGATACGGTTTGAAAAGATCAAAGCGGACCTGGGGACCCCGCTGGCAGCCCATGGGGCCGCCCCACCCATCATACGCGCAGGGTAAACGATTCGCCCAGGTAGACCCGCTTCACTTCCGGGTCGCGTTCCAGCGCCTCCGGCGTGCCTCCACGGAAGATGCGGCCTTCGTTGATGATATAGGCCGTGTCCGTCACCACCAGCGTCTCGCGCACGTTGTGGTCGGTGATCAGGATGCCGATGCCGCTGCGCTTTAAATCGAAAATGATGCGCTGGAGCTCCAGCACCTGAATCGGATCGATGCCCGAGAACGGCTCGTCCAGCAGTAGAAAGCTCGGGTCGATCACCAGCGAGCGCGCAATCTCGACGCGGCGCCGCTCGCCGCCAGACAACATGTAGCCGCGGCTGCGGCGCACCTTGTCCAGGCCAAGCTGGTCGATCAGCCGCTCCATTTTTTCGCGGCGGTCGCGATTGCGCAACGGCAATGTTTCGAGAATCGCCAGCAGATTCTCTTCCACCGTGAGCTTGCGGAAAACCGATGCCTCCTGCGGAAGATAGCTGATGCCCCGCCCCGCGCGCTTATACATCGGCAGGTGCGTGATGTCTTCGTCGTCCACCAAAACGGTGCCGGAATCGGGGCTGATCAGGCCCACAATCATATAGAACGACGTCGTCTTGCCCGCGCCGTTTGGTCCCAGCAAGCCTACCACTTCGCCCTGCTTCACGGCCAGGGACACATCGTGCACCACACGCCGGCCTCGATACGATTTGGAAATTTCGCGGGTCTTGAGTTCGCTCATGCGGCGCTATTTCTTGTGGTGGCGGGTGATGCGGCTTTGCACCGGATCGCTTGAGATTCCGCTTCCCTGAAGGTTGCCATCGCTCGCGGTGTAAGTCAATTCCTGCCCTTCCATATGGCCGCCTACGTTATCCACCATTTTTGGGTGGCCGCCGTGCAGAATCACTTTTTGATCGTCCACGTAGTATTCTCCGTGCTCGGCCGTGCCGGTACGCGTCTTGTCGGGCGCCACTTGAACGATTTCCACCGCGCCGTCCGCGAACGCCTTTTCGAGACGCGAATCGGCCCCCGATTCGGCCAGATAGGCGTGCAAATCGTGGCTCTTCACCTTCATATCGGAGCGCGTCAACTGCACGCCGCCAGTGTAGATTGCCAGGCGATTCTGATCGGTGTAAACCAGGTGCGGCGCCCGCACCACGGTCAACACCGGCGGGGCGTTTTTCTTCTGCGCGTCGTCTTTCGGCTGCTCCCAGAAAGTGGAGAGTACGCTGCCGTCGGCCACCAGGCCGCGCTTTTCGGGATGGTCCTGATCGCGGTCGAGGTCGATCTTATCGGCTTGAATCTTGTCCGCCCCCTGCCACATCTGCGCGCTGCCCAGGTAGTGAATGGTGTGGTTCTTATTGGTGGATTCCATGTGCCGCGCCTGCGCGTGCAGCGGTTCGTCGCTATTCAGCATCTGCGAGTTCCGCTTGGGATCTTTCTCGGGCATGCGGCTGGAGCTGACGTTGCCGTCGGCTATGAAATCTCCCGAGCTCTGGTTCATGCGGATGCGGTCGGCGGTGGTGGTTCCCGAGGCGTCCCAAAGCCGCGCGCCGGTTTGCAGCACGATCACGTTCTGTTTTTGGTCGAGCGTGGCATCTTCGGCGCGCGCATGCCGCTCGCCCTCGTCGTAGATGAAGCCGCCATTTTGCTCCATGGACGATATATTGCTGGTCCCCGGCTCGAAACGCGCCGAGATCTCGCGGCTCGAAGTGATGGACACGGCGCGATCTTTCTTACGCTCTTCCGCGTTCGGGTCGGTCTGGGTCTTTACGTCGATGGCGCGAAACGTATCGATGCGGTTCTGCGCGCCGTATGCGATCACCATGTTCCTGCCCGAAAGAATCCGATGATGCTGCACGGGCGTGTTGGGCAGGAATTCCAGCGTGCCTGGATTGCGCGCGATCACGGTTTCGAGGTCCTTCCCGCCCGGCCGCATCTTCATCTCGATGGTGTCGCTTTTCAAAATATGCGTCTCGGTCAACTCGCGCCCCGGCATCGGCAGCGGCTTGGCGGCGGCAGTGGCATCGCCGCTGGCAACCACGCTATCGAGCTGGCTTTCTTTATGCTCTCCGTCCACCTGCACATGGAAAACCATCTCGACGTGCCGGCCCGTAACCGTGGTTTCAGACGATTCCGACGTCTCTACCACCCGCGCATTGCCGTCTCCCGTCATCTTCTGCACTTCGCCCTTGTCGTCGAAATCCATCAGCAGGTCGTCGGCCGCATATTGAAGATTGCGGTTGGTATGCGTATCCGGATTCGTATACAAATCCGTGCCATGCGCTTTGGTGGCGTGAACCTGTTGAATGTATTCGCGGTCGCGCAGCTTGATCACCGGGTTCTCGCCTTCCACGACGGTGTTTTCGCGCGTCAACCGGCCCCAGGGGGTCAGCAGGACTTCGCCGGTCAATTCGTGATAAATCAGGTTGCCGGCCTCAATGGTCATCGGTTTGACGTCCGGAGGATGGCGATGCACCAACACGTCTTTCTTGAGCTGCAGCTCGTGCGTGTCCGGATCGTAATAGGCGCCGGTCGCCGCGCCGTCGCCGTTCTCGAAGGTGAACGTGGCTGGCTGCTCGGTCTCCGCGCGGCCGGTATCGGTGTTGAGCGTGACGCCGGACGTCTTGATGGAAACCAGCTCGTGGGCAGGCTTGCCCTGCAGGGGCACGTTCAGCGTGATTTGCACTTCGCCTTGCGATGAAAAGCGGTGATCGTTATCGAAGAACGAAGCTTCGGCGGTCTTGACCAGGTTGTAGCCGTTGCACTGCCGGTTAAAAAGCTTGAGCGTGACGTCGCGCATATCCACCTGCGAAGAGTCTTTCAACTGGCGGTGGCTGCCGGCTTCAATGAAGTACTTCTCGCAGGCGCGGTCGGAGGGCTTCTGGCTCCAGGTGGACCCATCGCCGACGAAGTTGAGATCCTCCGGGAGCTTTCTGGGTTTTAAAGGAGCGGCGGCCTTTATTGCCTGTTTTTGGGCCTGGTAGGTGGAAACAAGGCCCGCGATAATCGCAACAATTGCCACCAGCAAGAGCCAACGCGTACCTCGCATGGGGTTGATTCCAATATACCGCGATGCCGCGCACACTCATAGATGGGCCGGAAATTCACAGCGTGCCGGCATGTGCCCGTAAGGACGGTCCTCAACCAGGAAGCCCTGGAGGCATACCTGGTCCGCTAGCCGCCCTTCATCTCAATGCATGCCTTTTTGACATACCCGGGCCTCGTTAGAGGGGCGGCAACAACCGCCGGCCCGGCTGCGCAGTGTTAACTCACGGATGTATGGTCATCCCAGGGGCGGAGATCCAGAACCGATTGGGATAGCCGAACGATATCGTCTGCGGCAGGTTCTTCGGATCGACCGCTTCGCCGAATACAAAGTTGAAAACCAGTTTCACCGGCTTACCCTCGCAACTCTTTCTGAACGCCGATGCTTGAAGGGCTTGCTCGACAGATGGAGTGAAAAGGCGCTTGGCCGTTGCTGAGGCAGTGCCCGTTCCATTGCAGTGTCCTTAATGGAACCGTCAGAGCGCGCCACAAACGCCATGAGGCTGTCGATCTGCTCACGAGTAACCGGAAACTGTTCGATCACTTCCTCAATGCTCATACCAGCTTCGAGGTTCTCAAACAGAACCTTCACCGGCGTTCGGGTTCCCCGGAGTACCCACGCGCCGCTGACTTTGCCGGGAATGCTTTCCACGGCGGGGCATTGTGACCAATCGAGATTCGCCATAGCCGGGCCTCCTTCTTCCAGAGTAACCTTAAAACCGGGCGATATATAAACCTCCGCGTTGTCTCCAAGACTCCGCGCCAGCCTCCAGCGTTGCCAGCGTTCAGTCGTGCATCGAGAGGCCTTACCAGAGCGCATATTGGTCCATGGATCGTGTCAGCACATATGTGCTAACACAACGAAGGCATGGCAAATCTGAAAGCAGCCCCACGTAAACCGGTGGCCGGATACAGGGGTAAGCAGGCCAAAACAGGAAACTCTCTGGGGCTGCGCTTTGACAAGGCACTGTTCCGGAGTCATCCGGAATTCTCGGGCGAGGTACGCGCCCACGTGATTGCGCCTGGCCGGATGCTGGTCGTCGCAGCGCCGGTGACGAAATCGCGCAGGCGCGAGGATGATCCTGTGATGGAGGCGTTTCTGAGCTTCCTGGCGGCGGATATGACCGCATCGCCACAACAGATCGAGCCGCTGGACCGGGCGTTGACCGAGCGTATCGATGCGCTGGTAGGCCATCTGCCTGCTCGCCCGCACGAAGATCTGGGTGATGAGCCGCTGGTTTGACAGAAGCCCACGGTTGGCGACTCTTCGTTCATCCACTGTTCCAGGCACAGTTGGAAAAGCTGGCGAAACGCGTCGGGAAACTGGCGTCCACCGACCCGGCTGCAAGGACCGACCTCGGATACGCTTCGCATCCGGCGACCAAGATGCTTGCCACCATCAATCACTAGATCCGGGACGCAATTCCGCGAGATCCGAACGGTCCGGAATTTCGCCAGGGTAACACGTTGGGGCAGGATAATCGCCACTGGTCCCGGGCCAAGTTCCATGGGCGGTATAGATTGTTTTATCGTTTCTCAACCGAGCAAAAAATCATCGTCTACGCCTGGGTCAATGACGAAGGCAGCTTGCGCAAGTCCGGCTCAAAAAGCGACCCGTATGTGGTGTTCAAAGCCATGCTGGAGAATGGGGAGCCGCCAAACTCCTTTAGCGAACTCTAGCGAGCTTCGAACCAGATTCACGCGAGCGAGGGTTCGCGGTCAAGGCCAACGGGAAAGAAAAAGTGACGGCCCTCCGGCTCGCTCCCGCTCCCGACGGCCTCGCGGGGCGGGTCAAGGACGCGCGGAGCACTCCGGAAGGGGTGAGCCCAAGCGTCGTCAAAGGGGCGGGGTGGCGTCGCCCGGAAACTCACCGTAACCCGTTGATTTTTGCCCGGAGGTTTTTCCGGCGTCAATCTCGCGCGAAGGCCGAAGGGCGTTCACACGATTGTGAACGCTGCACGCATGAGTGCGTGCGCCACGAGCTGTGAACGCCATTCCACCGGGCTGCGTTATACTCCGCTTGGAATGACATCCGACCCCATCCGAATCCTGGTGACCGGCGGCACGTTCGACAAGGAATATAACGAGCTCACCGGCGAGCTGTTCTTTCAGCATACCCACGTGTCCGATATGCTCCGACTCGGCCGATGCCAGCTCGGCGTCGAAATCGAAACGCTCATGATGATCGACAGCCTCCAGATGACCGACGCCGGCCGCGCTGTCATCGTCGCCCGCTGCCAGGCCGCGCCGGAAAGCCGGATCGTCGTCACCCATGGAACCGATACCATGGCGGAAACGGCGGCCGCTCTGGGCCCGAACATCGCGGGGAAGACGGTCGTCCTCACGGGCGCGATGATCCCTTACACATTTGGCAGCTCCGACGGGATCTTTAATCTTGGGACGGCGCTGGCATTCGTGCAAACTCTGCCTCCAGGGGTCTATATCGCCATGAATGGGCGGTATTTTCGGTGGAATTCAGTGCACAAGAACCGCGAGCGGGGCGTCTTCGAGGAAGTTTAGCGCGTCATTATCAGGTATCATAATATACAAACCCTCAACTGTTTGTGTGAAAATCCTGGCACTCTCCAGCGAAGTGTGCTAATAATATTCATGAGCCCAGAAAAAACCATCGTAGGTTTCCACTCGGGCACATCCACGTAACACAAGATCAACCTGGAGGTAATCGTTACATGAAAATTCGTCCCCTATATGACCGCATTGTGGTGAAACGGATTGAGGAGAAGGGTGAGCAGAAGCTCGGCGCCCTCTTTATCCCCGATTCGGCCAAGGAAAAGCCCCAAGAGGGTGAAGTGGTGGCTGTCGGCAAGGGCAAGCGCCTCGAAGACGGCAAGATTGTCCCGCTCGATGTGCAGCCTGGCGACCGGATCCTGTTCGGAAAATACTCCGGCAGCGACATCAAGCTGGATGAAAATGAGTACCTGATCATGCGCGAAGACGAGGTGCTCGGCATTCTCGACGCGCAACCCCAAGCAGCCAAGAAAGCAAGCTAAGGAGTCGACACAACTATGGCAAAACAGATTGTTTATTCCGAAAATTCCCGTCAGGCGATTCTGCGGGGCGTCAACCAGTTGGCCGACGCCGTAAAAGTGACCCTCGGCCCCAAGGGGCGCAATGTGGTCCTCGAGAAGAAGTTTGGCGGCCCCAGCATCACCAAGGACGGCGTGACCGTCGCAAAGGAAATCGAGCTGAAGGACCCGCTCGAGAACATGGGCGCGCAGCTGGTGCGCGAGGTTGCCTCGAAGACCTCGGACGTGGCCGGCGACGGCACCACCACCGCCACCATTCTGGCGCAGTCCATCTTCCGTGAAGGCGTGAAGGCCGTGGCCTCCGGCGCCAACCCGATGGAGTTGAAGCGCGGCATCGAAAAGGCCGTGGAAGTGGCTATCGGCGAAGTGAAGAAGCTCTCCAAGCCCGTCACCGGGGACATGATCGCGCAGGTTGGCACCATCTCCGCCAACAGCGACACCACCATTGGCAACATCATCGCCGACGCCATGAAGAAGGTCGGTAAGGATGGCGTCATTACGGTCGAAGAGTCGCGCACCATGGTTACCGAGCTCGACACCGTGGACGGCATGCAGTTCGACCGCGGCTATCTCTCACCTTATTTTGTGACCGACGCCGAGCGCATGGAAGCGGTACTTGAGGATCCGTACATTCTGATCCACGAGAAGAAGATCAGCAACATGAAGGACCTGCTGCCGCTGCTCGAACAGATCGCGCGCTCCGGCAAGCCTTTGCTGATTATCGCCGAGGAAGTGGAAGGCGAAGCGCTGGCCACCCTGGTGGTCAACAAGCTCCGCGGCACGTTGAATGCCTGCGCCGTGAAGGCCCCGGGCTTCGGCGACCGCCGCAAAGCTATGCTGGACGATATCGCCACCATCACGGGCGGCAAGTCGATCATGGAAGAAACCGGCATCAAGCTGGAAGGCGTGAAGCTGGACGACCTGGGCCGCGCCAAGCGCGTCACGGTGGATAAGGACAACACCACCATCGTGGATGGCAACGGCACCCAGAAGGCTATCGAAGGGCGCATCAAACAGCTCCGCGCCCAGATCGAAGAGACCACGTCCGATTACGACCGCGAGAAGCTGCAGGAGCGGCTGGCGAAGCTGGCCGGCGGCGTTGCGGTGATCAAGGTCGGCGCGGCTACCGAGACCGAAATGAAGGAAAAGAAGGCGCGCGTGGAAGACGCTTTGCATGCGACTCGCGCGGCGGTGGAAGAAGGCATCGTCCCCGGCGGCGGCGTGGCTCTGCTGCGCGCGGCGGCGGCGCTGGCCGACTTCAAGCTGGAAGGCGACGAGCAGATTGGCGTGAACATTGTGAAGCGCGCCTGCGAAGAGCCTCTGCGGCAGATCGTGATCAACTCCGGCACCGAGGGCGCCATTGTGGTGTCCAAGGTCCGCGAGAACAGCAATGCGAACTTCGGGTACAACGCGTCTACCGACACCTATGAAGATCTGGTGAAGGCCGGCGTGATCGATCCGACCAAGGTGACTCGTACGGCGCTGCAGAACGCCGCGTCCATCGCCTCGTTGATGCTGACCACGGAAGCCATGATCGCGGAGATTCCGGAAAAGAAGCCGGCTCCCGGTCCGGGCGGCGGCGGTCACGGCCCCGAGATGGATTACTAAGCAACCTTTGCAACTTTGCAATTGGCCGCGCTCCGGAGTTTCGGGGCGCGGCTTTTTTGCGTTCGAACAGGCCTCCTGGCCTGTCTCCGAGTTTCGCAGTGCTTGAGGAGTTACACTGACAGATACCAGTCCAATGTCCACCCAGCCAGTCACCTACCTCACTCCCGAGCAATACCTCGAGATCGAGTCCAAGGCTGAGTTCCGTAGTGAGTACATCAATGGCGAAATGTTCGCCATGTCCGGCGCAACGCCGAACCATGCACGCATCGTTTTGAATACTGCGCGCCGGCTCACCGAACAGTTGGACGGCCGCCCGTGCGAAGCGTTTGACGGCGATCTGCGATTGTACAGCGCGAAATATAAGATCTTCACCTATCCCGACGTCTTGGTCACTTGCGGGCCGCATCGGCTTCTGGAGGGCCGCCGCGACACGCTTACCGATGCCACAGTCATTGTCGAAGTTCTTTCCCGATCAACCAAAAACTATGATCGGGGAGAAAAGTTCCTCTTCTACCGTTCCTTGCCTTCGTTCTGCGAGTATCTGCTTCTGTCGCAGGACACGATGCGCGCCGAGCACCACGTCCGCCAGCCCGATGCCTCCTGGTTGTTCCGCGAGTTTACCGGACCGGGCGACGAAATCGACCTGAAATCAATCGGCTGCCGTCTCAAACTCCAATCTCTCTACGAGCGCGTCGAGTTCGAAGCCGAAGCTTAGACACGCCCACGCTTACAAACCCTTAAAAACCCACCTACCCTCCCCCGCATCTACATAAGTGGAAGGATAGGTACAAATCTCATGAGGAACCTGTTAAAAGCATCGAGCCGGCTCGCCGGGACGTTGTTTGCGGCGGGGCTGGTTGCCGCTGCCCAAGGGGGAATGGCGCAACCAGGTGCGTTAAATTACACTGAAGGGCAAGTTTCTATTAGCGGGGAGGCGGTACGCGGCGCGCGCAATACCGCGGTTCAGCCCGGTCAGATTCTGCAGACCCAGGACGGTAAAGCTGAAATGCTGCTGACTCCGGGCGTTTTCCTGCGGCTGAACAATCACTCCCAGGCGCGCCTGGTGTCGGCGTCCATCACCGACACGCGCATTGAACTGCTGCAAGGCGAAGCCATGGTGGAAGCGGCGCAGGTGGAACCGGCCAACAACCTCGCCATCGGCGATGCGGGCTTCAGCACACAGATCGATAAGCCCGGGATCTACGAATTCAATGCCGATCAACCCAAGGTTGCGGTGTACGACGGAGAAGTTACCGTCAGCAACGGCAACCGCACTGAGAATGTGAAGAAAGGGCATGAGCTCGCCCTTGTCCCACAGAATGAGAAGCTGAAGACGCAGAGCTTCAACATCAACAACCCCGATGCGCTTTATTCGTGGAGCAGGCTGCGGTCTGAGTACATGGCCGAGGCTAACATGTCTAGCGCGCAGACTATCGTGGTCAGCAACCCGAGCTGGTACTACGGCACCGGCTGGTATTGGAATCCATACTTCAGCTCATGGGCCTTTGTCCCTGGCGGCGGGTACTTCTATAGTCCGTTCGGATTCGGATTCTATTCGCCCGGTTATTGGGGCGTCTACGGTCCGGCAATCATCGCCCGCGGATACTGGGGCGGGTACGGCGCCTATCGGGGCGTAGGAGCAGTCTCTGCATACCGCGGGGCGGCCTTCAGCTCTCCTATGGTTATGCGCGGCGGATTCGGCGGCGGCGGTCACTTTGGTGGCGGCGGCGGACGCCGGTAAGTGGGACCGGCCTCCGGGCCGGTCGACGCGCCCCAAGCGTAGTGCGTCTCTTATAATGGGCTGAACAATGAAAGCCCACTCTCTCCTCTTGGCCGCGGCAGTTCTCACTGCCGCGGCCGCTCTTTCTCAAGTCTCCTCGCCTTCATCCACTGCAAATCAGCTTGTAACCCTTCTAACTGCGAACGGCCTTAAAGCCGACGTTTCCTTCCTTGCATCGGACCTGCTTGAGGGCCGGGACACGCCGTCGCGCGGTCTCGACATCGCTGCCGAGTATATCGCCGCGCAGTTCCGCCGGGCCGGTCTCGAACCGGTCGGCGACGATGGCTATTTCCAGACCGCCAGCTTCGTCAGTGTCACTCCCAATACCGACGGTCTCGAATTCACTCTCGATGCCAACGGCTCTACGGTCAAAGCCAACGCGGCGTCCATCTCCCTGCAGGAGCCGGTGGCGCTCAATCTGGATCGCGCCGCGGTGGTGAAGGTGGCGATGGAGGATCAGGCGGCCATGGATGCGCTGACGCCGGACGCAGTCCGAGGCAAGGTCCTGGTGCTCGAACCCTCGGCAAACCAAGCGGCCAACGGCGCCGGGCGTGGTGGACGCGGTGGACGCGGCGGCGCTGGCATTGCGACCGCTTTGGCAAGCAAACTACAGCCCGCGGCGATCGTGCTGTTTGCCGCCCCTGGCGGGCGCGGGGGCGGCGGCGGCGGACGCGGCGCGCGGCTGCGTGAAGCCTCCACCATGATGGCCGCACCGGTTGCGATTCTGTCGATCGCCGATCCGGCGATCCGCACGGCGCTCGTTGCCGCAGCCGCGCCCACCATCTCCGCGCATATTGCCGCGCCCACTGTGGTTACGTCGAAAGTGCGCAACGTCATCGGCCTGCTGCGCGGGTCCGACCCGGCGCTGAAGGATACCTATATGCTGATCACCGCGCACTACGATCACCTGGGCATCCGCGACAACGGCACGCCAGACCATATCTTCAACGGCGCCAACGACGATGGCAGCGGCACGGCTTCGGTGATCGAGATCGCCAACGCCCTGGCGGCGCTTCCCACGCGGCCGGGGCGCAGCATCGTATTCATGACGCAATTCGGCGAAGAGAAGGGCGACCTGGGCTCACGCTATTACGCGCAGCACCCGATTTTCCCGCTCGCCAAGACCATTGTCGACGTGAACCTGGAGCAGGTGGGCCGCACCGACGATCTGGAAGGCCCGCGCGTGGGCGCATTCAACCTCACGGGCTTCGATTACACCGATCTGCCCGCTGTCTTCCGCAGAGCGGGCGAGCAGACCGGCATCCGGGCGATCAAGCACGAAAAGAACAGCGACGCCTACTTCACGCGCAGCGACAATGCCGCCTTCGCCGAGGCGGGCGTGCCCGCGACCACGCTTTCGGTGGCTTACGATTTCCCCGATTATCACAAGGCCGGCGACGAATGGCCGAAGCTCGATTACGAAAACATGGCCAAAGTGGACCGCACCGTGGCGTTGGCGGCGCTTGATATCGCCAACAACCCGCAGGCGCCGAAATGGGACGCGAGCAATCCGAAGACCGAGAGATTCGTGAAAGCGCGCGAGGCCAGCATGGCGGCTGCTAAGTAGCGCCGGTGCGGCTGGCTGTCTCGTCCCGTGGCCGGCAACGCCGCGCGATCGCGCTCGATCGTCCGCGCGTTGCTCGTTCGCTCCGGACCTATGTAAATATAGTATTCATGCTGTTTGAGTCCGACAAGGTGATGTTCGAGATCTACCGCGAGACTGGGTATACCGGCCAGTTCCGCGTGGTGTATTTTACCGAACTGCAAGACCATAACAAGGAAACCGAGATCAATCACGCCATGGCCGGCGAGCACTTTTTCGACGGCTTCATCAAGAACTTCGGCAAGGATGAAGCCAAGGAAATTATCGACGGCCTGCTCAACCGGCTGAACAATGGCGAGCGCTTCGAGCCGGCCGAAATCGAGCGCGTGCTGGGCCAGCACCTGGCCTGAGGATCGTTTGCGCATCACGCGTTATCCCAGCATCTCCACCGAACAGTTTCTGGGCTGCGTCGCCGCGTTTGTGGATTCGTTCACCGGCGAGTTGAACGCCGCGGCGTCGGCGCTGCGCCGCCTGGAAGGGAAGCCGAAGGGCGCGGCATTCGCCTATGAGATGACGCTCGATAATCACCGCTATGGCGCGCTGATCGTGCTCGATCGCTGGTCTACGCTGACCGCCGCGTTCGGCCCTCACCTGGCGCACCCGATAGCCGATAGCGCGCGCGGCCGCATTGAATCGGCGGAGCAGGTGCTCGGCCGCGTAAACCAGGTGATCGACGCTTCCGGGCTTTATGCTACCGAGATGGTGGAGGCTTGTCTGATGGCGTTCCAATCGTTAAGCGCGACCTTCGGTGAAGAGCGCGCCACGGCGGAACAGAATGCCAAACTGGGCCCGATGCTGAGTGAAGATTACACCAGCGCGCGGCGGATTTTCCTGGAAGACCTGGCGGCGCGGTAGGGGTGTAAGATGGTCTCCATGGGAACGGTCAAGACCCTGCTGACATTCGAAGAGTTCGAGCAACTTCCCGATCAGCCCGGCAAACAAGAACTTGTCAGAGGGGAGTCGATCGAGATGCCTCCGGCGGACCTGAAGCATAACAGAATTTCACATCGGATTTACAAGCGTATGGATGCGGCCATCGAGCAGGCGCCTACCCGCGGAGAAGCCCGCGATCTGGGCGAGGCCTTCCACGAAATGGGATACCTGCTGCCGGGCGAATGCTGGCTGCAACCGGATGTTAGCGTTGCGTACGCTCGACAGACCGAAGGTAAATACTTCGAGGGCGCGCCCGCCATCGCTATAGAGGTGATCTCGCCGAGCAATACCGTTAAGCGTATTGACGCCAAGGCGCAGCTTTACTTCCAGTTCGGCGCCCGCGAGGTGTGGCGGTTTTTTCCGAAGAAGAAGCAAGTCACGATCCAGGTTCCCGGCGGTGTCCGAGTGATTGCCGGGGATGAAGTTATCACAACTCCTCTGCTGCCGGGCTTGGCCCTCGCGGTCAAAGAGATCTTTGGCGACTGACGCTACTTCGTCACTCCCAACTGCTTGAACTTCTCCTCGAACAACGAATACGGCTGCGCGCCCACGATCATGTTGCCGTCCACACCGTCCGGCGTACTCTTGCCCACCACGAACGCCGGCGTGCCGTCCGCGCCGATCTTCATCGCTTCCAGCACGTCGCCCTGCACGGCCTCTTTATATTTGCCGCTCTCCACACATGTGCGGAACGCGCTCTTATCCATCTTGAGCGCCGACGCATCGCCTACCAGGCTATCCATATCCAGCTTGTCGGGATGGGTTGCCATGACGTCGCGCATCGTCCAGAATTGCCCCTGATCGCCCGCGCACCGCCCCGCTTGCGCCGCCCTGATCGCGTTCGGGTGTAGCGAATCGAGAGGCAGGTCGCGGCTGAAGAATCGCACTTTGCCGGTATCGATATAATCCTTCTTCAACAAGCCATAAACCTGCATGTGGAAGCGCTGGCAAAACGGGCACTGGTAATCCGTGAATTCCACCATGGTTATGGGCGCGCTCTTCGACCCGAGCATCGGCGCGCCCTCCAGGTGCAGCTTGGCTGCCGCGGGCGTCGGCGCACCCGGCGCCTTGTTCTCGGCCTGCTTCTCGAGTAACTGCCGGATCTGCCGCAGCTCGTCCAGAATCTGGTCCGCCTGCTCGCGGGTAATGCCGTCGTTCGAGTTCTTCTTCTTATCCTGGGCGCCTAACGGCAGCAGCAGCGCCAGCGGCAATGCCGCCCATCGCGCGTATCGATAAAACTGTCTCATGGGGTTCAACTCTTTTCCAGAATCAGCATATACTGAACGTTCTTGATGTGCTCCTTTTCCTCAATCAAGTGGAAATGGTTGGCCTCAATCTCTTTGATGACGTCCGGCATGTCGAGCCGGATATGCGTCAGCGCTCTTCCGTTCGGCATCGCCGATTCCCGTTTGTAATACTCCACTACCACCAGCTTGCCATCCGCCCGCAGCGCTTTGTGAATGGTTGCCAGCATCTTATCCGGATAATCGAAATGGTGGTATACGTCAAGCGCCAGCACCATGTCCACCTGTCCCTCGGGCAGATTGCAATCGGTGTCCGTGCCCTTGACGAAGCTCACATTTTGCAGGTTCTGGTTGGTGGCGCGCTGCTTCGCCGCCGCCAGAAAGTCGTCGTAAATATCCTCGGCAATCACGCGTCCCGAAGGCCCAACGCGACGACTCAGGAACGGCACCATGTAGCCGATGCCGGTGCCGATGTCCGCCACGGTCATGCCCGGCAGCAGCATCATTTCGCGGATCAGCACGCCCGGTTTTTCCGTGGCGTCGCGCTCCGGCGACCCCAGCCCGGCGGCCACCGCCTGCCGTTGTTCCGGAGTCTTATATCCCGAATTAGCCTGACTCGCCACCTGCGCGGCGAGTGTCCCCGCAAGCGCCAGGGACAGAAGTATGGCCAGTGGTTTCATGGTCGATATCGCCAGGTTGACAGACGAAAGCGTCTGTCCCACGGTTGGCAGGCGAAAGCGCCGGCGCCACAAAAACGCAAACCTATTTGCAAAAGCACAAAACCGCGGGGTCACTGCTGCAGGCCATAACTTCATAACGACGTCTCCATCGGCAGCGCCAGCGGCGCTTCCTCCATGAAATCGAGCTGCGCCATTTCCTGGAGCGCTTCGCGCATCGAATGTTCGTAGGTGGGCTCGGCGATGATCACGAACGGCAGGTCGCGGCGGTTCTCGCTGGGCTCCTGCAAAACCGCTTCCACGCCAATATTCTTCCGCATCAGGATTCCCGCCAGGGTAGCGATGATGCCAGGCCGGTCGTCCACGCGGAAGCGCAGGTAGTAGGCGCGCTTCTGGAACATAATCGAAACCGGCATATTCTCGCCCAGCCGTTCATGCGCGAAGGGCGAAACGCGCTCGGGGCTGCCGCTGCGGATCTCGCGCGCCACGCGCATCAGGTCGCTGGTCACTGCCACGCCCGTGGGCAGCGCCCCGGCGCCCCACCCGTAATAGAAAGTATCCTCGCCGTACTTGCCGCGCACCCACACCGCGTTGTACGCGCCCTGCACACCGGCGAGAATTGTCGACGCCGGAATCAGCGCCGGCCGCACATAGAGCACCAGCCCTTCGGGAATCTTGCGCGCGCCGCAGATCAGACGGATGGTGTGCTTCAATTGGGCCGCGTAGCGAAAGTCCACTGGAGTCACGCGCCGGATGCCTTCCACGAAAATATCCGACTGCGTAATCTTCTCGCCGAAGGCCAGCGCCGCCAGCAGCGTCAGCTTCGAGCGTGCGTCGAAGCCATCGATATCCGCGCTCGGGTCGGCCTCCGCATAACCCAGCTTTTGCGACTCTTCGAGCACCGTGGCGAATGGCGCGCCGCGCTTTTCCATTTCCGTGAGGATGTAGTTGCACGTGCCATTGAGGATTCCGTAAAGCGCCATCACGTTATCGCCCGAAATGCCCTCGCGCAGAACCGCGTGAATAGGAATGCCTCCGCACACGCTGGCTTCCATGGCCAGGTTGATGCCCGACTTGATGGCGCGGTCCCAAATCTCGGGCCCGCATGCGGCCATCAATTCCTTATTGGCGGTCACTACCGACTTGCGACTCTGAATCGCGGCTTCGATAATCTCGGAAGCTACGCCTGTGCCACCCACCAACTCGGCGACAATCTGTACGTCGGGATGTGTTACCACTTCCCGCCAGTCGGTGGTTTTGAAAACTTCGCCGATGCCCGGCGGAAGCTGCCTGGCGTGAACCGACCGGCTGCACACCGCCGCGACTTTCAGCCGGAACCCCAGCTTGAGGGCGATCTGGTCCGCGTTCTCCACCAGAATGGCGAGCGTTCCCGAGCCGACATTTCCCAGGCCCACTATGCCAACTCTTACTTCCTCCATATCTCGTTATGATAACAAGGGCGTGCTTATGAAACCCGTCTTTACGAAACCCGCCTCTGTCAACTCTTGGCTGCGGCGCAGCGGGCTGATAATCCTGCTCGCGGCAATTTCCAATGTGGCCTCGCCGCAGCGCGGAGGGGACCCTTCGACGCCGCCACCGCTGTCGGGAGAGGCCAAACTGCCCAACGGCAAATCGCAACGCGATGAGATCCTGAAGGCCGAGCACGAACAGAACCTCAAGGACGCCGCGCAGCTTGTCGATTTAGCGCAACAATTGCAACAGGACCTGGAAAAGAACGACACCTTCGTTTTTTCCATCTCTACTTTGAAGAAGACCGACGACATTGAGAAGCTGGACAAAAAGATCCGCAGCCGTTTGCGCCATTAGCGTGCTGGCGCGCATCGCGGCCGCGGCGCAAGCGCCCCAGCCCGCCATCGCGCTGGTGGACCCGGCCGACGCCCAGCAGTGGCGCAAGTGGACGCAGGAACTCGGCTGGCAGTTGATTATTCCCACCGTCCCCAACGGCGCCAGCGCCGACTCGCGCGTAGAAGCCGTCGCCGCCGCCGTTCAGGCAGCCATTAAGGATGCCGCCGCCGGCCCCGCCCACATCTACCTGGCCGGCCGCGCGGAGGCTGCCGCGGCCGTTTATTACGTCATTTCGCGCGTGCCCGATCTTTGGGCGGGCGGACTCGCGCTCGGCGGGTCGCCCAAGCCGGCGCTCGATACCGGCCGCGTCTTCGCGGTTAATTTCAGCGATGCGCCGGTTTTGTGGATCAGCGATGGCGCCGGTGACTCCGAGTTGACGGCACAACTCAAATCGGCGGGGCTAAACGTGGAATGGCGCAGCGCCAAGAACGTCAGCATCGCGCAGGTATTCGCCACGCTCTTGCAGCACGTTCACACGGAGTTTCCGGACCACGCCGATTGCGAAACCAACGCGCCCAAGTTCGCGCATTGCTATTGGATGGAACCCACCAAGTTCGACGTCGCCGAGCGCAACGAAGTGCTGTCGTCCAGCCGTACGGTGCTTGGATCGGGAGCGTCGCTGGCCCTGGGCGAGTTCGGTTACAAACTGGACGACCCCGGACCGGGCGTTCTGGTCACCGCTCTGCCCAAAGACTACGCCGGCCCGCTGAAAATCGGCGACCGCCTGACGGAGCTCGACGGCCAACCCATCATAAACGCGCGCGACTACAGTGACCGCATGAACAAGATGTACGCCGAAAAGCCGATGGCCGGCATGGTGGAGCGCGGCAAGGAGATGATTCGCTTCGAGACGCGGGTTATCCTGCCCAGCCCCGATGCCTTTGTCACGGCCCGCGTGCAGGGCACGCACAGTCCCGAAGATAAGACCATCCGGATTATCAGCCGCTCAGTCACTGAGCTGCGAGTGACCGTTCCGCAAGCGTGGGTTCCGGCCGATCTTTACTGGAACGGAGTCCCGGTGGAAGATCTGTCCAAGCCCGGCTGTTATCTGCTGACTATCGATCAGGAGCTATTGAATGCCGCGCCCTGCGCCAAGTAATCGCCGGCTTCTGCGCGCACCTAAGAGCGAGCCGAGAGACGCCGCTTTTCGCAAAGCTATCCGCCAGATACCGCGCGGCAAAGTGGCCACCTATGCACAGGTTGCGGCGGCCGCGGGATACCCGCTCTATCATCGCCAGGTGGCGCGGCTGCTGCGCCAGGCGCCCACGGGTTCACTGCCGTGGCAGCGCGTAGTGGGCGCGGGCGGCCAGATCAAGCTGAAGTTCGAAGCCGCACTGGAGCAGCGCACGCGCCTCGAAATGGAAGGCGTGCGCTTTCACGGCAAGCGCATCGATATGGTGGAACACCAGCATCGGTTCCGGACTTGGGAATTCGAGTGAGTCACTTGAGTGACAGCCGATATGCCATCCGGGATGTCACTTACTTTCGTGACTTTCTGCATGGAGTGTGGTCGGCCTATATGGCGACCACTGGCTTTCGGCTGCTTTAGCTTGCCCTTGGGTGAGCGAAGGTCGCCGCGCGCCGCTTCGCGGCACTCACCCGATGGCAAGCTAAAGCATACCCCACCAATATGCGCAACCACTTCGGACGCTGTGTTTAGCAGCCTCACTGCCTGATTCGCGGTGATGCCTGCCAAATCGCGGGGATCGCGAAAATGCGCCTTGACAACCGCTGGCAGACCGCCTGTTTGCAACGCTTGCCATGTTGCACGCGGCTATCGGCATCTACGGCCTCCTAAGCTATTGGGTAATTGTGCGCGAATCCGAAATCGCCATTCGCCTCGCACTTGGCGCGCGGCCGCTCACTATCCTGCGTTGGACCGGCCTGCACGCACTCCGCCTCACGGCGATTGGAGTCGCCGCCGGCCTGCTGGGGGGATGGGCTGCGGCCGGAACTCTCGGAAAGCTGGTTTACGGCGTTCCAGCGAGGAATCCCGCGACCATGTTTGCAGCTGCTGTTGCAGTTACGCTGCTTGCGGTTGCCGCTGCGGCAATACCGGCCTGGCGCGCCGTGCGAGTGGATGCCGCGCGGCGGTTCCATCACGCCTGGAGGCTTTCGCACCAACTGCCCCGCAGAGTGGCAAGCCGCGAATGGCGCCGGTTCCTCCGGCATTTTACGCGATGCCAGGAGGCCGATTGACAATCGGCCGCAGGTTTTCAACCTGCCCCACAAAAAAGGAATGGATGATAGGGGAAGAAGGGAATGGATGATAGCACAGTCGCCTTGGGGTATAGTTGACAATCATGACAATCATGAGCATGAGAATCGGCTCAGTACTCCTTGCCGGCGGACTGCTCGCCTCCGCCGTCCTTCGCGCGGAGAACACGCCGCCGAAAGCGTTGCTGGTGCTTTCCAAGAGCGACCACACACTCGCTATCGTCGATCCTTCGAGCCTGAAGGTTATCGCACGCATGCCTTCCGGACCCGATCCCCATGAAGTGGTCGCCTCTACCGACGGCAAGCTCGCGTTCATCTCGAACTATGGCGGCGGGGCGTATAACACTTTGACGGTGGTCGACCTGGTGGCGCAAAGGACTTTGCCTGTGGTGGACCTCGGGGCGCTGCGCGGACCTCACGGCCTGATGTTCGTAGGCGGCAAGGTCTGGTTCACGGCGGAAGCGGCTAAGGCGATCGGCAGCTACGACCCGGCCACCAAGACTATCGATTGGATACTGGGCACGGGTCAGAACCGAACGCACATGATATATGTCTTCGACGACCTCAAGAGACTGATCACTTCGAACGTCAGCTCTGCGACTATGACGATCGTCGAAAAAAGCAGCGGAGGCGGGCGTGGGCCTGGGCGCGGACCGGGGCCCGGCGGTCCGCCCGGTGCTCCGCCTGGGCAGCCGAATGGGCGTGGTCCCGGCGGCCCGCCTCCCGGAATGCAGAACGGTCCAGGCCGCGGCCCGATGGGTGCTCCGCAGGGAGATTGGGACGAGACTGTGGTCGCAGTGGGCCGCGGCGCCGAAGGGTTCGACGTTTCGCGCAATGGCAAGGAAATCTGGGCGGCGAACGCTCAGGACGGCACTATCTCCATTGTCGATATCGCCGGCAAAAAAGTGAGTCAGACGCTGGACGCGAACGTCATGGGGGCTAACCGCCTCAAATTCACGCCGGATGGAAAACTGGCGCTGGTCTCCACATTGAACGGCCCCGACCTGGCGATATTTGACGCGGCCACCCGGCGCGAAGTGAAGCGGGTCAAGATTGGCCGCGGCGCAGCCGGCATACAGATGCAGCCGGACGGCTCGCGCGCGTTTGTCGCCTGCACGCCCGACGACTACGTGGCCATCGTCGATCTGAAAACATTGCAAGTGACCGGCCACATCGACGCGGGCAAAGAGCCCGACGGCCTTGCCTGGGCGGTTCAACGCTGAGAGCGATTCGACGACGAAGCTATCGTTCCGGTTCCACCGCGGCGGAGGCGCTTCGAAGCGGCGGCTGTGGCTTCTTGGGCGCTCCCACATAAGCGTACGGATCTTCGGGCGGCTCCGGCTCGCGTTTTAACAAGCGTCTGATCTGATGCAGAAGTCGCTGGAGCCGGCTGTCCTGGGAATGGTCTGTCATGGCGCCCCCTCACCGACAAGCATAGCTCTGTTCCTAATGCGCCGCAGCTTCAACTCAAACAGGCAAGCCGCAATACTGTTCCCTTTACGGGTCCGGTTCGAAGCGCGTTCGCGCGAGTGTGAACGCTGCACGCATGTGCCCAGAGGTCGCCCAGTGCGCCACGATCTGGTCCGTCTGCACTAAGTGAAAAGTATCGAGGCAAGCCGAACTGGTGCGGGTTCTGGCGAAACGGATTCACCACCGCCGCGTTCGGGGTCCCGATGGAAAGCCCTTGCTCAACAGCAGTGACGAGGTCGTCAGCCGGTTCGGGACACCCTTTAATGCATCCGCCACGATCGCGCGCCCGATGCGATATCCCTGGCAACTTGGAGGACGGCCGGCAATTGGCCAACGATTCGCGATCCCGGACATTGGGGATGCCCGCCGTATTGTGCATGAAATCCAAGTCCGGAATTCAAAGGACCATAGAACGGCGAGTTAATAGGTACTTTGTTTACTTGCGGGCCGGAGATGGATGCTAAAAAATTAAGTTGCAAAGCAATACTGCTGTGAACCTGGTTCGCCCATGCGAGAATGTTCCCCATCATTTCTACTTGATCGTCAGTCAATTGGTCCCCTGGCATTCCGACGTTCTCGACATGTATCGCATGTGGATTTGACGCCCCTGCGCCCCAACAAATTAATTTCGTATCGGCAAATTGTTCGATTTGCCCGTTTTTTTCAATGCCGAAATGCGCACCGGCGTATTGTTCCTTCTCCGGCAAGGCTCTCCCATTTATTATCTTCGGATATGTTTCGAACCAACCCCTAGTGCTGGCATTGCTGGGGCCTTCCGATATGTGCGCAATTACAGTTGAATACAGGCGTCCATTCGATACACTGTCGTAAATGTACTTAAGATTCTGAGTGACAATGTTCTGTCTTGCCAGAAAGCAAATCGCCATAGGATCATCCTCCTCCAGCCGAAATGACGAGCTATCACCAGATGAGCGTTCGTCGGCCACCCACTGTCATAGTAAGTTTGCGGACTCGCGCATGGACTGACCCTACCACGTTTCTGGAAAATAGCCAAACATAATTCCCTTGACGTCCGGTAATTGCACAGGAATGCCTGAGAATAAACGAAGCGCGTCCACACGATTGTGAACGCTGCACGCACGAGTGCGTGCGCCACGATCTGACTCACCCACGGCCGATGAACGGCATCTTCGTAGCCATCACGGTCATGAAGAGAACGTTCGCGTCGAGCGGCAGACTCGCCATGTAGACAATCGCATCGGCGACATGCCGCACGTCCATGGTCGGCTCGGGCATTATTGCGCCGCTGGCTTGCGGAACGCCCGCGGCCATGCGCCCCGTCATTTCGGTTCCGGCATTGCCGATATCGATCTGGCCGCAGGCGATATCGAACGCGCGCCCATCGAGGGCGATCGATTTCGTCAGCCCCGTGATGGCGTGCTTGGTGGCCGTGTATGGGGCCGAGTTGACCCGCGGCGCATGCGCCGATATCGAGCCGTTGTTGATGATCCGCCCGCCCCGCGGCTGCTGGGCTTTCATCATCCGCATGGCGTGCTGCGCGCATAGAAACGCGCCGGTGAGGTTGACAGCGACCACAGCGCTCCACTGCTCATAGCTGATATCTTCCATCGGTACGCCTGGGGCGCCGATGCCGGCGTTGTTGAAGAGCAGATCGAGGCGTCCGAATGCGTCTTTTATGCCGGCGAACAGGGCGTCCACCGACTCGGGTTGGCCCACATCCGTTGGGATGGCCAGCATACGTCCGCCCTGCGGATTGGCGGACGCCGCGGTCGCCTCTAATCCGGCAGCGCGGCGGCCCGCCAGCGCGACGGAATATCCAGCCGCTTGCAGTCCAAGAGCGGCAGCCCGGCCGATGCCGCTGCCGGCGCCGGTGACCAAAGCGAATTTGCCATTAGCGGTCATGCCGCCCAGCTTAGCAGACCGTCACGTGTGGCGAAGCAAGCCGCCTGAAGGCGGCTGTTGGCAGGCGAAAGCGCCTGCCCCACATATAATGTAGAAACCCCAGAAGCCGCCTGACAGGCGGCTGCAGCCAGGATTGGCTGCCCCACTTATGCCTCCATGCCCATCTGCGTCAGCCTGTACCGCAGCGCATTCCTGGTCAGCCCCAGCAGGCGCGCCGCCTGGCTCTTGTTGCCGTCCGCACGCCGCAGCGCCTCGCGGATGATCTCCCGCTCGTATTGATCGAGCGTCATACCGTCGGGCAAAAAATGCGGCGCGTCACTCGGGCTTTGCGTCCGCGGGCGCGCGCTTTCCATCTTGATATCCGCCGCATCGAGCTCCGTTCCGGCGCACATCACCAAGCTGCGCTCGATCACATTTTCCAGCTCGCGCACGTTGCCCGGCCAACGGTAAGCCATCAGCTTTTCCATGGCGGCGTCGGTGATCGATTCCACGCGGCAGCGCGTCTCCGGCGCCAGCTTGTGGACGAAATGATTCGCCAGAAATGGAATGTCCACCTTCCGCTCGCGCAACGAGGGAATATCGATCGGCACCACGTTCAAACGATAGTAGAGATCTTCGCGAAAGGTACCCTGCTCGAGCGCCGCGCGCAGATCCTGATTGGTCGCGGCGATCACGCGCACGTCAATGTGCCTCGTCACGTTGCTGCCCAGGCGCTCGAATTCACGCTCCTGCAGGATGCGCAGCAGCTTCACCTGAATGCCGCCGGGCACGTCGCCGATTTCGTCCAGAAACACGGTGCCCGTATCGGCCTGTTCGAACTTGCCGGGCTTCGATGTATTGGCGCCGGTGAATGCGCCCTTTTCGTAGCCGAAAAGCTCGCTCTCCATCAGGTTCTCGGGGATCGCCGTGCAGTTGATCTTCACCAGCGGGCGGTCGCGCCGCGGCGAATGAAAATGAATGGCGCGCGCGATCAAATCCTTACCGACGCCGCTTTCGCCTGCCAGCAGAACTGTGGCGCGGGTGGGGGCCACGCGCTCGATCACCGCGAAGATTTCCTGCATGCCGGGGCTGCGTCCGATGATGTTGTCGAATTCGTAGCGCCGTCCCAGCTCTTCCTTCAACTCGCGATTCTCATCGCGCAGAGCCCGCACTTCGAGAGCTTTGTAGACCACCTGCATCAGGTGATCGAGTGAAAACGGCTTCAGCAGGAAATCCGTGGCGCCGGCCTTCATGGCTTCCACGGCGGTCTCCACGCTGCCATACGCGGTCATCATCACGACCGGCGTCTGCGCGTTCTGGCGGCGGATGAGCGAGAGGAACTTCAGGCCATCCATATTGGGAAGCTTGAGATCGGTCAACACCAGGTCGGCGCGGTCCACAATCTTCAAGCCCTCTTCGGCCATGGCGGCCTTATCCACATCGAAACCGGCCGAGGTGAGCTGCAGCTCGATCACGCGGCGGAGTTTCTCTTCGTCTTCGACGACCAGAATGCGTTTTTTCATGCGGCGGGTTGGGGGACGGCTGGGCGCATCGGCAGGAGCACCTGAAAGACGCTGCCTTTGCCGGGTTCGCTTTCCACCGCTATTTTACCGCCGTGCTCGTCGACGATCTTCGAGACGATGGCGAGGCCGAGCCCCACGCCTTGCGGCTTGGTGGTGAAGAACGGATTAAAAATCGCGCCGAGGTTCTTGGCATCGATACCGGAGCCGCGATCGATCACGGAAATTTCGGCCATGTCCGCCGCCATGCGCATCTTGACCGTCACGGCCCCGCCGGGAGCGGTGGCCTGCACCGCATTGAGGATCAGGTTGTAGAGCACGCGCTCCATCAGCTCGGCGTCGAAAGAGAAGGGCGGAATCTCGGGCGCGTAGTTCTTATAGATGGCGATGCCCGGATTTTCGCGCTCCACGTTGGCCACGGCGCGGTCGATGGTTTGCGTAAGGTCGGCCATATCGGGGCGGAGCTCGAGCGGCCGCGCGAAGTGCAGAAAACGGGTGATCAGCGAATTGGCGCGGTCCACTTCCGACGCGATGAAGCCGGCCACTTCGCGCGCCACGTCATTTTCGGCGCTGACGCTGCGGGTAAGCATTTCGGCCGAGCCGCGGATGGTCCCCAGTGGATTGCGTAGCTCGTGCGCGAGCCCGGCGGAGAGTTGTCCCAACGCGGCCAGACGGTCGGAACGGCGCACGGCCTCTTCCGCCTGCCGGATTTGAAGATTGGCTGACGAGAGTTGCTCGGCGGCGCGAAGGGATCGTTGGGTTTGGATGCGCAGCCCTTCGGCGAGCGCGTTGGCAAGCGTCCCCACCATCGCCAGAAAGACCACGCGGAGAACCAGTTCGCTCTTGTCGAAGGCGTCGAGTTGTTCGTAACAGTGCTGCTCAAACGGTCCGCGGCACCAATTGACGAAGAAATAGAAGGAAAGATAGGCGGCCGCGGCGACAATGGAAACGGCCAGTGTTCCGCCAACGCCAAGCGCCGTGGCGGCTGAAAGCACCGGCAGCGCCAGCAGCACCCAGTAAGAGCTCTGCAGGATGCCGGTATATCCGATCAGGAGATACACCAGCAACAGTTTCAGGGCGATCCAGAAGATGCGGCTCCTGGTGGTAGAGATCGCCGGGATCTTCGATTCGAGCACCTGAACTACGGCCAGCGCCACCAGCATGGAAACTTCGGGCTCATCGCGCGTCTGGCTGACTGCGATGAGAACTGCGAAAACCGCAATCCAGATGAAATCCTGCAATCTGACGAAGCGTGCAAGCGGTCGGTCGGACACGCGGCTATTATCCCTGACGGGATTATGCCACAATGTGAAATATAGTCTCATGCCCAACCCTAGCGCGCTCCATCGGGACCGAATTGTGCGTCCGGATGCGCAAACCGTCAATGATCCACAGGACACCGCCCCTGTGCCGTCTGAAGAGTCGTTCGGCGACATTCTTACTGAATACGAACAGTCTCACTCGCACAAGCCCGACAAGCGAGAGAGCGGTCTCGAAGGAACTGTAGTCGCGGTCACCGCCGATTCGGTCTTCATCGATATCGGGTACAAGATCGAAGGCATCGTTCCTCTGGCGGAATTCGTTAACGCCGGCGAGACCGTGAAGCGCGGCGACAAACTGCCGGTTTCCATCAAGGGGCGCGGGCCTGAGGGCTACTACGAGCTGTCGCGCATCAAGGTGGAACGGCCGAAGGACTGGTCTTCGCTGGAGAAGGCATTTGCGGATAAGGTGGCTATCGCCGGCACTGTCGCGGCGGTGGTGAAGGGCGGGCTGAGCGTGGACGTGGGCGTGCGCGCGTTCATGCCCGCCTCGCGCAGCGGCGCCAAGGATGCGGCGGAGATGGAAAAGCTGATCGGCCAGGAGATCCGCTGCCGCATTATCAAGCTGGACGTGGCCGATGAAGACGTGGTGGTGGATCGCCGCGCCGTGCTGGAAGAGGAAGAGCGCTCGACGAAAGAGAAACGCTACTCCGAGGTGACGGAAGGCGAGACGGTTCACGGCACGGTGCGCAGTTTGACGGATTTCGGCGCGTTCGTGGATATCGGCGGCGTGGACGGCCTGTTGCACGTGGCCGATATTTCCTGGGCGCGAGTGAACAAGCCGGCCGACGTATTGAAGGTTGGCGATGCGGTGGAAGCCAAGGTGCTGAAGGTGGACGCGGCCAAGAAGCGGATTTCGCTTGGCATGAAGCAGCTTCAACCGCATCCATGGGATTTGGCGAGCGAGAAGTATAAAGTGGGCGAGCGCGTAACGGGCTCGGTGACGCGCGTGGCCGATTTCGGAGCCTTCGTGGAGCTGGAAAAGGGAGTCGAGGGACTGATTCACCTATCCGAAATGTCGTGGTCGAAGAAGGCCCGGCGTCCGGCGGACGTCGTGAAGGCGGGCGACCAGGTGGAAGTGGTGATTCTGGGCGTGAACCAGGCGGACCGGCGGATTTCGCTGGGGTTGAAGCAGGCGCTGGGCGATCCGTGGGCCGATGCGGCGCAGAAGTATCCCGTGGGCTCGGTGGTGGAAGGCCCGGTCGCCAAGATGGAAAAGTTCGGCGTGTTCGTGCAGATTGCCGAGGGTGTGGACGGCATGATCCACATCGGCGATATCAGCGCGGAGAAACGCATCAACCATCCGCAGGAGGTGCTCAAGACGGGCCAGGTAGTTAAGGCCCAGGTGCTTGAGATCGATACGGAAAAGCGGCGGATTCGCCTGGGCATGAAGCAACTGGTGCCCACCAGTCTCGACGAGTTCATCGCCGAGCATAAGGAAGGCGACGTGGTGACGGGCCGCATGACCGATGTTTCGAGCGGCCGGGCTAAGGTGGAGTTGGGCGACGGCATCCACGCCACGTGCCGCCTGACTGCGGATGCCTCGAAGCCGGCGGAGCAACGGCAGGATTCGAAGGTGGATCTTTCGTCGCTCACCTCCATGTTGGAAGCCAAGTGGAAGGGTGGGGAAGGCGGCGGAGAGTCGAAGGCGGAGAAGCCGCGGGCGGGTCAGGTGCGGAGCTTTCGGATTGTGAAGCTGGATGCGGCGGCTAAGAAGATCGAATTGGAATTGGGGTAGGAGCCGACGGGTTCGGTAGGCATCGAGCCGCACTGCCGCCTCTGGCCACCTATGGCTCGTGAGAGTCTTCACAAAGACTACGCGCGATTCCGGGCATAGCCGGCCTCTGGTTCTTCGGCCCATGATAGGATAAGTCCAATTGGAGGCCGACAGATGGCTAACTGCTCCAGACGCAATTTCCTGAAGACCGGACTCGCCGCGGGCGTGCTCGCGGGGACCGGAAGCTTGCCGATGCGGGCGGCCCGTGGCACGGCTACGGATTGGGTGACGCTTGGCAAATCCGGCGTCAAGGTAACGCGGCTCGCGTTCGGCACCGGGACCATCAGCGGGAAAACGCAGCGCGACCTGGGGCAGGACCAGTTCACCAGGCTGGTGCGCCACGCGTACGACCGGGGCATTCGCTTCTTCGAGACCTCGGAGACTTACGGCGAGATGCACCGGATGCTGGGCGTGGCGCTGAAGGGCATTCCGCGCGATTCGTACCGGCTGATGTCTAAGGTGACGACGCGCGAAGGGGTCGATCCGCAGGCAAAGATCGATGAGCTGCGCAAGCTGGCGAATACCGATTACTTCGACATTATGCTGATGCATTATCAGCACGTGGCCACTTGGCCGACGGACACTGTGCGGTGGCAGGAAGGGATTCTGCAAGCACAGTCGAAAAAGATTGTGGTGGGGCACGGTGCGTCAGTGCACGGGCTGCCGGCGTTGCGCCGGTTTCCGGGAAACCAGTGGTTGGATATCGCTATGATCCGGATGAACCACAAGGGCACGAAGATGGACGCCGAAGATTTCAACACGAACGGGGCCGGGGACGTGAGCGAGGTGGTTACGCACGTGAAGCAAGTCCACGCGCAAGGCATGGGCGTGATCAGCATGAAGCTAGTGGGGGAAGGCGCCTTCACGAGCCGCGAGGACCGGCAGGCGGCGATGAAGTTTGCGTTCAATAATGCGGGCGTGGATGCCGTGACGGTCGGCTACAAGAGTACGGCCGAAGTGGACGAAGCGATTGAGAATTTGAATCAGGCGCTGGCTGTTTAGAAGCGAAGAGCGTTCACACGAGTGTGAACGCTGCACGCATTAGTGCGTGCTCCACGATTTGGTCTACTGCACTTGGGCCAACCTGCGGCTACTTCAAGAACTTCAGCAGCGGTGGATAGAACACGTCCGGCGCTTCCAGGTGCGGCACGTGTCCCAGGTTTGGCAGAATTACCAGCTCCGCGCCTGGAATGGTATCCGCGACGTGCTTCGCCAGTTTCGGAAAATCCGCCCCGTCTTTCTCGCCGCCGATCACGAGAGTCTTCACCTTGATTTTCGCCCAGTCGTATACCACCGGGTCGAGATACAGCATCTGCTGATAGATGGACCGCACCATGGCGAGGCGCGGCCAGTCGCCGCTCAGCGTGGGCGCGTAGAGAATCCGCACATACCGTTCATACTCCGGCTTCCACGCGCCGGGCGACGGGAAATAGCGCCGGATGTTGGCATAGAATCCCTGCCAGCGCTGATCGTTGGTCTGCGCCATAGCGGCTTTGTAGGCATCGTCCGCGCTGCGCCAGGGACGCTCGTAGCGGATGTCGGTCAGCCCGATCGGATCGTAGATTACCGCCCGCTCGGTGATGTCGGGAAACGACGCGGCGAACCGCGCGGCCAGCATCCCACCCATGGAGTGTCCCACGATGGTGACCTTGGCGATCTGCAGCGACTCCAGAAGGCGGCGGCTGTTCAGCGCCATGTCGTGAAAATTGTAGGGAATGATGGGCTTCGACGATCGCCCGAAGCCGATCTGGTCGGGCACGACCACGCGGAAGCCCTGCTGGCGCAAAACCTCGATGGGCCCCGCGAAATAGAAGCCGCCGAAATTCATTCCGTGGAACAGCACCACGGTGCGCCCGTTCGGCGGTCCCGCGGGCGGCACGTCCATGTAGGCCATACGGACGTCCTGGCCGTAGAGCGTCAACGGCAGGTAGGAAACCGGGTACGGATACGCAATATCCTCGTAGGTGATGCTGCCGGGCTTGACGTCCGCGGGCGCCTTGGGCGGCGCATCGCTCTGGGCGAAAAGCGATAGGGCGAGGCATAGAAGCAGTGAGACGGCCCGCATGGGAAAAACCTCCGTGCTCATAGTATGCAACAGCGATTAGGGGCGGCAGCTCACTTAAAGGGGGAGCCGGGAATTCCTCTGGCGCCATATTCAGAAGCGCTTGGCGGAGAGGGCGCGCTTCTGCGGATGCCGATATGGCCAGCCGCGGGCTGATCCTGAAGATTCTGTCTATCGCTTAATGCTCTTACAATCTGGTCCGTCCGAGCGACTGAACCGAGCTGTGCGCACAAACCGACTGCGCGCTCGGCGCGACAGAAGCGGCGTCGATGGCAGCTTTAGCTTCAAATGCCTTACGCGCATTATCGAACATAAGGAGAGGTTATCTAGGTTATCTAGGGCTATTCGTTGACCGGCGGATGAACCGCTGATAGAGTGAGAACGGTACCCGCACTGCCCAAAGGAGAGGCGGCTCATGACCGGAATCCAGTTCGTGACCGATGAAAAGGGCCGCAAGGTGGCCGTTCAAATCGATTTGAAAAAATACGGCGCGAGATTAGAGGATTTTTGGGACGGACTGATTTCCGAGTCGCGTCGCAACGAAAAGGGGATACCGATTGAGAAGATCAAAACGGACCTCTCAAGGCGCGGCCGGATCCGTGGGTGAGTATTCCGTTGAGGTAAAGCCGCCCGCGCGGAAGGAACTCGAAGCCCTGTCGGACAATGCGCTGGCCCGCGTCGTCAAGAAGATCGAGGCTTTGGGCCATGCACCACGGCCCACTGGATGTAAGAAGCTCAAGGGCTACAAAGATCAGTGGCGCGTACGGGTCGGTGACTGGCGAGTGGTCTATATCATCGACGACATAGCAAAGCTTGTGAGCGTCACGCGGATTGCTCATCGGCGCGAGGTTTACGAACGATGACCGCAGGCGATGCGCTCGTCCCAATCGACAACGACGCTGCCAGGCCGGCGCTCATCGCCGGAGCGGGGGATCGCGCTGCCATACGCTTCCTTCCGCGGGCGCGCCTTGGGCGGCCATCGCTCTGGGCGAAGAGCGATCCGGCGAAGCGCAGAAGCAAAAAAACTTCCGTGCTCATAGTATGCAACGGCGATTGGGGGCGGTGGCAGCTCACTTTAAAGGGGAGCCGGAAATTCTTCTGGCGCCATATTCAGGAGCGCTTGGCGGAGAGGGCGCTTCTGCGGGTGCCGATATGACCAGGCGCAGGCTGATCCTGAAGATTCTGTCTATCGCTTAATGCTCTTACAATCTGGCTTCCTTGACACAGACACCAAGCAGTGTGCTATTTTTTTAGCAATATGACTAAGAAGAGCGGTGCTTTCTGCGGCCCCGGTTTTCGCCCGGTCCGCTTCGCTGTACTCTTGTTCGCGGTTTTCTGCTGGCCCGGGAGAGCGCAAGTAGCAGCCACCTCCCCTGTCCAGTCGCTTTTGAAGGAAGGCGACCGCGCATTTGCAAAAGGAGACTATGACGCCGCGCGACGTTCATTTGAGAAGGCTCTGCAAATCGCGCAGCAATTGCCAGCCGATTCGCCAATTCGCTATGACGTGCTGAAGCGTCTTACTTCAACCAGCGCAGCATCTGGGAAATTCGCCGATGCCGAACGGTTTCTGACGCAAGCGGTGGAGTGGCGCGAATCCAACGTCGGCGCGAATGACCCAAAGATCACCGACGACTTACTGCTTTCGGTAAGCCTTAACATGAGAACGGGGGAGTTTGACCGCGCGCTTGCCACAGCGCAGCGTGTTCAGGCCATGCACGTCGAAGCATTGACGTCAGAGAGCATACCGGTTGCGGACGATCTTGTTCGTATTGGTCAAATTTATCTAGCGGAAAAGAAACCCAACGACGCGCTGCGCTCTCTGGCAACAGCGATAGGCGTCCGGATAAGGCTCGTGGGTTCGCTCGACCCTGGGCTGCTCCCTGCTCTGGACGAGATCAATGTAGCTTAGAGAGCAATCGCCGGCGGAGACAACCGCGGCTTGTGTCCCGGCTGTGAGGGAGGCTACCAGCAAGCTCTTGCCATTCGCGAAACGCTTTACGGCGCGAACAGCAACGAACTGATCTCCACCATCGAAAGCCTTGCCGACGTTTACTCCAGCGAAGGGATGTTGTCGGCCGCTGAACCTCTCTACCTTCGTTTGCTGGCACTCTGGGAAAGCCTCGTAGGGAAAGACCACCCCATGGTAGCGGTAACACTCGACAAGTTGGTGGTGTTTTATAACAAGGAGGGGGACCCGGAGAAGGCGCGAGCCGCCTTGGCGCGGTCGGTGGCCATTCGGGCGCGTTTCCTCGCGGTGGGCTTGTCGCATCAGGCGGCTGACGCAATTGCACAAAACCGTCAGGAGCAGGCAAAGGCATTGTACGACCGGGCTCTTGCAGCCCTCGGCGCACCCGACCTCGAAAACAAAGAGCTAGTCACGCAGATCAGGGAAGCTTTAGGAAAACTCCAAAGCCCACCTCCAAAATAATTGCACCTGTGCGAGGCAGGATTCTTGACCCTAACATTTGAAACATGTCAGCCCCGCGATTGGCGGGCGTTCCGGCGACGTGTCAAAACTACCCCCTTGCGATACACCTCACGGACCAGAGAGGCTCAAGTAGGCGCAAGCCTAAACCCGGCAGGATCTTATTCCTCAGCGGACCTCGGCGATAGCAACCGCGCCCGCCGCGGCATGGGGTACATGCGCATCGTTGGGGTATTGCTCCAGCGCGACCCGGAACGCCCGCTCGCTCAAGCGCGGTTTGTTGGCCTTCAGTGCGGCGCGTCCCCATGGCTCGGCCACCGGGCGCGGGTAGTATGGCGGCTCGGTGTAGATCAGATGCCGCTCCGCTTTGCTGGCCTGCTCGAATAGCTTGAGAGCGCGGTCCGTGTGGCCGGCGGCCAGCTCGAGGTGCGCCTGCATCTCTTGCCGCGCCACCTCCAACTCCGCGGGGTTCGCGCGATGCGTGCGCCCGCGGTAATCCGCCAGTGAGTCATCGAACTTCGCCGCCTCGCCGCGCGCCTTGGCGGCATCGCCCCGGTTGGCATACGCCAGCGCTCGCGCCCAGTGGCGCCAGGCCTCCTGCCGCGGGTGGGCCAAGACGGGCAGCATGTCGCCGGCCAGAATTGCGTCCCATTTCTCGAACTGGACTAAGGTGCGCAGCACGGCGAACCAGCCCTGAGCGGTGGCCGTGCTCACTCCATCCGCGGCGGCCTGCTGCGCGGGATTTTCCTTGAACTGAAGCAATTCGTTGGCGGCTGCAACGGCGTCGTCATACCGGCCTTCAAAGGAATAGGCGGTGGCGAGGTAGTGGACGTTGTGCCCGTGGTGGCCATTGCCATAGAGCTTGTCCTGCGCCATCCACATGCGCTCATTCACGGCGGCGGCGGCGAACGATTGCACGGCATCGCTCCAACGGCCGGTCTGCGAGTAAATATGCCCCGGCATATGGAGCGCGTGCGGAATGTTGGGGACCAGCTGTGCGTATTTCTCGCAGCTCGGCCACGCATCCCTGGCAAACGTCGAGCCTTCGAAAGCGTGGATGATGTAATGGTGCACGCCCGGATGGTCCGGCGCTTTAGGCAACAGCGCGCGCAGGATCGCGACGGCCTCCATGCTGGCTGGCGCCACCGGTTTCTTGTCCGGCTGGGTGAACCCGCGCATGATCATCAAGGCCAAATCGAGCTCGGCTTCCACTTCGCCCGGATGCGCGGCCAGTAATGCGCGCAGGCCCTTCACGAAAGCCTCCTCGGGATCTTTAGCCGCGGGGTCGCGGCGCGCGGCGATGGCGGCTATGTACAGCTTTTCGAGATCCGTGGCTTTGCCAGGCGACTGACTCAGCTCCACCGCCTTCACGGCCGCGGCGCGGGCGCGCGAGGTAGCGGGAGCCACTTGCTTGCCGAAGAAAGCGTCGAGCGTATCGATCTGGAATCGCGGACGCCAATCGCCGGCGGCCACCATGGCGATGCCCCAATACGGCATGGGCGCGGACGGGTCCAGCGCGGCGGCTTGCAAGAAGCTGCGCTCCGCCTCGCGCGCCCAGAACGAATGCATCTGAGCCACGCCCTGGTCGAAGAATCGCTGCGCGTCGGCGCTGGATGTGGTGATGGGCAGATGGACGGTTCCCATACCATCCAAAATCCTGGCGGGCAGTGTAGGGGCCAGCGCGCTGGGCGGCGGAACACAGTTGTCAGCGCTCTTCGGCTGCTGGGCGGTTGCAGTCAAGGCGGCGACCGATAACAGAGTGAGCGGCAGAGTCAGTTTCACGGATGATTCTCCAGTTGGCGCGCAATTAAGTGCGCCAGTTGATCGGGGCGATAGTTGGAGCCTTCGACCAGAGCGGCCAGCCGTCCATCGCGCCCGAAGATGGCGGTGGTGGAATTGTGGCCGATAGAGCCTTCGTCGGCCCAATAGATTTCGCCAAGCGCGGACGCCAGGGGAGCTACGCCTCCGGTGAGGAAGAGCCATCCCGGACCAGCGCCCCAGCGGCGCGCGTATGCGGCGAGAACCGCGGGCGTATCAAAATCCGGATCGACCGTCACGGAAAGCAGCACAAGATCTTCGCCGGCGGGGTCGCGAAACCGGCGCTGCAGCATGGCGAAGTTGGCGGAAAGGCGCGGGCAGACATCCGGCAGCGGGCAGCGCGTATAGATGAAATCGATCGCCACTACTTTGCCATGCAGATCGGCGGTGCGGACGGTGCGGCCGTTCTGGTCCGTGAGCCCGAAATCCGGAAGCCCGGCGCCGATGGCGAGTTTCTCTTTGGGCGCGGGGAGGGTAGCGTCGGGCGCGCCGCTGAGGCGAATGTTGCGGGCCACCGCTTCCGCCTTCGTCACGGAAAGATCAAACTGGATGCGGGCGCCGGGATGCAGGGCGGTAAGCTCCGCGGCGCTTTCCGCGCGAAACGGCATCAGCATCGCCGGCATGTAGCGGGCGATCTCCCGATGGGAAACGAGCATGGTGCGCGCCGGCGGATCTATAGCCACTACGATTCCGTCTACGGCGTAGGTTTTTGCCGCCAGCGGCAATGTGAGGAGGGCGAGCGTGGCAAGACGGTACGGCATTCGGCTGGAGTTATAAGGGATTTGCATTTGGCTATCCCGAGTTAACTGAGACTATAGCAAAGGCGGGGTCAGTGCTGAGGGTTTCGCACAAACTGTAGGGCGGCCCCCCTGGTCCGCGGCCGGCCCCCCTGGTCCGCGGCCGGCCCCCCTGGTCCGCGGCCGGCCCCCCTGGTCCGCGGCCGGCCCCCCGGTCGGTCTTTCAGGGATCGCGTCGGACTGATTTTGTGGAGCGAAGAGCGGGTCCAGGGGGACCCGCGCGGACCAGTGCGCCGACCAGGGGTCCGCCCTACTAACTTGTGCACAAGCGTTCATAATAGATTTGTGCCGCCATTGACTTTTTCTAAAGCCCGCGAAGTGGTGATCCAGAGCGTTCGCGCGGCGCGCCGGTTTCCGGGCATCGAAACAGCCGACCTTCTGGGCGCCGCGGGACGCGTGCTGGCGGAAGATATCAGGGCCGACCGCGATGCGCCGCCTTCATCGCGCTCCGTCCGCGATGGGTTTGCTATCCGCGCGGCCGAAGCGCCGGGCGAATTCCAAATCGTCGGCGAAGTGCGCGCGGGAAGCCGGTTCGAGGGCGCCGTCGAGTGGCGGCAGGCGGTGGAAGTTATGACTGGCGCGCCCATTCCGGAGGGCGCCGACTCGGTCGTGATGGTGGAGCACGTTGAGCGCGCCGGCAACCGCTTGACGGTGGACAAGCCGGTGGAGCCGCAGCAGTTCATCAATCCGATGGGCTGCGAAGCTGCGGCGAAGGAAGTAGTGCTGCGCGCGGGCAAGCGCCTCGACTATTCCGATATTGCGATGCTGGCGGCGTTCGGCCATCGGCGCGTCCAGGTTTATCGCAAGCTCACTGTGGCGATTGTCGCCACGGGCGACGAAATCGTCGATGTGGAATCGACGCCGGCCGACTATCAGATTCGCAACTCCAACGCCTATTCGCTGGCGGCGCAGGTGCTGCGCGCCGGCGCGAAGCCCTCCCTGCTGCCGGTGGCGCGCGACACGGCGGAAGAGACGCGGGAGATGATCGAGCGCGGCCTGGCGGCCGACCTGCTGCTGCTTTCTGGCGGAGTTTCGGCGGGCAAGTACGATGTGGTGGAAGGCGCGCTGGCCGGGCTGAGCGCCGAGTTCTACTTCGACCGGGTGCTGATTCAGCCCGGGCAGCCGGTGGTCTTCGGACGAGCGCGGGACAAGTTTTTCTTCGGGCTGCCGGGGAATCCATCTTCTACCATGGTGACTTTCGAAATCTTCGCGCGCGCGGCGCTTGAGCTGCTGTCGGGGCAAGACGAGGTATCGCTGCACATGCCGTTCGCGACGCTGACGCGCGAGTTCCGGCACCGCGCGGGCATCACGCGCTTTCTTCCGGCGCGCCTGAGCGAAGATGGCGCGTCGGTCACGCCTGTGGCGTGGCACGGCTCCGGCGACATTCCGGCGATGACGCGCGCCAATGCGTACCTGGTGGCCGATCCGGAATGCCCGGTCTACGAATCCGGGGCGCCGATCAGAGTGTTATCCAAGTGAAGAAACTCTCGCATTACGATTCGGCGGGCAGCGCGCGCATGGTGGATGTCTCCGCCAAAGCGGACACCAAGCGCACGGCTCGCGCTCACGCCTTTGTGCGCATAGCGCCGCGCGTGCTGAAAGAGCTGCCGCGGAACCCCAAGGGCGATCCGCTGGAAATTGCGCGGATCGCCGGCATTTGCGCCGCGAAGCGCACTTCGGAGCTGATCCCGCTGTGCCATCCGCTGATGCTTTCGCATGCCGACGTGGAGGTGACGGTGGAAAAGAACGGCGTGCGCATCGCCGCTACCGCGTCCACCACCGGACAGACAGGCGTCGAAATGGAGGCGCTGACGGCCGCGGCTGTCGCCGCGCTGACGATTTACGACATGACGAAGGCGCTCGACAAATCCATCGAGATTCAGGATGTCTACCTGCTGGAAAAGACCGGAGGAAAAAGCGGCGAATTCCGCCGCAAGGGGGAATCATGACCAACGCGGCCGTTTTGACCATCAGCGATTCCGTCGCCGCGGGCACGCGCACGGACCGCTCCGGCCCCGCCGTGCGGGAACGTTTGGAACAACTGGGCTGGAGCGTGCCAGTGCTGGAAGTGATTCCCGACGAAATGGATCAGATTAGCGCGCGCCTGGCCAAACTGGCGGATGGGGGACGGGTATCCGCCATCTTCACTACCGGCGGCACGGGCGTGGCGCCGCGCGATATCACACCGGAGGCCACGCGCGCGGTGCTCGACCGCGAAATTCCGGGGATTGGCGAGCTGATGCGGGCGCGCGGGCTGGCGTCAACGCCCTTGGCAGCGCTTTCGCGGTCGCTGGCGGGAACGCGTGGGACCGTACTCATCGTGAATCTGCCCGGCTCGCCGAAGGGCGCGGTGGAGTCGTTGGATGCTATCGTAGAATTGGCGCCGCACGTGCTGGAACTGCTCCGAGGGCGGACCGAGCACGCCGCCAGGGACTAGCCATGATCCGACTACATACTGTTACGCGTCCAATTACCGTCACCCTTTTGTTTACAGTTACCCTTCTGTGCGGTTTGCTTCTCGCGCAACAACAGCAGCCACCCCAACAGCAGCCGGCGCAACCACCGCCCGCGGATGGGGACACTGCCAGATTCAGCGTACTGACGAATGCCGTGCAGACGCCGGTGTGGGTCTACGACAGGAAGGGCAACTATGTCGACGGCCTGACTCAGGAAAAATTTCGAATTTTCGATAATGGCAGGGAACAAAACATCACGGGCGTGGACGTGGCCTTTGCGCCGATTTCGATGGTGATTTGCGTCCAGGCTAACGCCAACGTGGAGAAGATGCTGCCGGCCATCAATAAGATTGGCAACCTGATTCAGCCGCACATTCTGGGCGACGCGGGCGAGGCGGCGGTGATCGCGTACGATTCGCGGGTTCGCACGCTGCAGGAATTCACCCACGATGGCGACAAGATCACAGCCGCTGTGAAGAAGATCAACCCCTACGGGGGCAGCACAAACCAACACATGGTAGACGCGGTGTCGGAAGCTACACACCTGTTGCAAAAGCAGAGGAGGGACTACCGCCGCGTGATTCTGCTGATCGGCGAGAGACGGGATTTGGGCAGCGAGGTTCGCGGAAGGGAAGCGCTGATCGAGATGCAGTTATCGAACGTGACCTTCTATTCGATCAACATGTCGCAACTCATCGAGAAGCTCACCGCGCCGGCTCCCGATCCGCGACCCGACGTTATACCGCCTGCCGCGATGCCGATGCCTTCCAATACCCCGGCCACGCCGACCACCGTCATGCAGACTTATGGCACGCAAGGCGATAGCGCGCAGTTCATGCCGCTGCTGATCGAGATTTATCGCGACGCCAAGGCTATCTTCAAAGCCAACACGGTGGATGTGTTCGCCAAAGGAACCGGCGGCGAAGAGTTCAGTTACATTCGCGGCCGCGGGCTGGAACAAGCCATTGAGGACATGGGCGAAGTGCTGCATACGCAGTACACGATTACCTATACGCCGAACAATGCGGACGAGCCCGGATTCCACCCTATTGCGGTGGACGTGTTAGATCCACAAGCGCACAGCGTACGATCCCGGCCGGGGTATTGGCTGGGAGCGAAATAGCAAAGTGGGACAGACGCTTTCGTCTGTCAACCCCGCGCGGTGTGGTGGGGAGCCTCGCAGAGCAGTAACAGTTTCACTCGCTACTCCAGCTTCCTCACTACTCAATGGTGAATGGCTGCTTGAGCTCGCAGGTCTGCTTGCCGATAGCGTCCTTGGCCTGCACCATGAGTTGATATTGCCCGGGCTTGATCCGGGCCTGGATTTCGATTCCCATCTCGGCCTGGATGTAGGGCTTCGGATAGAAGGAATCCTCCTGCTCGCCAGCCGGCTCAGGCTGGGTCCATAGCGTCTTGCCATCTGGGCCGAGCACCGAGGTAACGTAGCTGACATCCACCTTGTTGCCGGGGCCGGCGCGGAAACCCACGATGGCGAACCTGGCCCACAAGTGATCGCCGGCGCGGTAGGCGGCGCGCTCGGCGGGACGAGTGTCCTCCTCATTGCGCAGGAAGCGGAACGCGCGCACCGCCAGGGCTTCGGAAGGCTGAACATCGTCGTGACTGCGGACTTTGAACGACACAGTGAGGTCGGCCGAGGTCTTCGTCACCAGGTCCTCCACCTTGGCAACAATCTTGTATTCGCCCGAAAAGAGCAGCGACGGCAGGGAAATAGCCGCGTCGATCTTGGGCAGCCATTCCTTATCCTGAGCGGTCACTTCGGCGCTCAGATTCTCCTTCGAAATTTCGGCGACGGGCACGTCCCGCGCGTCGAAGGCCTGCACGGAGTAAGCCAGATGAACCTGCTGTCCCTTATCCTGCGTATAGCCGGAGACGCGGCATGTAAAATACACGACCTGTCCGGGCCGGTATTCGAAGGTCACAGGGTTGGGCGGGCCGCCATCGATGTCGCTCACGGCGGTTTGGACGAGGTGCAGCGCGGGCGCGGCGTAGACGACCGCGGACGCAAAGACGGTCAACAGAACTCGCGTCATACCCATAGTCTACTCCGCGGCGCGCGCGGGGGCCGAGGCGCGCGCCTGGATGCCGAATTCAGGAGTTCTATGGATTTACTTTCCGCTAAGAGTTGACGGAACGGAGTTAGCTCTCAATACTTCGAAGCGCGTTCACACGAGTGTGAACGCTGCACGCATGAGTGCGTGCGCCACGATTTCAGTCAGGCACGCCTACTGCGAGGCGCCGATCGCCTGATCGAGGTCCCAGATGAGATCGTCCACATCCTCGATCCCAACCGAAATCCGTACCAGGTCTTTACTCACGCCGGCATCCAGTTGCTGCTCGTCGCTCAACTGTTGATGCGTAGTCGAGGCCGGATGAATAATCAGGCTCTTGGCGTCGCCCAGATTCGCCAGATGCGAGAAGATCTTCACGCTGTCGATCAGCTTCTTGCCCGCTTCCAGGCCGCCTTTGATGCCGAAAGTCACAATCGACCCCTGCCCCTTCGGTAGATATTTCTGCGACAGCGCGTAATAGGGGCTCGACTTCAATCCCGGATATTTCACCCATGTAACCGCCGGATTCTGGCTCAGCCATTCCGCCACCGCCAGCGCGTTGCGGCTGTGCTGCTCCATGCGGAACGGCAGCGTCTCAATGCCCTGGATGAACAGGAACGAATTGAACGGGCTGATGCACGGGCCGAAATCGCGCAAGCCCTCGACGCGCACCTTGATCATGTACCCCAGCGCGCCGAAAACTTCGCTGAACACCATGCCGTGATAACCGGGACTGGGCTTGGTGATGGCGGGGTATTTGTCGGTCCACTGGAACTTGCCGCTGTCGATAATGATGCCGCCGATGGACGTGCCGTGGCCGCCCAGGAACTTGGTCGCGGAATGCACGATGATGTCCGCGCCGTGCTCGAACGGACGGCAGAGATAGGGCGACGCCATGGTGTTGTCGATGACCAGCGGCACGCCGGCTTCGTGCGCGATGGCGGCCACCTTTTCGATATCGAGAACGTTCATGCGCGGGTTGGCGATGGTCTCGCCGTAGATGGCGCGCGTCCGGGGAGTGATTGCCTTGCGGAAGTTTTCCGGGTCGTCGGGCTCCACGAACTTCACGTCGATGCCCAGGCGCCGGAAGCTGACGTCGAACTGGGTGTAGGTGCCGCCGTAGAGCGTGCTGGCCGAGATAATCTCGTCGCCTATTCCGGCAAGGCTGGTGAGGGCGAGAAACTGCGCCGCCTGTCCGCTGGAGGTGGCCAGCGCCGCAATGCCGCCTTCGAGCGACGCCACGCGCTGCTCAAACACGTCGGTGGTGGGGTTCATGATGCGGCTGTAAATATTGCCGAATTGCTGCAAGCCGAACAGCGCCGCGGCATGCGCGGAGTTGTCGAAAGTAAAAGATGTGGTTTGATAGATCGGTACGGCTCGCGCGTGGCTGGCGGCATCCGGAGTGTGGCCGGCGTGCAGGCAGCGGGTGGCGAAACCTAAGGAGCGTTCGGGTGCGTTGTTGTCAGCCATAAGGTAGAGGATAACAGGCAAAGGCATGTTGACGGCAGTAACCAGAGAAGTGAGCCCGGCGATGAACCGGTGCGAGCTGTCGTACCTGGAGCGCGTGGAGATCCAGATCGACAGAGCGGCGGAACAGCACCGGCAATATGAGGAGTGTTTGCGGGCCATGGGCGCCGAGGTGATCTCGCTGGCGGCCGAGCCGGAGCTGCCCGATTCGGTATTCGTCGAGGACCCGGCGGTGGTGGTGGACGAAGTGGCCATTCTCACCCGGCCGGGCGCGGAATCGCGGCGCAGGGAAGGCGAGAGCCTGGCGAAGACGCTGGCGCGATTCCGTCCGCTGCGCTGGATGCAGGCGCCGGCAACGCTCGAAGGCGGCGACGTAATGCGGGTGGAAAAGACGCTCTACGTGGGCGCGTCGGCGCGCACCAATGCCGCCGGCATGGCGCAACTGGCGGCGGAGCTGAGACCATACGGCTATGCAGTGAAGGCGGTAGAAGTGCGCGGCTGCCTGCACCTGAAGAGCGGCTGCTGCTATTTGGGCGAGGGAACGGTACTGGCGAACCGCGAGTGGGTGGATACTGAGGCGTTGGCGGGGTTGCGGATAGTGGATGTGGCGCCGGACGAACCGTGGGCCGCGAATGTACTCACTATCGGCGGGGTTGCGCTGATGCCCGCAGGCTTCCCGGCGACGGCGGAGATCGTAGAGCGCTTAGGCTGGAAGGTTAAGACTATCGATATCTCAGAGCTGAGAAAAGCGGAAGCTGGAGTGACTTGCTCCAGTTTGGTGTTCGTGTAACCGTGGAGTACTCCCATGGTTCTGGGACTGCCCGCTCCATGCACTTGAGTGAGTTTCACAAGGGAAGAACGATGAACAATCCAGCCGGAATCGCGATGTTCGTGCTTCTACTAAGCCACAATATGAACGCCCAGACGCCGGTTTCAGGCGCTTCGGCGGCCGACCAGTGCTCAAACGAGGTTTTGAACCTGAGTCTTAAGGCCGTCAAGACTCCCGGCCCGCTCCACAGAATGTCAGATCCCGAGCCCGTCCCGGTTTGGGATGGGTTGATTGAAATTAAGCTTAAGAATGTCTCGACTCTCGTTGTCCATCTGGAAGAACTTGCAACGGACTGGGAGTACGAAGTGATCGTCCTGGACGCCTCAGGAATAATGGCGGCCATGACGGACTATGGAAAGAAATTGCCCCCTGGAAAAGTCCCGACTGGAGGGCAGTACATAGGGCCTATCGCTTCGGTCGCCCTGCCGCCTGCGAGTGAACTAACCGTTCAGATGTATGTATCAAGGATTTACAAAATCGAGCCTGGGCAGGCCTACACGGTCACACTTAGGCGCGAAGAGGGCCTCCCGAAGGTCGACCAGGTTGGCAAAGCCGTGAAGCGTCCCGGATTGAGTTGTTCGTTGGCGATTCCTGCCGGCCCGCTCGTAGATGTGCAGTGAATGGTCGTTCCGTCGTCGCTGCCTTGGAATCAGCACACCAAATCCTAAGCCAGCGCCGAAGACGGAGCGCACCGGCAAATAGCCCCGCCAGCCCGCCGATCCAAGGAGTATAGGAACGGCAAGCTGGCGGGCCATGGGACACGGTTAGTCGCCGAATTCAATCTTGGTGGCGGATCCGCCCAAGGTGATGGAGTTAACCCGCTCGGTAGCGCCAGTTTCAGTAGAATCGACGGCCGTGTAGGGGAACTTCGTGGAGCCGTTTTCCACCTTAACGGCGGTGCTGAAGCTGTGCCGCTTAGCGTCGGTGAACACGGCATTGGAGCCATCCACCTTCAATTGGTAGTTGCCGGCGAGCAGCTCCAGCGACCCAACCTTAGCGGGCTTCGAAAGAGTGACATTGTAGGTTTTGCCGCCCGCGAAAGCGAGGGTGGCGATTGCGAACACACCGATCAGTAGCGTTTTTTTCATGATGATTAAAGACATTCTCCGTTGAAATTTTGATGGGTCAAAGCGCGAACTAACAAGGGTGACGCTTGAGGACCGTTGTGACTTGTAAGCGCGTTCAGCGCTCACAAACCCAGCATAAGCGAGAGTTGCCTAGAAGGGAAATCGATTCTTTCTATCGTGGTTATAAATGCGCTCTAAGTGATTGAAAATTTGCGTTTTACACTCACTCAATTGGTCGCCCGAAATCGGTTCCTCACTACTCGTCCGTCCGGAACCTATCCTGTTAGCCCTTAACAAGGTGATATTGCTCACAGAATTACTGCCTGGCGAAGAACTCCGCAACGTCCGCGCCCATCGCCGATTTCCGCGCTTCGCAAAGCCGGATCCCTTCCAATGCCTCGGCGTAGTTGTGAGGGCCTCCGGTGAACTGCTTGACGCGATCCTGGAAAAAGTCGACGAACTTCTGGCGCGAGCTCTCGTCGCAAAACTCTGTGCCCACGAACGGCAGCATCGCCCCCGCGTCGAACCCGCCTCCGCTCGGCAGGCGCTTGATCAGCGCGTCGTAGTTCGACTGCACGAACTCGAAGGGCATGTTCCTGGTTTGCGGATTGGCTAACGGGCCGAATACCAAATACACAGTTTCGCGCGCATCCATGTCGGGGTTCAGAATCAACTGCAGCGAAGCCTTCTCGATCTCGGGATCGCGGAACGCGCCCAGCGCGCCGATGATGCTCTCGCGTTGATGCAGGTCGTTCGTCTTTGCCAACTCTTGCAGAAGCCGGTCGAACAGGTCGCGGCCTCCGGAATAAGCGGCGGTCCCCAATACGCCTGCAACCATGTCGGAATCGACGCCCCGGCGATCCTTGAGCCAGCCATCGGCCAGACGCCGCGCCTCTGCCCTTAGAGCGGAACTGCCGCCTTCACGCGCCACGAACGGCACTATTGCGGCGCGCTGCAAGCGGACTTCCTGATCGTCGCCGGGTTTCGCGGACCAGCCAAGCTCGGCGGCGCGCATCCCGAATGCCTTGTTCACAAACCGCGCATAGTTGGGAAGCAGATCGTCCGGGACCAAGTCTCGAACGCCGGCAACCATTCCCTGCGCTCGCGAGACAATCTGGCGCTCCGGGTTCTTGGAAAAGCCCAGCGCTGCGTCTAGCGCCTGGCTTTCTTTGAGGTCCCCTGAGTCGGCGAGATAGGAAACTTCGCTCAACAACGTAAGCTGCTCGGACACGCTCAGAAACTGGTTGCCGGAATTGAGCAGTTTGGGCAACAGATCGCCTTGATAGCTCGCGATGTAGTAACCCGTCGAGGCGTCGTTGGCGGTAAGATACGCCGGACACGACGCCGCCTTAGTCAGCTTGAATTCCGCCGCGGGCTTGTCGAGCAGGAAGCACTCGCTCTTCGGGCCGCCTGAGGTCTGGTAACGGACGCAAACCGGCACTTGCCATTGCTCGGCGGCGCCCGTGGAACCGATGGGCAGGTAGCGCTTTTGGCTCACGCCGATCGCGGGAGCCCCGTCGCACTTCAAGGCGACTGAGACCTCCGGAAAGCCGGGCTGTTCGAGGAACGTCGAGAAGGCGCGCGGCAATCGCGGCTGACTGGAGCCGGCGATGGAGTCCAAAAAGTCGTTCACGCGCGCGTTCTTGAAGGCATAGCGCTTCAGATAGGCAGTCACTCCCGCTTGAAACTGCTTCTCGCCTTCCCAGCTTTCGAACATGCGGATCACGGCGGCGCCTTTTTGGTAAGTGATGTCATCGAAGGCGTTGGAAATATCGTCTTCGGTCTCGATGGGCTGGCGGATCCTGCGCGCGGTGGCGAGGCTATCCTCATTCATCGCGCCAAACTTGCTACCCACGTCGCTCAGGCGTCCATTCCATTCGGGCTTCCACCCGGCGATGATCTTCGACGACGTCCATGTGGCGAAGGCTTCGTTCAGCCAGATGTCGTCCCACCATGCCGTAGTTACCAGGTCGCCAAACCACTGGTGCGCCAGTTCATGGGCCGCATCTGCGGCGTATCCGCGGCGCCGGCGCTCGGTATCGATGGCCGGGTCGCCGAGAATGATGTCTTGCGCGTAAGTGACCAGCCCCGCATTCTCCATGGCGCCGAAGCCGAAGGTGAGTGGAATGGCGGCCTCGTCCAGTTTCTCGTATGGATAAGGAATGCCGAAGTAATTCTCCAGTTGATCGAGGATAGGGCCGGTGACCTCGGCGGCGTATTTCGCCTGATACGCTTTGCCCATGGGAGTGATGATGCGGACAGCGACGTGGTTCTTACCGGCCGTGCCCGCGGGAACGACGTCGAAGGGACCAACGGCGAAGGCCACCAGATAACTGGGCAGCGGCTTGGTGGGCGCGAAGACCACCTTCTTCATGCCATTCGGTTCGGCGGTTTCGGAAACCTGCGGCGTGTTGGAAAACGCCAGGTGATCTTTCTTCACGTGCAGCGTCACCTGCCATGGCGTTTTGAAATCCGGCTGATCGAAGCAGGGGTAGGCGCGGCGCGCATCGATGCTTTCGAATTGCGTGAAGAGGTAGGCGTTGTCCCCATCGCGGCCGCTGAAGATTCCGGCGCTGCTCTTATCGCTGATCTTTCCCTTGTATTGAATATGCAGCCGGGCCGCGCCCGCGGGCACGGCGGCGGGGACGCGAAGCCCCACGAACTGATCGCCGCCCAGCTCCACTGTGGCGGCTTGGGTCTCGCCTCCGGCGGTCACGCGCGCTTCTGTAATCGCGATTTCGCGCGCGTTCAGCCAGACAATGGACGCGGGCTTGGAGAGTGTGACATCGATATCGATCGCCCCGGAAAAATCCGCCGCGCCCGGCACCAGCGTGAGGTCAACGGCGTATTTCACGGGACGAATCTCATCGCCCAAACGAAGCTTCGGCGGCGTATCGGCAGCCAGGCAAGCAAGTGATGTTACAAGGATTAACGGAAGCAGGCGGCGCATGTTGGCATCGTAACAGACCCGTCGTAACAGAGCATGGACAACGACTTCGGACACGACTTCGGACACGACTTTGGACACCCCAGGCATTCCCGCCTGTTATCCTACGGAGTCACGTGCTCTGGTACTGGCTTCTGGTTTCTCCCGCACTCCTGCTGGCAATCCTCGGGCTGTTGGGCGAACGCAGGCGCATCCAATATGTCTCGCAGCGTCTCGCGGAGACGCCGGCCATGCTGCCGCCAGCTACCGTCATTGTCCCGGTGAAAGGCGACGACGAAGGCTTGCGCGAGAACCTCGCTGCGCTGGCCACTCTCGATTATCCCGACTACGAGCTCATTATCGTGGCGCACAGCGCCGCCGACATCCCGCCCGGCGTTCTTCCACGGCGCGTCAAAATCGTGCTGGCGCAGGGGGGCGACCCGGATACCGGCGAGAAAGTGCAGAACCTGCAAGCCGCCGTCCGCGCCGCGCGCAAGCGCAGCGGGATCTTCGCCTTCGCCGATTCCGATGGACGCCCTACGCGCGCCTGGCTCCGCGCGTTGGCCGGGCCGCTTGGCGAAAATGGAGTCGGAGCTTCCACCGGCTATCGCTGGTTCATGCCCCAACCGGCCGCGTTCTGGAGCCTGATGCGCGGAGTTTGGGACGCCGTCGCTCTCGGCCGGCTCGGACCCGGCGACTGCGCCTTCGCGTGGGGCGGCGCCATGGCCATCCGCAAGGAAACGTTTTTCGCGGCGCGCGTCAACGAGTACTGGAAAAACACCGTCAGCGACGATTACGCTCTCAGCGCCGCTGTCCGCGCCGCCGGACTCACCATCGCCTTCGCGCCCGGCGCCCTCACCCCGTGTTTCGAGCGCCTGGCCAGCGCGCGCTTCTTTGGCTGGATCCGCCGCCAGATGACTATCACGCGCGTCTACAATCCGCGTCTGTGGCGGCTGGGCCTGGCGGCGCACATATTTTATTGCGTCGCCATGTGCGCCTCCGCCGTCGAGTGCGTGAACGGATACTTCCCGGCCGCCGTGGCGCTCGCCGCGCAAATCGTCCCCGGAATGGTTAAAGGCTGGAACCGCGCCGCGCTCGCCAGGCAGGCGTTGCCCGAATACGCGCCATGGTTTCGCCGCTTCGCCTGGACCCATGCCATCTTCACACCCATAGCCACCTGGGTGTGGCTGATCGCGCTGGCGTCCTCGGCAACCAGCGATTCCA
>Ga0208193_1000116_pt1 | contig 57442 bp, 49 predicted proteins | sample June2015DPH_17_2_FD_184716 | JGI IMG/M metagenome (GOLD analysis project Ga0208193, IMG submission 184716) | Peatland microbial communities from SPRUCE experiment site at the Marcell Experimental Forest, Minnesota, USA - June2015DPH_17_10... | ecosystem: Environmental > Terrestrial > Soil >...
AGAGAGCACATCGATGCATTCATTAATGACTACAACGCCGACGCCAAACCGTTCGTCTGGACCAAGTCCCAAGTCCACCAAAAACGTCTCAAAGCACGTTTCGCGGATCAATGATTCCGGGTACTAGCATCTTTTGCGGCCACGCCTAACCCGGCTGCCTCGGTGCAACCCCGTCTACCGTCGGTATGGTTAGTAGTTAGTACGTCGCACGGCCGCCCGAAATATCGAACACCGCACCGGTGGAGAACGAGCAGTCCTCGGACGCAAGCCAGGCCGCGAGCGCCGCTAACTCCTCGACCAGGACGAAGCGGTTTTTCGGAATCTTCGACAGCATGAAGTCGATATGCTGTTGCGTCATCTGATCGAAGATCGCGGTCTTGGCCGCGGCTGGCGTCACCGCATTGACCATGATGTTGTAGGCGGCAAGCTCCTTGCCGAGCGATTTGGTCAGCGCGATCAGGCCGGCCTTTGAGGCCGAGTAATGCGCGGCATTGGGATTGCCTTCCTTGCCGGCGATGGAGGCGATGTTGACGATGCGGCCGTAGTTTTGCTTGATCATCAGAGGCGCGATCGCCTTGCAGCAGATAAACGGACCGTCGAGGTTGATGCGCAGCACCTTGCGCCATTCGTCGAAGTCGGTTTCCCAGACCGTCTTGTTGACGCCGGCGATGCCGGCATTGTTGACGAAGATGTCGATCTTGCCGAAAGCCTTCAGCGTCTCGTCACGCGTTTTCTCAACGGCGGCGAGATCGGTCACGTCGACCTTGAACGCGCTGACGCCGGCGCCAACTTCCTTTGCCGTCTTCTCGGCGAGCGGCTGATCGTGATCCCAGATCGCGACCTTGGCGCCGGAGGCGACGAAGCGCTCGGTGATAGCGCGGCCAAAACCCTGGGCACCGCCGGTAACGACGGCGCAGCGGCCGTTCAGATCAATCTTGTTCATGGTGTAGTTCCCACAATGCGTTTCGAAAAAATCTCGTGTTGGTCATTCCGGGATGGTCCGAAGCGACAAAATTGATATTCAATTTTGCGCTGAGGACCAGACCCGGAATCTCGAGATTCCGGGTTCGCTCATTACATTCGCGCCCCGGAATGACGTGGATAGTTACAGCGTCCAGCCACCGTCGATGATATGCGCGACGCCGGTGGTGAAGGCGCTTTCATCGCTCGCGAGGTAAACCGCCAATGAGGCGATTTCATCCGCGGTGCCGAGCCGCCCCATCGGTTGCCGGGAAACGAACATCTCGCGGCCGCCGGGGCCGGCGGCCGCGGCACGGTTGAGCATCGAGGGTGTTTCGATCGTGCCGGGGCAGATGCAATTGCAGCGAATGCCCTTGGTGATGAAATCGGCCGCAACCGCGCGGGTCAGCGCTGCGACAGCGGCTTTGGTGGCGCCATAAACATAACGGTTGGGCGCGGCCTTGAAGACACCGGCGGCGGAGGAAATGTTCACGATCGAGCCGTGACCGCGCTCCAGCATGCCGGGCAGGAAGCTGCGGATCGTCCGGTGCATCGATTTGACGTTGAGGTCGAACGAGAAATCCCAGTCGTCGTCCGAGCAATCGAGTACCGTGCCGTGATGCACGAAGCCGGCCGCATTCAACAGAATATCGATCGCGCCGACGCGTTTGGCGAGGGCCGCGACCGAAGAGGTATCGCGCGCGTCAAGCTTTGCTACCTCCGCAACGCCGTGCGTGGTGAGATCAGCCAATCCCTTTTCGTCGATGTCGGTGGCAAAGACGCTGGCGCCTTCGCGCGCAAAGGCAATCGCCGAGGCGCGGCCGATACCGGCGGCTGCCGCGGTGACAAATGCGCGTTTGCCTTTCAGGCGGTCTGACATGTTTTTCTCCCTTTTTTCTTTTCGAGATTCCGGGTCTGGTCTTTCGGACCATCCCGGAATGACGGTTGATTATTGCGATCGCAAGAGTTCAGCCTTAATGATTATCTCTCGCCACACCGACCTTGCCGGCGATGTCGTGATAGCGCGTGGCAAGCTCCATGCAGGCGCCGGTCGCCTGCTGACCGACGGTCGAGCGATAGATTTCCTGCCACGGCGTCTGGCTTGCCGGATAGGGAAAGCCGCCCTTAGCCTTCAACTCCGCATGTCGTTTTTTCACCTCGTCATCCGAAATCAGGATGTTCGCGCTGCCCTTGTTGAGGTCGACACGAACCTTGTCGCCGGTCTTGAGGATGGCAAGACCGCCATCGGCGGCGGCTTCCGGAGTAGCGTTGAGGATCGAGGGCGAACCTGAGGTGCCGGATTGCCGGCCGTCGCCGATGCAGGGCAGGGACAGGATGCCGCGTTTGATGAGAGCCGCGGGCGGCTGCATGTTCACGACCTCGGCGCCGCCGGGATAGCCGATCGGGCCGGTGCCGCGCACGAACAGGATGCAGCGCTCGTCGATGTCGAGCGAGGGATCGTCGATCCGGTGGTGATAATCTTCCGGCCCCTCGAAAACGATCGCGCGGCCTTCGAAAGCGTTGGGGTCTTTGGGGTTGATCAGATAACGGTCGCGGAATTCCTTCGAAATCACGCTGGTCTTCATGATCGCGGAATCGAAGAGGTTACCGCGCAGCACGAGGAAGCCTGCGTCTTTCACCAGCGGCTTGTCGTAGCTCCAGATCACGTCGCCATCGGGCTTGGTCGCCTCCCGGCAGTTGTCGCCCATGGTGTGGCCGTTCACGGTCAGCGCGTCTTCGTGAATGCGCCTTGCGCCCATCAATTCGCGCACCACCGCCGGTACGCCGCCGGCGCGATGGAATTCCTCGCCGAGATAGAAGCCGGCCGGCTGCATGTTCACCAGCAGCGGAACGTCGTGGCCGAATTTCTGCCAGTCGTCGATCGATAGCTCGACGCCGATGTGGCGGGCGAGTGCGTTGATGTGGATCGGCGCGTTGGTCGAGCCGCCGATGGCGGAATTGACGACGATGCAGTTCTCGAATGCCTTTCGCGTCAGGATGTCGGAGGGTTTGAGATCCTCCCAGACCATGCCGACGATGCGTTTTCCCGTTTCATAGGCGATCTGGCCGCGCTCGCGATAAGGGGCGGGGATCGCGGCGCAGCCGGGAAGCGACATGCCGAGGGCTTCAGCGAGCGAATTCATCGTCGACGCCGTGCCCATGGTGTTGCAATGGCCGACTGACGGCGCGGAAGAGGCGACGATGGTCATGAATTGTTCATAGTCGATCTCGCCGGCCGCGAGTTCCTCGCGCGCCTTCCAGACCACTGTTCCCGATCCCGTGCGCTGGCCCTTGAACCAGCCGTTCAGCATCGGACCACCGGAAAGAACGATGGCCGGCAGGTTGACGGTGGCGGCGGCCATCAAGCAGGCCGGCGTGGTTTTGTCGCAGCCTGTGGTTAGCACCACGCCGTCGAGCGGATAGCCGAACAGGATTTCGACCAGGCCGAGATAAGCGAGGTTGCGGTCCAATGCCGCAGTGGGGCGCTTTCCCGTTTCCTGGATTGGATGCATCGGGAATTCCATCGCGATGCCGCCGGCCGCCCGAATACCTTCGCGCACCCGATGCGCCAGTTCGAGATGGTGCCGGTTACAGGGCGACAGGTCGTTGCCGGTCTGCGCAATGCCGATAATGGGCTTGCCGGACTGCAATTCTTCCCTTGTGAGGCCGTAATTGAGATAGCGCTCGAGGTAGAGCGCGGTCATTCCAGGGTTATGGGGGTTGTTGAACCACTCGCTGGAGCGGAGTTTGCGCCTGGTGACGCCGGTTAGCGGCTTGTTCATGATTTCTCCCGCAGCGCACACGCCTTATTCTTGGGCGCACGCTTCATATTAGCCGGGATGTTCGCATGCCGAGATGCGCTTCGCAACGGCATGGCAGTGAGGCGATCGTCTACGACTTTGATCCAAGGACACGTCAGCAAAAGTCTGATATGACGCGGTTAAATCAGGGCCGCCGGCTTTTACCGCGACGGTCGTAAGGCGTATTCGGGAGGAAGTGTATGTCGTCTGTGCATATCCGCGATGTGCGGAAATCGTTTGGCGGCTTTGAGGTCTTGCACGGCGTCACAATTCCGATCGAGGACGGCGCCTTTGTGGTGTTGGTCGGTCCTTCCGGCTGTGGCAAGTCAACCTTGCTGCGAATGCTTGCTGGCCTCGAAAACATCACCTCGGGCACGATTTCGATCGGCGATCGCGTCGTCAACAATGTCCAGCCCAAAGAGCGCGACATCGCGATGGTGTTCCAGAACTATGCGCTCTATCCGCATATGACGGTCGCCGACAATATGGGCTTCTCGTTGAAGCTCCGTGGCGCCAATCCTGATGAGATCAAGAAGGGCGTCGCCCGCGCTGCCGAGATTTTGGCGTTGACGCCGCTGCTCGATCGTTATCCGCGGCAACTGTCCGGCGGCCAGCGCCAGCGCGTCGCGATGGGTCGCGCCATCGTGCGTGACCCGCAGGTGTTCCTGTTCGACGAACCCTTGTCGAACCTCGATGCCAAACTGCGCGTCGCGATGCGCACCGAAATCAAGGAACTGCATCAGCGGCTGAAAACCACGACCGTCTATGTGACGCACGACCAGATCGAGGCCATGACCATGGCCGACAAGATCGTGGTGATGCACGACGGGATCGTTGAACAGATCGGCTCGCCGCTCGAACTTTACGACCGGCCGGATAATCAGTTTGTCGCGAGCTTCATCGGCTCGCCCGCGATGAATTTCCTCAAAGGCAAGGTCAAAGCCAACGGCAGCGCCAGTTTCGAAGGGCCGAACGGCGTGAAATTGCCGCTCAAGACGGCGCCTGCGAATTCAGACGGAAGGCCCGCGGTCTATGGCGTGCGGCCGGAGCATTTCACGATTGCCGATGACGGCGCGGAAGCCGAAATCGTCGTGGTCGAACCCACGGGATCGGAAACCCAGGTGTTCGCCAAGCTCGGCGGCGAGCAGGTCGTTGCCGTCTTCCGCGAACGTCATCAGTTCAAACCAGGCGACAAGGTTCACCTGAAGCCGGATCCGTCGCTGGTTCATCTGTTCGACGAGAGCACCGGCAAGCGACTCTAAACGGCAGCGCGCAAAATGGCCCGCAAAAAGCCAATCAAAAAGGGAGAAGAGGGACAATGAAACATCTCACACCGGATCGGCGATCTCTGCTGAAAGCGGGGGGCGGCCTGCTGGCGGTCGCGGCCACCATGTCGGCGGAGCAGTTGCTTGGCTATGCAAAGGCCTGGGCGCAGGCCTCGCCGTGGACGCCGGAAGCCGGCGCCAAGATCAACCTGTTGCGCTGGAAGCGCTTCGTCGAATCCGAGGACGTCGCGTTCATGAAGATCGTCGATGCCTTCCAGAAGGCGACCGGCGTCACCGTCAACGTCTCCAACGAATCATATGACGACATCCAACCGAAAGCCTCCGTGGCCGCCAATACGGGCCAAGGGCTCGACATGGTGTGGGGTCTTTATTCCTTGCCGTTTTTGTTTCCCAATAAATGCACCGATATGACCGACGTCGCCGATTATCTCGGCAAGAAAGGCGGCGGCTGGACCAAATCGGGCGAGGCCTATGGCAAACTGGACGATAAGTGGATCGCCGTTCCCGTCGCCGCGACCGGTGCGCTGATCAACTATCGCATCGCCGCGATGGAAAAGGCCGGCCACAAGGAATTCCCGAAGGACCTCGACGGCTTTGCCGATCTCATCAAGGGCCTCAACAAGAACGGTACCCCGGCCGGCATGGCGGTCGGACATGCCTCGGGCGATGCCAACACCTGGTTATACTGGGCGCTTTGGGCGCATGGCGGCAATCTGATCGATGCCAATAACAAGGTCGTGCTCAACTCGCCGGAGACGGCCAAGGCGCTCGAATACGTCAAAGGCCTCTATGACAATTTCATTCCGGGCACCGCGTCCTGGAACGACAGTTCCAACAACAAGGCCTTCCTGGCCGGCCAACTCTACCTCACGGTCAACGGGATCTCGATTTACGTCACGGCGAAAAAGGAAAATCCGCAGATCGCCGAGGACATGAATCATGCCCATCTGGTTCCAGGCGTCGACGGCAAGACAAGAGAAATGAACCTCGGATTCCCGATCCTGGTGTTCAACTTCACCAAGTTCCCGCAGGCTTGCAAGGCCTTTACTGCCTTCATGATGGACCCCGAACAACTCAATCCGTGGGTCGAGGCGTCCCAGGGCTATCTCTCGCCGTTCCTGGCGGGCTTCAGCAAAAATCCGATCTGGACTGCCGATCCCAAGAACACGCCCTATCGCAACGTGGCGGAGGTTTCGCTCACGCCGGCCGGCATCGGCAAGATGGGCGAGAACGCGGCGGCCGCGATCGCCGACTTTGTCGTGGTCGACATGTTTGCGAACTACTGCACCGGTCGCGAGGATGTGAAGACTGCGATGACTTCGGCGGAACGTTCCGCCAAGCGTATCTTCCGATAAGATCGATAGCCGGCGCGACTGATGTCGCGCCGGCCTTACTCTTTGTTGACGGTCCGGGCTTAACCCAGCACTAAACTGGAACGAGATGACCACACTTCAAACATCCGCACCTGTAAGGACTGCGAGCATCGAAACACCTTCGGTATGGTCGCGGCTGAAGTTCAACCGCAACTTCATGGCGCTGTGGTTCATGCTGCCCGCGGCGGCGTTCCTGATTCTCTTCCTGGCCTATCCGCTCGGCCTCGGTGTCTGGATGAGCTTTACCGACGAGCGCATCGGCCGCGGCGGCATTTTTATCGGTACCGAGAACTATGAGTGGCTGTGGGACGATGCCATCTTCTGGCTCTCGGTATTCAATACGTTGCTCTATACGATCGTGGCGAGCGCCATCAAATTCGCGATTGGGCTTTATCTCGCGCTGCTCTTGAACCGGAACATGCCGCTCAAGGCGCTGATCCGCTCGGTCGTGCTGATCCCGTTTATTGTGCCGACCGTGCTCTCGGCGATCGCGTTCTGGTGGATCTACGATTCCCAGTTCTCGATCATCTCCTGGTCGCTGATCAAACTCGGAATCCTCGACCACAACATCAATTTCCTCGGCGATTCGACTCTGGCGCGCGGCAGCGTGATCTTCGCCAACATCTGGCGCGGCGTTCCCTTCGTGGCGATCACGCTGCTCGCGGGCCTACAAACTGTGTCGCCTTCGCTCTATGAGGCCGCAACGCTCGACGGCGCCACCAACTGGCAGCGTTTCCGCTACATCACCTATCCGTTGCTCACCCCGATCATCGCGGTGGTGATGACGTTTTCGGTGCTGTTCACCTTCACCGACTTCCAGTTGATCTGGGCGCTGACGCGCGGCGGCCCGGTCAACGCCACGCATCTGATGGCCACCTTGAGCTATCAGCGCGGCATTATCTCGGGCCGTCTGGGCGAGGGAGCCGCGATCGCGACCGCCATGATCCCGTTCCTGCTGGCGGCGATCGCGATTTCCTGGTTCGGCATGCAACGCCGGAAATGGCAGCAAGGATCGAACAATGACTGATTCCGTGCTTCCGTCGAAAACCCCCATGGTCGGCGTGGTCGACGATAACGAAGGCATGAGCTATCTGGAATCGCTGCCGCGCCGCGTGGTGACGCTCTATATCCCGCTCGGGCTGATCCTGATCGTGCTGTTGTTCCCGTTTTACTGGATGGTGCTGACCTCGATCAAACCGGACGAGCAGCTGATCGACATGAACACCTATAATCCGTTCTGGGTGGTGCATCCGACGCTCAAGCACATCAACAAGCTGTTGTTCGAGACGCAATACCCGCGCTGGCTCTGGAACACGATGTATGTGGCCGTCGGCGCCACCGTGCTCTCGATCATCGCAAGCGTGCTCGCGGCGTACGCGATCGTGCGCCTGCGCTTCAAGGGCGCCGATACCGTGGGCGTCTTGATCTTCTTTGCCTATCTGGTGCCGCCGTCGATCCTGTTCATTCCGCTGGCCTCGGTGATCCAGGCCTACGGCCTGTTCGACTCGCCGTTGTCGCTGATTCTGGTTTATCCGACCTTGCTCATTCCGTTCTCGACCTGGCTGCTGATGGGATACTTCAAGACCATTCCCTTCGAGCTGGAGGAATGTGCGCTGATCGACGGCGCCTCGCGCTGGCAAATCCTGACCCGCATCATCGTGCCGCTCGCCATCCCCGGCTTGATCTCGGCTTTCATTTTCTCCTTCACGCTGTGCTGGAACGAGTTCATCTATGCGCTGACCTTCCTGCAGTCGACGCCGAACAAGACGGTGCCGGTCGCGATCGTGAACGAGTTCGTCGACGGCGATATCTACAAATGGGGTTCGCTGATGGCGGGCGCGCTGGTCGGTTCGCTGCCGCTTGTCATCCTCTATGCCTTCTTCGTCGAGCACTACGTGTCGGCGATGACCGGAGCCGTCAAAGAGTGACCGGCGCAAACAAATCCTGACGTCATCGCGAGGAGCAGGGCGACGACGCGATCCAGTCTAGTTTGCTCCTGGATTGCTTCGCTCCGCTCGCAATGACGGCAAAATAAGAGGAGTACGCTTTGCATATTCTGGTTCTCGGCGCGGCCGGTATGGTCGGGCGCAAATTGGTCGATCGCCTGCTGCGCGACGGTCATCTCGGCAAGAACGATATCACGCGGATGACGCTGCACGACGTGGCGGCGCCGAAGCAACCGGAGAAGACCGGCTTTCCGGTCGAGACCATGGCCGGTGACTTCGCAATCGCCGGCGTCGCCGAAAAGCTGATCGCCGGCCGTCCCGACGTGATCTTTCATTTGGCGGCGATCGTCTCGGGCGAGGCCGAGCTCGATTTCGACAAGGGGTACCGCATCAACCTCGACGGCACGCGGATGCTGTTCGATGCGATCCGGCTGGTTGGCGGTGGCTACAAGCCGCGCGTGGTCTTTACGTCATCGATCGCCGTGTTTGGTGCGCCGTTCCCGGATGCCATCAGCGACGAGTTCTTCAATACACCGCTCTTGAGCTATGGCACCCAGAAAGCAATCGGGGAGCTTCTGCTCGCCGACTATTCGCGCCGCGGGTTCATGGACGGCGTCGGCATTCGCCTTCCGACCATCAACATTCGCCCCGGACTTCCGAATAAGGCAGCCTCCGGCTTTTTCTCCGGCATCTTGCGCGAACCGCTCGCGGGCAAAGAAGCGATTTTGCCGGTATCGGAGGATGTCAGGCACTGGCACGCGTCGCCGCGCTCGGCGGTGGGCTTCCTGGTCCATGCCGCGACCATGGACACTGCTGATGTCGGGGCCCGGCGCAACCTCTCCATGCCCGGCATTTCGGCTACCGTCGGCGAGCAGATCGCGGCGCTGAAGCGGGTGGCTGGAGAGAAAGTCGCGGGGCGCATCAAGCGCGAGCCCGATCCCTTTATTATCAGCATCGTCGCTGGATGGCCGCGCAACTTTGATCCCAAGCGCTCGCTTGAACTGGGATTTACGACCGCCGAAAAATCGTTCGACGACATCATCCGGATTCACATCGAAGATGAATTAGGTGGTAACTTCGTCGCCTGACGTTTTCTGATCTTTTAAGGAGAACCGCCATGACGGCCAGCATCGTGGGATGGGCGCATACACCCTTTGGCAAGTTTGACACCGAGACCGTCGAGAGCCTGGTGGTCAAAGTCGCCAACGAGGCGCTGGCGGATGCGGGAATAGCCGCCGCCGATGTCGACGAAATCGTGCTCGGCCATTTCAATGCCGGTTTCTCGCCGCAAGATTTTACCGCCGCATTGGTGCTGCAGGCCGATCCGAATTTGCGTTTCAAGCCAGCCACACGAGTCGAGAACGCTTGCGCGACCGGCTCGGCCGCCGTGCATCAGGGTATCCGGGCGATCGCTTCGGGGGCGGCCAGGATCGTGCTGGTGGTCGGTGTCGAGCAAATGACACGCACGCCAGGCCCCGAGATCGGGCGCAATCTCTTGCGGGCATCATATCTGCCGGAGGACGGCGACACGCCCGGCGGCTTTGCCGGCGTGTTCGGCAAGATCGCGCAAGGCTATTTCCAGAAATACGGCGACCAGTCCGATGCGCTGGCGATGATCGCGGCGAAGAACCACAAGAACGGCGTCGCCAATCCCTACGCGCAGATGCGTAAGGATTTCGGTTTCGAATTCTGCCGTTCCGAAAGCGAGAAGAATCCGTATGTCGCAGGCCCCCTCAAGCGCACCGATTGCTCTCTGGTGTCGGATGGCGCGGCCGCGTTGATCCTCGTCGATTCCGAGACTGCAAAATCCATGGGCAAGGCGGTGAACGTTCGCGCTACAGCGCATGCGCAGGATTTTCTGCCGATGTCCAAGCGCGACATCCTGCAATTTGAAGGCTGCTCGGTCGCCTGGCAGCGCGCGCTTGAGAAGGCAGGCATCGCGCTGTCCGATCTTTCCTTTGTCGAAACGCACGATTGCTTCACGGTTGCCGAATTGATCGAATATGAGGCGATGGGGCTGACGCCGCGCGGGCAGGGCGCGCGCGCCATCAAGGAAGGCTGGACGCAAAAGGACGGCAAGCTGCCGGTCAATCCTTCTGGCGGGTTGAAGGCCAAGGGCCACCCGATCGGCGCCACCGGCGTCTCCATGCATGTGATGACCGCGATGCAACTCACCGGCCAGGCCCCGGAAGGCATGCAACTCCCAAATACCAAGCTCGGCGGCATCTTCAACATGGGTGGGGCCGCGGTCGCCAATTACGTTTCGATCCTGGAGCCGGCAAAGTAAAAGAGGCCAGCCGCGATGAACATCGCCGAATGGCTCGCCGCAACGGCAAAACTTCGCCCCGAGGCGCCGGCGCTGCTGACTGGCTTCGATATCGACGCGGACTATAAAACTTTTGCGCGCCGTGCCGCCGCGATTGGCACGGCGCTATCGCGCGAATACGGCATCGAGCCCGGCGACCGGATCGCGGTGTTTGCCTCCAACTGCACGCAATATCTCGAATGCCTCTACGGCATCTGGTGGATGGGCGCGGCCGCGATCCCGATCAATGCCAAATTGCACGGCCGCGAAGCCGCCTGGATTTGCGGCGATGCCGGCGCGAAGCTCGCCTTCGTTTCCGACGACACGATCGAGGCGTTGACCGAAGTGAAGGGCGACTTCCCGGCTTCGATGAAGCTGCTGTCGCTTGATAGCGAGGCCTACCGCATCATGCGCGAAGGCGAGGGGACGCCTGCACCGCTTGCGCGCGAGGTCGATGATCTCGCCTGGCTGTTCTATACGTCGGGCACCACGGGCCGGCCGAAAGGCGTGATGCTCAGCCACGGCAATCTCGTGGCGGCATCGACGTGCTATCTCATCGATGTCGATCCGGCGACGCCGAAAGACGCCTCGCTCTATGCCGCGCCGATCTCGCATGGCGCGGGCCTTTATAATTTTCCGCACACCCGCATGGGCGGGCGGCATGTCGTTCCGGAATCCGGCGGATTCGATCCGGATGAGGTGCTCAATCTCGCGCGCAATCTCGAAAATGTCGTGATGTTCGGCGCGCCGACCATGGTTCGTCGCCTGGTCGATGCTGCGAAACGCCGCGGCGAAAACGGCGAGGGTATCCGCACCATCATCTATGGCGGCGGGCCGATGTATCTCGCAGACATTCGCGAGGCCATCGCGGTCATGGGCCAGCGCTTTGTGCAGATTTACGGCCAGGGTGAATCGCCGATGACGATCACTTCTCTTACCCGCGAATGGCACATGAAGACCGATCATCCGCGCTATCTGGAACGGCTCGCTTCGGTCGGCACCGCCCAAAGCGTGATGTCGGTTCGCATCACGGGCAAGGACGGCGAAGTGCTTCCGCCGGGGGAAACCGGCGAGGTCGAAGCCAAGGGCACCGCCGTCATGCTCGGTTACTGGAACAACCCGAAGGCCAATGCCGAGACGCTGAAGGACGGCTGGCTGCGCACCGGCGACGTCGGGCGTCTGGACGAAGACGGCTTTCTCACGCTGTCGGACCGTTCCAAGGACGTAATCATTTCCGGCGGCACCAATATCTATCCGCGCGAGGTGGAGGAGGCGCTTCTGACCCATGCCGACGTGCGTGAGGTCTCGGCGATCGGTGTGCCCGATCCCGACTGGGGCGAAATCGTCGTTGCCTGCGTGGTGCTGGAAACAGGGGCTATTGCCGACGATGCGAAGTTGGACGCGCATTGCCTGGAGTCGATCGCGGGCTTCAAGCGGCCGAAGCGCTATATCTATCTTGAGGCTTTGCCGAAAAATAACTACGGCAAGGTGCTCAAGACCGAACTGCGGCAGATGATGCGGAAGTAAGCCAAAACGCACGCCTGCCGACGGATCGTCATGCCCCGCACAAGCGGGGCATCCAGTATCCCGGAGACTTCTCCTCATTTTTCACGTCTCTGGAATACTGGATCGTCCGCCTTCGCGGACGATGACAGCGTTGCGCATAAGGCCATACGCCTGCCGCCCTTGATCTTGCCGATGGCCTGACGTTACTAGGTTCTCGTGCCGTCGGAGAGCGGCTTCGTATCGGGAGCAGACAAACCATGGGTCCGTTGGAGGGCGTCAAAGTCATCGACATGACGACCGTGCTGATGGGTCCCTATGCCACCCAGATGCTCGGCGACTATGGCGCCGATGTCATCAAGGTCGAAAGTCTCGACGGCGATGTGACGCGGCTGATCGGCCCCTCGCGTCATCCTGGCATGGGACCGGTGTTCCTCAACACCAACCGCAGCAAGCGCTCGATCGCGCTCGATCTGAAGAAGGCGAGCGGCCGCGACGCGGTGCTGCGGCTGATCCAGTCCGCCGATGTGCTGGTCTATAATGTGCGGCCGCAGGCGATGGCGCGCCTGCAACTCGGCTACGACGTCGTCTCCAAGATCAATCCGCGGCTGATCTATGCCGGCGTGTTCGGCTTCGGTCAGGACGGTCCCTATGCCGCCAAGCCGGCCTATGACGACCTGATTCAAGGCGCGACCGCATTGCCTGCGCTGATGGCGCAAACTGGCGACGGCGTGCCGCGTTATGTTCCGAACGCGCTGGTTGATCGCATCGTTGGGCTGACGGCAGTCGGCGCGATTTGCGCGAGTCTCGTGCATCGTGATCGCACCGGGCGCGGCCAGCGGCTGGACATTCCGATGTTCGAGACCATGGCGGGCTTTGTCATGGGCGACCACATGGGCGGGCTCACTTACGAGCCGCCGCTCGACAAGGGCGGCTATGCACGGCATCTGTCGCGCGATCGCCGGCCCTACAAGACCGCCGACGGCTATATCTGCGTGATCGTCTATAACGACAAGCAGTGGGCGAGTTTCTTTGAGGCGGCTGGCCGCGATGATCTGCGCGGCAATCCCGTGTTTTCGACCTTCGCCGGCCGCGCCACGAATATCGACACGGTCTATGCCGAACTCGCGCGCATTTTCGAGACGCAAACCACGGCGGAATGGATCGATCTGCTCACCAGGGCGGATATACCGGTTATGCCGATGCATGATCTTGAAAGCATCTTGCAGGATCCGCATCTGGTTTCGACCGGCTTCTTTCCCGTCGTCGATCATCCCAGTGAAGGCAAGGTTCGAAGCATGAAGGCGCCGGCCCAATGGTCGGACACCCCGGTCGAGACGAAGCGGCTGGCGCCACGCCTGAACGAGCATGGCGGCGAAATCCTGAAGGAGGCTGGCTTTTCGGCCGAGGAGATTGCTACGCTGATACGTGACGGCGCTACAACAGCGGTTTGAGGCCATGGATTTCGCGCTGACAGCCAACCAGGAATCGATCCGCGATGCGGTCGCGAAAGTTTGCGCGCGCTTTGACGACGCCTATTGGCTGAAGAAGGACAAGGAAGGCGGCTTTCCTTCCGATTTTTGCCAAGCGCTCGCGGGAGCCGGTTGGCTCGGTATCTGTATCCCCGAAGAATATGGCGGTTCCGGACTTGGCGTCATGGATGCCGCGATCATGATGCGCACGATTGCGGAATCTGGCGCCGGCATGTCGGGCGCCTCCGCCGTGCATATCAATGTGTTCGGCCTCAATCCCGTGGTCGTGTTCGGCACCAAAGAGCAATGCGAGCGGATGTTGCCGCCGATCGTCTCGGGCGCACACCGATCCTGCTTCGCCGTCACCGAACCCAACACCGGCCTCAACACCACGCAATTGAAGACGCGCGCGGTGCGCAAGAACGACAAATACATCGTTAACGGCCAGAAGGTCTGGATTTCCACCGCGCAGGTCGCCGAAAAAATTCTCCTGCTCGCGCGCACCACGCCGCTGGAGGAGGTCAAAAGCCCAACCCACGGCCTCAGCCTGTTCTATACCGATTTCGATCGCAGCCGGATTTCGGTGCGGGAGATCGAGAAGATGGGCCGCAAGGCGGTCGATTCCAACGAACTCTTCATCGAGGATTTTGAAATTCCCGTGGAAGATCGCCTCGGCGAAGAGGGGCGTGGCTTCGAATACATCCTGCATGGCATGAATCCGGAGCGCATCCTGATTGCCGCGGAAGCAGTAGGGCTCGGCCACGTGGCGTTGTCACGCGCGGCTGCCTATGCCAAGGAGCGCAATGTGTTCAACCGTCCGATCGGCAAGAACCAGGCGATCCAGCATCCGCTCGCGAAGAACTGGATGGAGTTGGAATCCGCCTGGCTGATGACGCTGAAGGCCGCCTGGCAATATGATCAGGGACAGCCGTGTGGCCCGGCGGCCAACGCTGCAAAGTATCTCGCGGGCGAGGCAGGCTTCCATGCCTGCGAGCAGGCGGTGATGACCCATGGCGGCTTCGGTTACGCCAAGGAGTTTCACGTCGAGCGTTACCTGCGCGAATCGCTGATCCCGCGCATCGCGCCGATCAGTCCGCAACTCATCCTCAGTTTCATCGCCGAAAAAGTGCTGGGCTTGCCCAAGTCGTATTGAGGCGGGTATCTCCCTTGGCAAATCACTGGCACGTTAAGGAACCATCATGACCCGTCTCAAGGCCGCGCTTGATCCGCGCTCCGTCGCCATCATCGGCGCCTCGGAAAATCCCAACAAGGTCGGCGGCCGGCCGGTGCACTATCTCGACAAGTTCGGATTCAAGGGCAAGATCTTTCCGATCAATCCGTCCCGGCCCGAAGTGCAAGGCCACAAATGCTACAAGAGCCTGAGCGATCTCCCGGAAGCACCTGACATGACGATCGTGGCGGTCGCCGGCGACAACGCCATTGGGGCGGTGGAAGATTGCGCTGCGCACGGCGTCAAGGTCGCGGTGGTGATGGCGTCGGGCTTTGGCGAAGTCGATGCCGTGGCCGGCAAGGCCAAGGAGCGGCGCATGGTTGAGGTCGCGCACAAGGCCGGCATGCGCATCGTCGGTCCCAATTCGCAAGGGCTCGCCAATTTCGGCACCGGCGCGATCGCAAGCTTCTCCACCATGTTTATGGATATGGATCGCGCTGAAGGCCATGTGGCGATGCTCAGCCAGAGCGGCGCGCTATCGACGGTGCCGGTCGGTTTCCTGCGTCAGCGCGGCATCGGCGTGCGCCACACGCATGCCACCGGTAACGACGCCGATATCACGGTCGGCGAACTCGCGGTCGCGGTCGCCGAAGACCCTGAAGTCAAGCTCCTGCTGCTTTACCTCGAGAGCATCCCGGAGACGAAATATCTGGAGGAATTGGCTTCAGTGGCACTGAAGCGCGACCTGCCGATCATCGCATTGAAATCGGGCCGCTCCGAAGCCGGACGCCAGGCGGCGCAATCGCACACCGGTGCGCTCGCCAACGAAGACCGCGTTGTCGACGCTTTTTTCGAGCAACACGGCATCTGGCGTGCGCCGGACATGCGCGGCCTCGTGGAAGCAACCGAGCTTTACCTCAAAGGCTGGAATCCGATGGGACGACGGCTTGTCGCCATCAGCAACTCCGGCGCGGTCTGCGTGATGACCGCGGACGCGGCGACGAGCGTCGGCATGCCGATGGCAAAGCTCTCCGGCGAAACCGACAAAAAGCTCAAGGGCATTCTGCCGAGTTTTGCCACCACGACGAACCCGATTGATCTGACGGCCGCGCTGTTGTCCAACAGCCGGCTGTTCGGCGATATCCTTCCCGTCATCGCCGAAGATCCAGCCGCCGACGCATTCCTGATCGGTGTGCCCGTTGCGGGGCCCGGTTACGATGTGGAAGCCTTCGCCCGCGATGCGGCTGCCTTCGGCAAACAGACCGGAAAGCCGCTGGTGATCGCGGCGACCCAGAAGAGCGTCGCCGATCAATTCGCCGCCGAAGGGTCCTCTGTGTTCCCGACCGAGACCGAGGCGGTGACGGCGCTGCATCAGTTTCTGGCGCACCGTGAGTTGATGGCGCGCACCAAAGCGCGCCTGACACCGGGATCCAGCCCCCGCGCACCGTGGGTGCCGGCGGCGACGACCGCCATGCTCAACGAAGCGGATAGTCTGGCGTTGTTGGCTGAGCGCGGCATTCCCGTGGTGGCGCATCGGCTCTGCCGGTCGCGCGCCGAAGCGATCGCGGCCTTCGAGAGCATCGGCGGGCCCGTCGTCGTCAAGGGCTGCTCGGCCGACATTGCGCATAAATCCGAGCTTGGACTGGTCAAACTCGGCGTGGCGAGCCGCGAGGAAGCGGGCGAAGTGTGGGCCCGGATGGAAGCGATCATCCGCAAGCATGGTTCGCGATTCGACGGTGTCATCGTGGCGGCGATGGCCCGCGGCCGCCGCGAGATCATGATTGGTGCGCACCGCGATCCCGTCTTCGGTCCCGTCGTGGCGGTTGGCGACGGCGGCAAATATGTCGAGATCTTTCGCGATACCGCGCTGCTGTTGCCGCCGTTCTCGAAAGAAGAAGCGAAGGCGGCATTCGAGAGGCTCAGGATCGCGCCGCTGTTTGCGGGCGTTCGCGGCGAGCCGCCGATGGACGTTGAGGCGCTCTGCGACGCCGTCTTGCGGATCGGCGACTTGATGCTGGACCCCGCAGCCAGAGTGGTGAGCCTCGATCTCAACCCGGTGCTGCTCGACAGCGCCGGCAAGGGCTGCGTGGTCGTCGACGCGGTTGTGTTTCAGGGGTAGCGTGATTTGAAAGTGGTCGCGAACGCAACGAAGCACCCCCCCAAGGCTACGCGAGACTATTTGCCCCGGATTGCTTCGTCGCGTTCGCTAACCTCGCGCGCTTGCGGTTAAGCGATCACCGCCCGTAGAGGACGACGCTGGCAATGACGAGCATGGCCGTCACTGCCATCATCTGCGCGAGTACCCCCGAGGCCGCCTTTTTGGTGGCGTCCTTCATGTTGTTCTCCCTAGACTCGGGCCTGGGTGAACCCGGATTTTGGACACGATTCATCGTGGCCCGGAAAGGCCTGATGATCGACTGGATTTACGCGGAACACCCCTCGACGAGTATTCGCTTTGATTGAGTCCCCACTCAGCGAACATCGACAGGTGTAATTTTGTTTAGCAATGAGGCGGCATTTTGGCCCGCCTGTAGCGGGTTTATGCGGAAGCTGAGGAATTTTGGAAGCGACCGCCGAACGACCTTATTTTAGCGCTGCTGATTCAAGCCCCGCTGAGGCCGGCTGCGCAACGAAATCCGGCGATCGATCGCGTTGTCCCGATTTCCTGGTCGAGGTCTTTGACCACAAGTCCAAATCCTCCGCAGCCGAGCACAAGGCCGACGACGGCCGTGAAAAGCAGCGGCACGACAAAGTCTCCGGTCCAGGAAATCAGCAACCCGGTAATCAGCGGTGCCAATGCCCCGCCGATATTGCCGCCGAAATTCTGAATGGAGACACAGGACGAGACCAGATGCGGAGGCGCGATGTCGATCGGCATGGCGTTCGCGGCGGCCGTCGTGAGGCTGAGTGCGGATACGGCCAGCGTGAGGGCCGTGACCGCGACCCACGCCTCGTGCGAAAGCGCAGCGATCACGATGAAGATCGTTGAGGTAAAGATTCCGCCGACTGCAAAGGATCGCCGGACCGACGATATGCTGCCGCCGCGTGCGACGATCCGGTCGTTCAGCCAGCCGCCAAGCAGCGTGAATACGATGCCGAAGAGGAAGGGTAGCATTGCAAACAAGCCGGTGCGCATGATCGACATATTTTGCTGAAGCGCGAGATAACCCGGGAGCCACGTCGCGAAGACGTAGTAGACGTAGAGGTAGCCGGTCTGGCCGAGAACCATGCCCCAGACCGACCTGACCTTCAAAAGCTCGCTCCACCGCACCGTCGACCGTGGAGTCGCCGATGCGGCTTCCGCCACAGCCGGGGGCTTTCGATAGACCAGGAGCCAGCAGACGATCCAGAACGCGCCCAGAAGGCCGGTCATGTAGAACACAGACGCTCTGCCGAACTGGCTGAGCAGCAACGCCGACAACGGAATGCCGATCGCCAGTCCGATCTTGTTGCCTGAGAATTGGATGCTGACGGCAAATCCGCGTTCGGTCTTGTTGAAATTCTGTCGAATGATCTGAGAGGCCGAAGGAAGATTCGGAGCTTCGCCAATTCCGACCAGCGCGCGTAAGACCGCAAGCGGCCAAAACTGGATTGTCAGGCCGCATAGAGCGGTGGCCATCGACCACAGCGCCACGGCCCCGGGAAACGCGCGACTTGCGCCGATCTTGTCAGTCAAGGGACCAGCCAGAATGATCGCTCCGACGTAAAACCAGTTGAGGATCGACATCAGGAGTCCCGCCGTCGCCGGTTCGTAAGCGTGCTCCTTGATCAATTCGGGCAGGACTACCGACAGATTGACGCGATCGATAAAGCTCAGCGCTTGCGAAGCGGCAAGAAGCAGAACCAAGGCGATTTTGTAACTCGTAAAGGCCTTCATCGAAATGACTCCTCGAAAAAACAGTGCATTTTTTCGTGCTAGAAATCTCTTCCGGGCTGATATCGCTCATGATCGAACGGCAAGATCGATTATAGGTTGTGTTTTGAAGGCGATCCAATAAACTGCCGCCGATAATAAATAAGTTGCCCTTATTATCGCCGTTTCTGGCGTTCCTTCATTCCTCTGACCCGTCTCAACTCCTTCCGGCTTTTCGCAAGGACCAAGAAATGGAGCTCAGGCGTTTCAGATACATGGCGGTTTTGGCGGAAGAGCTGCATTTCGGCCGTGCCGCCGAGCGCCTTGGCATTGCGCAGCCGGCCTTGACCCAGCAAATCCAGACCCTCGAGCGCGAAATGGGCGTGCAGCTTTTCCAGCGCACCAAGAGGTCGGTTCGCCTGACGGTTGCCGGACGCGTGACGCTCGACGAAGCTATCCGAACCTTGCAGCAGGCCGATCGAACCGCGCTGGTGGCACGACAGGCGGGTCGCGGGCAACTCGGTCATATCGAGGTCGGCTTCGTCGGATCGGCGGTCTTCTCGGGTGTCCTGTCGAAAGCGATTTTCCGCTTCCGGCAAGCCAATCCCATGGTCGAACTACGATTGAGCGAACTTGGCATCCTGCAACAACTCGACGATGTCGGGAGCAGGAGGCTTGATATCGGCATCATCAGGACGCCCGTGAAATCGCTGCCGCCGGACGTCGAGATCGGTAAACTTCATGACGAGCCGATAATTCTGGCGCTCCCTGCCCAACATTCACTTACCCGGCGAAAGAAGGTCGCGCTCGAGGCGCTGAGCGATGAACCGTTCGTGGGTCTGCAAATCCACGACGGCGTCGGTTTTAATGCGCAGGTTGCCGAAATGTGCGCAGCCGGCGGGTTGTGGCCGCAGGTCCGGCAGCGTGCCGGACAATTCGTAGCGCTGGCGGGAATGGTCGCTGGCGGACTCGGCGTCGCCTTCGTGCCGGATTCGTTGCGCCATTTGCAGATTCCCGAGGTCGTCTACCGGCCGCTGGATGGCGTGCCGGAGCGATCGACCCTTGCGGTAGTCTTTCGCAAATCCGAGCGGGCACCGGCCGTGACGGCATTCCTGGACCAGATGCGGAAGTTGGTGAAGGCCTCCTAGGTGCGCCGTGCGCCGGATATCCCGCGACGGCCTGATAGGAAATACTTATTTAATTCGCCGAACAAATTATTGGCCCCGCAGACGTGGCGATTTGTATCTTCGCAGAACCTGTCGCCGCGTGCGACGCGTTCGAAGAGGACCAGGAATGCCGATCGTCGCGCCATCCCTCCAGGTCAGTTCCGACGATTTCAGATGGCCCGCGGAGGGCGTGACCCGGGCGCCGTACCGTCTGTTCACGGACCGCGAGATTTACCAACGGGAGCAACGCCGCATCTTCCGCGGATCGGCCTGGAATTTTCTCGGGCTCGAAGTCGAGCTTCCAAATCCGGGCGACACCAAAACGGCCACGGTCGGCGAAACGCCGGTGATCGTCACGCGGGACGGCGACGGTATGATTCATGCGATGGTCAATCGATGTGCACACAAGGGCGCGCTGGTCTGCCTGAAGAAAAAGGACAATGTTTCAAGCCTCACCTGCGTCTATCACGCCTGGAACTACGAACTCGACGGCAGGCTGAAAAGCGTGGCGTTCCGCAATGGCGTTCGCGGTCAGGGCGGCATGCCCGGCGATTTTGACGCCAGCCGCCATCGGCTTCAGCCGCTGCGGGTGGAGACATTCTGCGGCGTGATCTTCGGGACCTTTTCCGAAAATCTGGAGGGCGCGGAGAGCTATCTTGGGCCAGATATGGCGGCCTTCATCAAGCGCAATCTCGGAAGGCCGCTTCGCGTTCTGGGCACCCATAGCCAGACCATTCATAACAACTGGAAGCTCTACGCCGAGAATTTGCGCGATTCATATCACGCCACTCTTCTCCACACCTTCTATACGACTTTCAAGGTCAACCGCCTCGACATGGACGGCGGCATCGTTTTGTCAGACCGGAAATGGCATCATCTCAGCTTCGCGCGCCGTGCCCAGATGACGGAAGCGGCCGAGTATCGTAACTCGAATGTTCATTCGGCGAGCTACGACTCCGTGCTGGAGGGGCCCGGCCTCCTGAAGGCGTGGGAAGAGTTCGACGACGGCATCACCCACAGCATTCAGACGGTCTTTCCGAACATGTGCATCCAGTTCACGCTGAATTCGCTGGCGATCCGTTTCTTTGCGCCGCGCGGCGTCGACAAGACAGAACTATTCTGGATTTATCTTGGTTATGAGCGCGACAGCGAGGAACAGTCGCAAATGCGCATCATGCAGAGCAACCTGACCGGAGCTGCAGGGCTGGTGTCGCTTGAAGATGGATGCATCAACGAATTCGTGCAACGCGGGACGCGCGCAGATCCGCAATGCTCGTCCTTCATGGAGATGGGAGGCCGCGAGGTAGGGTCGGAAAAAAACTCGCGGGCCACCGAGACTGCCGTGCGCGGCTTTTGGCAAGGATACAGAAAAATAATGGGGTTCTAGACGATGGACGTCACGATGCGGTCAGTCGAAATCCCTACCTGCGAAATGGTGACCGATCTCATCGGCAATTACGTCCATATGCTCGACGATGGAAACGTCGGCGTATGGCCGGAATTCTTTACAGTTTCGGGATTATATCACGTGACGACGCGAGAGAACTACGAGCAGGGGTTGCCGATCGGCATAATCAGATGCGTCGGTCGCGGCATGATGACCGATCGCGTCAAGGCTTTCCATACGGCAAATATCTTTGAACCGCACTGCTACAACCACCTTGTTGGGCCGGCGATGATACGTGGGGGGCGCACGCCGGAAGCAATTGCATCGCGATGCAATTTTCAAATCGTCAGGATTATGGAAGACGGAAGAACAGCACTGTTTGCGACCGGAAAATATCTGGATGAGATTGTTCTCGATGGCGGCGTCGCGAAATTCAAAGAGCGCGTCGTTGTGCTCGACTCGCGGAACGTCGACACTCTGATCGTTTTGCCGTTGTAGCGCCCAAGTCCCAAATCCAGGTTCCAAATGTGGACCTAAGTGAAGTCCAAAGCCCGTTGATCAGACATTACCGGCCGGATACGGTTTGCGGACGAAAGTCCGCCGACCGAAAGGCGGTTCACGAAAAGCCGACCCGAGGTGAACCATGGCCCGCATCGATTATTGCGATACGTCGAAATCCAACGAACGCACGAAGGAAATTCTGGGCAAGAACCGCAACGCGAATATCTTTCGCATGATGGCGCACTCGCCGAGTTACTTCGAACAATATTGCCGGCTGGGTGGTGCGATCCGCCATCGCGGCGAACTCGATCCGATTATCCGGGAGCTCGCGATCACGCGCACCGGGATATTGTGCGAGGCGCCTTATGAGATCGCTGCGCACAAGCGTATCGGCAAGAATGTCGGCGTCACCGACGAGCAGAATGCGGCGCTGGAAAATTGGGAGGCGGCGACCTGTTTCAACGAGGTGCAGCGCGCGGCGCTGACCTTTACGGACGAGATCGTCCGCCTTCGCCGTCCGGGCGATGCAACCTTCAACGCGATTGCCGCAAAGCTCACGCCGGCCGCACTGGTCGAATTGCAGCTCTCGATCGGCTTCTACATCATGACCTCGAAATTCCTCGAGACCTTCGACATCGACATGCAGCCGGTGGAGCAGGTGGTCTGAAGAGTTCGTTCAGCTTTCGAGGATCGCGACGGCCTGTCCATCGTCAACGAGATCATCGACGCGGACCATCATCGATTTGATTGTATCGGCTGTCGACGAAGCAACTCGTATTTATATTTCATCTTTCCATTTCATCGCTACGGCGTCGCGATCATCAGTTCGTGCATCGCCGGTTCCATGTTTCGCTATGCGAACAGTGGCGTATTTTTCAAAGCACCGATGTCGTGCGCTTGTGGTTGTCGTGTCAGATTGCCTGAGCTACGTTGCCCTACAAAAATGGAATTAAGTTCCGCTGTGCGGAACGAGGGAGGCTTGGTATGGGGCGACGCTCGGAGCGGCTGAGCAAGCAAGGAGCGCTTGCGCATGAAGTGGCCTGCGAAGGCGATGTCATTCAAGTGGTGTCGCGTGCGTTCGATATATTGCGTTGCTTCGAGGGACATGAAGCAAGGCTCGGCAATCTGGAAATCTCAAGCCGCTGCGGCTTGCCGCGTTCGACGGTTTCTCGCCTGACGCATACGCTGACGCGAATGGGTCAGCTCGTCTATCTGCCGCGCGATCAGAAATACCGCATCGGTCCGAGCGCTGTGGCGATGAGCACCTCGATGATGCGGGGCTTGCAGTTGCGCCACTTGATCCGGATGCGGTTGCAGGAGGTCGCCGAGCATTTGCCGGGTACCGTAGGCTTCGGCATTCCCGACCGCTTCCATCTCGTTTTTCTCGAGGTTGGCCGCGCCGCCACGGCGATCGGTCTTTCGACGACTTCTGGCTCGCGGATCGCGATCGCGAGTACCGCGGCCGGTCATGCCTATGCGGCCGCGCTCGCCCCGGAAGCCGCTGAAGCCCTGCTCACGGACATGGAGCGGGAAATCCCCGATAGCGCCAAGCTGCTGCGGCCGCGTCTTGATGCGGACCGCTACTCCTTGCGCGAACGGGGCTATGTTACCCTATGCGGGCTGTGGAGCCCGCATATCAACGGATTGGCGGTCCCGCTGTGGTCGCCGCAATACCAGACCTATGTGGTGGTCACGATCGGTCTTCTCTCCAACGTTTATGACGAGATGCGGCTGCACAGGGAAGTTGCGCCGAAAATTCTCGAGTTGAGCGCATCCGTTCGGACTGTGCTAGAGGATGGCGAGAGCGCGCTGTTCAGTCAGCGCATGCAGGGCGGGCCGCGTGAGAGGGCCGGCTCGCGTTAGCCTGGCGGAAAGAAAATCAGGATGAACTGGAAGCCGGAGCTCGACGAACTGGCCCGGCGCGAAGCCTTTGCTCGCCAGATGGGCGGCGCTGACAAGGTCAAGCGCCAGCATGACCAGGGCAGGCTCACCGTTCGCGAGCGCATCAATGGATTGCTCGACCGCGACAGCTTTCATGAAATCGGAGCCGTATCGGGCACCGGAGAATATGACGGGAAGGGTGAGCTGAAAAACCTCACGCCGGCCAACTGCGTCTTCGGCCGCGGCAAGGTCGATGGGCGCACCGTGGTCGTGGTCGGCGATGATTTTACCGTCCGCGGCGGCTCCGCGGATGCCTCGATCTCGGCCAAACCGCTGATGGCCGAGGAAATGGCGCACGACTTTCGCCTGCCGATCATTCGCCTGATCGAAGGTTCCGGCGGCGGAGGGTCGGTGAAAACCATCGAGACCAAGGGCGCGGCGAATTTGCCCGGCGGCATTGGTGGCACGCGATGGTACGCCTATACGACCGCGAACATGGCGCGCGTGCCCGTGGTCGGACTTGGGCTTGGTTCCGTCGCGGGCCTGGGCGCGGCGCGGCTCGCCGCCAGCCACTATTCGGTCATGACGAAGAATTCCGCGATGTTTGTTGCCGGTCCGCCGGTCGTGAAGCGGCTGGGTCAGGACCTGGGCAAGCAGGAACTCGGCGGTGCGGATATTCAGACCAAAGCCGGCAGCGTCGATCAGGCGGTTGAAACCGAGGAAGAGGCCTTCGCCTACGCCCGGCATTTCCTGTCCTATCTGCCATCGTCGGTTTACGGGTTGCCGCCGACGACGGTCTGCAACGACGATCCGGAACGCATCGAGGAATCCCTGCTGTCGGCCGTGCCGCGCGATCGCCGGCAGGTCTACAAGATGCGCCCCATCATCAATGCCGTCGTCGACAAGGACTCATTCTTCGAGATGGGTACGAATTTCGGCCGCCCCGTTATCGTTGGCCTCGCGCGGCTGGAGGGCAGGGCGGTATTGATACTCGCCAGCGATCCCTTTCACTATGGCGGATCGTGGACAGCGGATGCCTGCCAGAAGGTCGTTCGCTGGGTCGACTTCGCGGAGACGTTCCATCTGCCGGTGGTGTATCTGATGGATTGCCCCGGTTTCATGATCGGGCTCGAGGCCGAGAAGGCCGGCACCATCCGCCATGGCGTTCGCGCGATGGCCGCGGTCAACCAATCCACCGTTCCCTGGTGCACTGTCATTGTGCGCAACTCTTTTGGCGTTGCCGGCGTCGTGCATCAGCCGGCTGACCGGTTTTCGATGCGTTACGCCTGGCCCTCGGCCTATTGGGGTTCGCTGCCGCTGGAAGGCGGGATTGAGGCGGCTTATCGCGCCGACATCGATGCGGCCAGTGATCCGCAAGCCAAGCTCGAGGAGATCGAGGCGCGGTTGAACAAGCTTCGCTCGCCGTTTCGTTCGGCGGAGAAGTTCTGGGTCGAGGAGATCATCGATCCGCGAAAAACCCGCTCGCTGCTGTGCGAATTCGCGCGTCTCGCCGAACCGCTGCGCAACGCTGGCCCGGCGACGAATATGGCGATCAGGCCGTAGCGGTCTTCGCCGCACGTGCAATTGCCAGCACGATCAAGGCCGCCACGATGCATAGCGCGCCTGCAAAGAAGAAGGCCGGCAAATACGTTGCGAACACAGTGCGCGTCATCCCGGCGCCGAAGGCCGCGAACGCCGCGCCGATCTGGTGGCCGGCGAAAATCCAGCCAAACACGAGATTGGCCCGTTCCGCGCCGAAACGTTGCGCGGTGAGCCGTACCGTGGGCGGCACGGTGGCGATCCAGTCGACGCCATAAAACATCGCAAACAGCGACAGCCCGTAGAACGAGAAATCCGTGAACGGCAGCATCAGAAGCGACAGACCGCGCAGGCCATAATACCAGAACAGGAGCCAGCGGTTGTCGTAGCGGTCCGACAGCCGACCCGACATGATCGTGCCGAAGAAGTCGAAGATACCCATGGCGGCGAGCAAGCTTGCGGCTTGCACCTGCGGGATGCCGAAATCGAGGCACATAGGGATCAGGTGCACCTGGACGAGCCCGTTGGTGGAGGCGCCGCAGATGAAGAACGTCCCAAACAGGATCCAGAACGCGCGCGTTTTAGCGGCGTCACGCAGCGTGCCGAGAGCTGCCGCCATGATCGGCCTGTTGCTCGGGGGAGGTGCCGGCAGCGGCTCGGTGCCTTGATCGCCGAACGGGCGCAATCCGACGTCGCTCGGCCGGTCGCGCATCAGCATCAAGACCGCGAAAGCGGCAACCCCCAGCATGACGCAAACGAACGACAGCGCGATCCGCCAGCCCATCCGCTCAGTAACGCTGGCAAGCAACGGCAGGAATACCAGCTGTCCGGTTGCGACGCTGGCGGTCAGGATTCCGACCACGAGGCCACGCCGGGCATTGAACCAGCGCGCGGCAATCGTCGCGCCTAATACCAGCGCGGTCATTCCGGTGCCGATACCGATCACCACGCCCCACAGCAGCAGCAAATGCCAGACCTTCGTCATGGCGAGCGACGCCACCAGCGCGGATGCCACGATCAGAAGCGCCGATAGCGTCACGTTGCGCAGTCCGTAGCGGTTCAGGAGGGCGGCTGCGAACGGCGCCATCAACCCGAACAGGATGAAGCGGATTGACAGCGCGGACGAGATCTCCGCTGTGGTCCAGCCGAACTCGTGTTGTAACGGCACGATGAAGACGCCGGGCGCACCGACCGTACCGGCCGTGATCAGCGCGGTGAAAAAGGTGACACCGACCATTACCCAGGCATAGTGAATGTTATGGCGGGCAAGCGCTGCGGACAGCCAATTGGAGATCACGGGCAGGTTCCTGTTCGGGCTAACCAATAGATGACATATGTCATATAATGCAGTGCAAAAATTTGCAATGGGACCGCGCCGATGACAACTCAACATGAATCTGATGACAAAATGTCTTGGACTGATAGCCGTGGTGTCGGTCCGGTCGACGGTCGTCCGTCACCGCTTCCGATCGATGAATTCCCGCATCAGCCGCTTCGGCTCGTCGGTCAGGAACGAGCGGCCGAACACGCCGATGCTCAGATTGACCGATTCCGTCAGGGACAACTCTTCCCATTGCCGAAGCAGGTCCTTTTGGGCGCGCAACGCCTCGGGGCCGCACTTCAACAGCGCCTCGACTGTCTTTTCGACCGCGGCGTCAAGTCCGCCCTCCGCCGCGACGACATCAACCAATCCCCAGGCGAGCGCAGTGGCGGCATCGATATTTTCGGCTGTCATCACCAGCCAGCGGGCGCGGGCCGAGCCAATCAGGCGCGGCAGCAAGGCGGCATGAATGACGCTTGGAATACCGACCCGGACCTCCGGCATACCGAATTTGGCGTCATATGCCGCGACACGGAAATCGCAGGCGGCGGCGACCTCAAGCCCGCCGCCAAGGCACCATCCCGGCATTCGGGCAATGACAGGCGCGGGGAAGGTGCGCACGGCTTCGCAGAATTCGCCGAAGCCTGAGATGAATTTTTCGGCTGAGGCCTGATCGAAAGTGACCATCTCTTTGATATCGGCACCGCCGATCATGCTTTTTTGGCTTTCTCCAGCAAGGATAAGAACACGGATTTGCCGGTCCGGCGCCAGGGCCTCAATTCCCTCCCGCAATGCCCTGATGACGCCGGATCCCATGATATTGAGCGGGCCTGCATTGCAAATTGTCAGGCGCACGACCCCGCGTGAATCGCGATCGACGCCGCAATGGGAGTTGAGCATCTGCATGGAGCCCTCATTTTCCGCAGGAAGGAAGAATCTCAGTTCCCGGGCAAAAACGGCCTTTGTCAAGGCCGGATCCGAAGTGTCCCGGTCTGCGGCGTCAAGTAACGAAAGCCGGAGCCGGACGAAATAAGATGCAGCATTCCGCTGGCGCGGATGCTAAAAGACGGCCGACGCCATTATATGATTTCAAACATATCATGAGAACCCTATGCGGTATTCCAAGGAACACAAATTTCAGACTCACGCACGGATCGTGAAGAGGGCTTCGGTCAGGCTTCGCGAAAAGGGCGCCCATGGCATCGGTGTTGCCGATCTCATGAAAGACGCCGGCCTGACCCATGGCGGATTTTATGCGCATTTCGATTCGCGCGAAGCGCTGGTGATCGAAGCCTTCACCTACGCGATGGACCGATCGACTGCGCGTTGGCGCAAACTCTCGGACGAGACGCCGGTCGAAAAGCGCCTGTCGAGCATTGTGAATGCGTATCTTGCCCCCACCCACCGCGATGATCCCGGCCACGGTTGTGCGGTGCCGACGCTGGGCGCGGAAATTGCCCGGGAGAGCGCCAAGACACGGCGGGTATTTGCCGGCCGAATGGAGCAGATGATCGATATGCTCGCGGACCAGTTTAGTGGCGTGCCGCGCAAGGCGGCGCGGAAGCAGGCCACAGCGGTGTTGGCCACCATGATGGGGGCGCTGGTGATGGCCCGCGTTGCCGGCAGCGGTGAGTTGTCCGACGAGATACTCAAGTCGGGCCGCGACGCCGTGCTCGGCCGGGGGAAACCGCCGGCGGTGAAGAAATCCGCCAAAAGGGCGACCGCCTCGGCTTAGGCCGGAGGCGCTCCATTCGACGTTCGTCTTAGAGGCCCGGAAACGCGTTAGATTGCGGTTTTCGCGCATCGCTGCCGCGCTGAAAAAACCTTTCCAAACAGCCTAAAGCCTGCAAGATGCTGCGAAAGTCAGCACCTGGATTTCTTGGAGGAACGCATGCGTAAGATCGGGCATTTCATTGGCGGCCGTGAGGTTGCGGGCACATCAGGCCGATTTGCTGATGTTTTCGAGCCGATGACCGGTGACGTCCAGGCCCAGGTTGCGCTCGCCTCCAAAGCGGAATTGCGCGCCGCTGTCGAGAATGCGCGCGCAGCGCAAGGCGAGTGGGCCGCGACCAACCCGCAGCGCCGGGCGCGCGTGATGATGAAGTTCCTTGAACTGGCACAGCGCGACTACGACAAGCTGGCAGACGTGCTCGCCCGCGAGCATGGCAAGACCGTTCCCGATGCCAAAGGCGACATTCAGCGCGGCCTCGAGGTGGTGGAGTTTGTCGTCGGCATTCCCCACCTGATGAAGGGCGAATACACCGAAGGTGCCGGCCCCGGGATCGACATCTATTCGCTCCGCCAGCCCTTGGGTGTGGTCGCGGGCATCACGCCGTTCAATTTCCCGGCCATGATCCCGATGTGGAAGTTTGCCCCCGCGATCGCCTGCGGCAACGCCTTCATCCTGAAGCCCTCGGAGCGTGATCCCGGCGTGCCGATGATGCTGGCGCAACTGATGATCGAGGCCGGACTGCCGGCAGGCATCCTCAACGTCGTCAATGGTGACAAGGAAGCCGTGGACGCCATCCTGGACGACCCCGATATCAAGGCCGTCGGTTTCGTCGGCTCCTCGCCGATCGCGCAATATATTTACGAGCGCGCGGCGGCGAGCGGCAAGCGTTGCCAGTGCTTCGGTGGCGCCAAGAACCATGCGATCGTGATGCCCGACGCCGATATGGATCAGGCGGTCGATGCCCTGATCGGTGCCGGTTACGGCTCGGCCGGCGAGCGCTGCATGGCGGTGTCTGTCGCTGTCCCCGTCGGCAAGACCACTGCCGACCGGTTGATGGAAAAGCTGATTCCGCGCGTTGAATCGCTCAAGATCGGGACCTCGATCGACCCATCGGCCGATTACGGCCCGCTCGTGACGAAAGAGGCGGTCGAGAAGGTCAGGAATTACGTCGAGATCGGCATCAAGGAAGGTGCGACGCTCGCGGTTGATGGCCGCGGCTTCAAGATGCAGGGCTACGAAAAAGGCTTCTACATGGGCGGCTGTCTGTTCGACAACGTCACCAAGGACATGCGCATCTACAAGGAAGAGATTTTCGGTCCCGTGCTGTCCGTGGTCCGCGCCAAGGATTATGCGGAGGCGCTCGCGCTGCCGTCAGACCACGATTATGGCAACGGCGTTGCGATCTTCACCCGCGACGGCGATGCCGCGCGCGATTTCGCTGCCAAAGTCAATGTCGGCATGGTCGGCATCAACGTGCCGATCCCGGTGCCGATTGCCTACTACACCTTCGGCGGCTGGAAGAAATCAGGCTTCGGCGATCTCAACCAACACGGGCCGGACTCGATCCGATTCTACACCAAGACCAAGACGGTAACCTCGCGCTGGCCGTCCGGCGTCAAGGAGGGTGCGGAGTTTTCGATCCCGACGATGAATTGAGTGTTTCCGTCATTGCGAGGAGCAAAGCGACGAAGCAATCCAGACTTTTTCTGCGGACGGATTTCTGGATTGCTTCGCTTCGCTCGCAATGACGGCGAGGCCAGCGGCGACGCCAAGAACTGAGGAACCGCAAACAACGCATGCAATTCGCACTCACCGAGGATCAGATTGCGCTTCGCGACATGGCGCGGGATTTTGCCGCGGAGAAAATTGCGCCGCATGCGATCCGTTGGGACGAGGAGAAGCATTTCCCGGTCGACGTGATGCGCGAGGCCGCCCGGCTTGGCATCGGCGGCATTTACATCCGCGACGATGTCGGCGGCTCGGCGCTGACGCGCTTCGACGCCGCGCTGATTTTCGAAGCCCTGGCGCAGGGCTGCCCGACCGTGTCGGCCTTCATCTCAATCCACAACATGGCATCCTGGATGATCGATGCCTTCGGCAACGAGACCCAGCGCAAGCAATGGCTGCCAAAGCTCTGCACGATGGAATATCTCGCCAGCTATTGCCTGACCGAGCCGGGTTCGGGGTCGGATGCGGCGGCGCTACGCACGCGCGCGGTGCGCGATGGCGATCATTACATCCTCAACGGCCAGAAACAGTTCATTTCCGGCGCGGGCAAAGGCGATCTTTACGTTGTGATGGTGCGGACCGGTGAGGGCGGTGCGAACGGCATTTCCACGATCGTCGTTGAGGGCGATACGCCCGGCCTGTCGCTTGGCGCCAATGAGCGCAAGATGGGCTGGAACGCGCAGCCGACGCGCGCGGTGATTTTCGAAAACGCGCGCGTGCCAGTAGAAAATCGCCTGGGCGAGGAAGGCATCGGCTTCAAGATCGCGATGGCTGGCCTTGACGGAGGCCGCATCAACATCGCGGCCTGTTCGATCGGCGGGGCGCAAAATGCGCTGGACCGCACGCTCTCCTACATGAAGGAGCGCAAGGCATTCGGAAAACGCCTCGACGAATTCCAGGCGTTGCAGTTTCGCATCGCCGACATGGCGACCGAACTTGAAGCGGCCCGGACTTTCGTCTGGCGCGCCGCAGCCGCGCTCGACCGCAAGGATGCCGATGCCACCATGCTCTGCGCGATGGCCAAGCGCTTCGGCACTGACGTCGGTTTTGAAGTCGCCAATCAGGCGCTGCAGCTACATGGCGGCTACGGCTATCTCAGCGAATACGGCATCGAGAAGATCGTACGCGACTTGCGGGTGCACCAGATTCTGGAGGGCACCAACGAGATCATGCGGCTGATCGTGTCGCGCAAGCTGATCGAGGGCGCGCGATGACGGCGCACCAGTCTTCTCCATCTCCCCTTGCGGGAGAGAGGGCGGAGGGTGACCTGATCGTGCGGCGCGAAGGCGCGGCCGGGATCATCCGGTTGAATCGCCCGAAAGCGATCAATGCGATGACGTATGAAATGTCGCTCGGCATTGACGCCGCGCTCGATCGTTTTGAAGCTGATCCAGCCGTGGCGGTGGTGATCCTGGAAGGTGCGGGTGAACGTGGCCTGTGCGCCGGCGGCGACATTCGCGGGCTCTATGAAAGCTCAAAGGCCGGCGGCGATCTCGGCAAGATGTTCTGGCGTCAGGAATACGTCATGAATGCACGCATCGCCAAATATCCAAAACCCTATGTCGCCTTCATGGATGGTCTGGTGATGGGCGGCGGCGTTGGACTTTCCGCCCATGCGCGCCATCGCGTCGTCACCGAGAAGACGAAGCTGGCGATGCCTGAAGTGGGGCTCGGATTCTTTCCCGATGTCGGCGGCACCTGGCTTTTGACGCGCATCCCCGGCGAGATCGGCGCCTATTTCGGACTGACCGGGCAGACCATGAATGGCCCGGATGCGATATTTGCGCGGTTTGCCGACGCGGTCGTGCCTTCCGGAAAGCTGCCCGCGCTGCGCGAGGCTTTGACAGCTGCGCGGCCGGGCGTAACTTCGGCTGAGGTCGACGCGATGATCAATAGTTTCGCGACCGGCGAGAGGGCAGGTCCCGTCGCGGCCAGGCAGGTATCGATCGACCGCTGGTTTGCGCATGACCGGATGGAAGATATTTTTGCAAGCCTCACGTGCGATGATTCGGAGTTCGCGCAATCGACGCTCAAGGCGTTGAACGAGAAGTCGCCACGCGGCATGATGGTGACGTTGAAATTATTGCGGATGGCGCGCAAAGCTGCCTCGCTGGAAGAATGCCTAGTGCGGGAATATCGCGCCGCGCTGGAAGTCTTCCGCAGCGACGATTTTCGCGAAGGGGTGCGCGCGGCCGTGATCGACAAGGATCGCAATCCCGGATGGTCGCCGCCGCGAATTGAAGACGTGACGTCGGAAATGCTGGCGCCATATTTCGCGGAGATCGGTGCCGACGAACTGGTATTCTAAAATAAAAACAGAAGCTGACGCGGAGGAAATTGGAGATGGCCAGCATTGCATTCATTGGTCTCGGCAATATGGGCGGCCCGATGGCCGCCAATCTCGTCAAGGCTGGTCACAAGGTCATCGCCTTCGACCTCGCCGCCGCCTCGCGCGATCAGGCCAAAGCGGATGGCGCGGCCGTAGCCGAAAGCTCAGTCGCTTCCGTCAAGGGCGCCGAGGTTGTCATCACCATGCTGCCGGCGGGCAAGCATGTGCTCTCGGTCTGGAACGAGGTGGTGCCGGCGATGGCCAAAGGCGCGCTTATCATCGATTGCTCGACGATCGATGTCGAAAGCGCCAAGCAGGCCCACGCGCTGGCTGCCAAACATGGCGCCGCTTCGATCGATGCGCCCGTCTCCGGCGGCACCGGCGGCGCGAAGGGCGCGACACTGACCTTCATGTGCGGGGGCGACGAGAAAGCTTTTGCATCCGCCAAGCTCGTACTGGAAAAGATGGGCAAGAAGATCGTGCATTGCGGCGGCGCGGGCGCGGGGCAGGCGGCCAAGATCTGCAACAACATGATCCTCGGCGTTTCCATGATCGCGGTGAGCGAGGCGTTTGCGCTCGCCGAGAAGTTGGGATTGTCGCATCAGGCGCTGTTCGACGTCGCTTCGACCTCGTCGGGGCAATGCTGGTCGCTCACGTCCTATTGTCCGGTGCCGGGTCCGGTCCCGGCTTCGCCGGCAAATAACGGCTACAAGCCCGGATTCGCGTCGGCTCTGATGGTGAAAGACCTGACCTTGGCACAGGACGCCGCCAAGGCGGCCGGTGCGTCGACGCCGCTCGGAAAGCATGCGCAGGAGATCTACAAGGCGTTCGACACCGAAGGGAATGGGGGTGTCGATTTTTCGGGGATCATCCAGCACGTTCGGAGCTTGGCCGGAAAATGATTGCCGTCATCCTGAGATGCGAGCTGTTGCGAGCCTCGAAGGATGATCTGGTGGGTTTATGCGGCTCATCCTTCGAGACGCCGCGCAAAGCGCGGCTCCTCAGGATGACGGCGGTGATCCGGTGAGACCTAGGATTTTAACATGACCACCTTTCAGGAAGCCCGCGCATTTCTCCTGAAGTATCGGACGGACTACGACACGGCCGTCGCTGATTTCCGCTGGCCCGACGCCGTTCCATTCAACTGGGCGCTGGACTGGTTCGATGCGGAACTGGCGCGCGATCCGCAGAGCCGGGACCGCGCGGCGCTCTGGATCGTCGATGCCGGCAGCCACCGCGAAACAAAATTGTCCTTCAAAGCGCTGTCGCAGCGCTCCAATCAGGTCGCGAATTTTCTGCGGGCGCAGGGGCTGAAACGCGGCGACCATTTGCTGTTGCTGCTCGGCAATGTCGTCCCGCTCTGGGAAACCATGCTGGCGGCGATCAAACTTGGTGTGGTCGTGATACCCGCGACCACCTTGCTGACCCCGGACGAGTTGCGCGATCGCCTCGATCGCGGCCGTGCGCGGGCCGTGGTGGCCACGCAAGATCAGATCGGAAAATTCGCGAGCCTCGGCACCGAAAGACTGGTGCGCGTCGTTGTTAATGCCACCTCGCCGCAGGAGGGCTGGCTTCCGTTTGAGACGTCGGCCGATTTCTCTGAAAGCTTTAAGCCGGACGGGCCGACCAATCCCGACGATCCAATGCTGCTCTATTTTACGTCTGGCACGACCGCGAAGCCGAAACTTGTGCGGCATAGCCAGCGCAGCTATCCCGTTGGCGGTCTCTCGACCATGTACTGGCTGGGACTACAGCCGGGCGATGTTCACCTGAACATTTCATCGCCGGGCTGGGCCAAGCACGCCTGGAGCTGCTTTTTCGCGCCATGGAATGCGGGGGCCACCGTTTTCGTGGTCAATCAGCCGCGCTTCGACGCCAAGGGCCTGCTCGCCACCATCGCGCGGAGTAGCGTTACGACTCTATGTGCGCCGCCGACGGTATGGCGGCTGTTCATTCAGGAAAGGCTCGCCGACTTCAAGGTGTCGTTGCGCGAGGTCTGCGGCGCGGGCGAACCGCTCAATCCGGAAGTGATCGATCAGGTGCGTGTGGCGTGGGGCCTGACGATCCGCGATGGCTACGGCCAGACCGAGACCACCGCACTCGCCGGCAATTCGCCGGGCCAGAAAGTGAAGGTCGGATCGATGGGTCGGCCGCTGCCCGGCTATCGCGTGGAAGTCACCGATGCCGACGGCCACGCCGCCCAGGAAGGCGAAATCACGCTGGGGCTCGGTGCCGACCGTCCGGCGGGGTTGATGCAGGGCTATCAAGGTGAAGATGGCACGCTCACCGGCGCCGACGGTGACTTCTATCGCAGCGGCGACGTCGTGTTCGTCGATGAGGAGCGCTATTTCACCTTCGTCGGCCGTTCCGACGACGTGTTCAAATCATCCGACTACCGCATCAGCCCGTTCGAGCTTGAAAGCGTGCTCCTGGAACATGAACTCGTTGCGGAAGCAGCCGTCGTGCCGAGCCCCGATCCGATCCGGCTCGCGATCCCCAAGGCCTATGTCCTGTTGGTGCCGGGCACGGAGCGCTCAGAAGATACCGCGCGATCGATCTTCATTCATCTGCACACCCGCCTTGCGCCGTTCAAGCGTGTCAGGCGAATTGAGCTCGTGAACGAATTGCCGAAGACGATTTCCGGCAAGATTCGCCGCGTGCAGCTGCGCCGCCTCGAACATGATAACAACAGAAGCGATTTGCTGCGCGGCGACGAGTTCCGCGAAGAGGATTTTCCCGAATTGCAGAAAACGAGACCGGAAAGCTAATTCATGAATGAAGTCTGGAAGAAGCCGCCGGTTTCGCTTGAGGCGTATCGGGGCATGGTCGGGCACGAGATCGGCGTGTCGTCCTGGCATCTGGTCGATCAGGGCCGGATCGATGTCTATGCCGACGTCATCGAGGATCATCAATTCATTCACGTCGATCCCGAGCGGGCCAAACGCGAAACGGCCTTCGGAACCACGGTCGCGCACGGTTTTCTGACGATGTCGCTGCTCAGCATCATGTCGTATGAGGTGATGCCGGTGATCGAAGGCACGACGATGGGCGTCAACTACGGCTTCGACAAGCTGCGCTTTGTCTCCCCGGTGCGATCGGGCTCGCGCGTGCGTGGCCGGTTTACCTTGACGGAAGCGAAGTTGCGCAAGCCGAAGGAATTGCAATCGCGCACCAACGTCACTGTCGAAATCGAGGGCGAGGAAAAGCCCGCTCTGGTGGCCGACTGGATCGGTTTGATTTATTTTGCTTGAGCGTCATTGCCGGGCAAAAGCGCGAAGCGCGTCTTGAAGCACTTGACCCGGCAATCCATCGCTGATCAAAAGCCGTTGATGAGATGGATGCCCGGGTTATCTGCGCGTCGCGCCTCGCCCGGGCATGACAAGAGAAGCAAGTCCAGGAAATGCACTCATGACAATCAGGTTTGACGGACGCGTCGCCATCGTCACCGGCGCGGGTAATGGTCTTGGCCGCGCGCATGCGCTGGGGTTGGCGAGCCGCGGCGCCAAGGTCGTGGTCAATGATTTCGGCGGTGCGCGTGACGGCACTGGAGGCTCGCTGACGCCGGCGGAAGCCGTGGTCGAAGAAATCCGCAAAGCGGGCGGCGTCGCGATGGCGGATGGCGCCGATGTTTCAAATTTCGAACAGGTCCAGGCGATGGTCGATCGCGCCACCAGGGAATGGGGCAGCGTCGATCTGTTGTGCGCGAATGCCGGCATTCTGCGCGACAAATCCTTTGCCAAGATGGAGGTAGCCGATTTCGCGAAGGTGTTGGACGTGCATCTCAACGGCACCTTCTATTGCTGCAAGGCGGTGTGGAACGGCATGCGCGAACGCAACTACGGCCGTGTCGTGGTCACGACGTCGTCATCCGGGCTGTTCGGCAATTTTGGTCAGGCCAATTACGGCGCAGCAAAAGCCGGCATGGTCGGTTTGATGAACGTGCTGGCGGAGGAGGGCCGCAAGAACAATATCCGCGTCAACACGATTTCGCCGACCGCGGCGACGCGCATGACCGAGGAATTGCTGCCGCCGCAAGCACTGGCGCTGATGAAGCCGGAGGCGATCACGCCGGCTGTGCTTTATCTGCTCGGTGAGGATGCGCCGACGCGCACCATCATGGGTGCGGGCGCTGGTTCCTTCGCGGTCATCAAGGTCGTCGAGACCGAAGGCGTCAATCTTGCGCCATCCGACTGGACGCCCGAGGCCATTGCCGCGCATTTCGCCGAGATCGGCGACATGTCCACGGCCAAGGCGCTGGAAAACGCGTTTCAGCAGACCAACAAATATGTCGGCCAGGCGGCAGCACGAGTGGGTGTGAAGTTATGAGACGTCATTCCCGGATGGTCCGAAGGACCAGACCCGGAATCTCGTGCAACAAGATCGGGATTCCGGGTCCACGCGAAGACGCGTGTCCCGGAATGACGTAAACCTGTCTGATGTCGCATTCTCCGAAACCCCATGTCGCCGTCATCGGTGCCGGTCCCGCCGGTTTGATGGCGGCGGAAACGCTGGCGCAAGGCGGCGCCGCCGTCACGATCTACGACGCGATGCCGTCTGCGGGGCGAAAACTCCTGATGGCGGGGCGCGGCGGCCTCAACTTGACGCACAGCGAACCGCTGGATGCGTTTTTGCCCCGCTATCGCGAAGCCGAACCGAGTCTCGCCGAGGCCATCAAAACCTTTCCGCCGGATCGTTTGCGGGCGTGGTGTGAGGCGCTGGGACAGCCGACATTCGTCGGTTCCAGCGGGCGCATATTCCCGAAGACCTTGAAGGCCTCGCCGCTGCTGCGAGCGTGGCTTCGAAAACTCGACACGATGGGCGTTTCATTTTCGATGCGTCACCGATGGACCGGTTGGGATAGCGGACGATTGTTGTGTCAGACACCGGCCGGGCAAAGCGCTGTTGAGGCCCGCGCCACGGTGCTGGCGCTGGGCGGCGCGAGCTGGCCGCGATTGGGATCGGACGGCGGTTGGGCGGAATTGCTGCGCGGGAAGGGCGTGGGCGTTTCGCCGCTCAAGCCCGCCAATTGCGGATTTACTGTTCATTGGTCCGATATCTTTCGCGAACGCTTTGAGGGCGCTCCTCTGAAGGGGATCACGCTGTCGTTCGCCGGGCGCAGCGTTCGTGGCGAGGCCGTGGTGACCCGCGAGGGCATCGAGGGCGGCGCGGTTTACGCGCTGTCGGCGGAGCTGCGCGAGGCCATTCTGAGGTCGGGGCAGGCGACGTTGCATATCGGGCTCCGGCCGGACGTTTCAGCCGCCGACCTCATCAGGCGCCTCTCGGCGCCGCGCGGCAAACAGACGCTGTCAAACTGGCTGCGCAAGGCCGCGCAATTATCGCCCGTCGCCATTGGTCTGCTGCAAGAGGCGACGGTCAAGTCCGGCACGTCGCTCGCGTCATTGCCGGCGGAAAAACTCGCGGCGTTGATCAACGACGTGCCTATCCGGCTAAAAGGCATCGCCTCGATCGCGCGTGCTATCTCGAGCGCGGGCGGCGTCGCGTTCGATGAACTCGATGCCGATTTCATGCTCCGCCGCTTGCCCGGCGTGTTCGCGGCCGGGGAGATGCTCGATTGGGAAGCGCCGACCGGCGGCTACCTGTTGCAGGCCTGCTTTGCCACGGGGGCGGCGGCGGGGAACGGAGCGTTGAAGTGGTTGAACCCTCATGGTGAGGAGCGCATTTTTGCGCGTCTCGAACCATGAGGCCAGATTTCGCTGCTCATCCTTCGAGACGCCGCTTGCGCGGCTCCTCAGGATGAGGCTCAGCGCAACTTGCCGCGCGCCTCGACCTTCAGCGTGCCGAGGATTTCCTCGCCGCGCACCATCACCACCTCGTCCATCATGTTGACGACGACGCAGACGTGGTTGGGCACGATCCGCACGACATCGCCGACCTCGGGCCTTGTGTTGCTGCGGGCGAGGTCGAGAAAACCATGTTCCTCGGCAAACCGCGCGATCCGGGCTTCGGGGTGCTCCAGGATCAGTCCGTGGCCGTCGAGCCCGCCGCCGGTGTCCGACGTCAGCGTTTTCGAGCCGGCATCGAGGATGCCGCGATCGGGACCGGCGCGGCTGACCACGGTGGAGTAGATATTGAGCGCGCAATCGTCCCAGGTGGCGACACCGGCGCCGACCTGCATCCGGTCGTTGTAGATGTAGGTGCCGGGCCGGTGCTCGGTCGCGCCCTTCAGCTTGCCGAGATTCTTCAGGTTCGGCGAGCCGCCGGTCGAGACCATCGACGCATCGAGCCCGTGCTCGCGTACGCCGGCGAGCGCCTCGTCGTAGAACTTCTGCGCTTCCGCCCAGCCGGTCTCGGTGGGATAGAGCATGAAGCCTGCAAAGGTCAGCCCTTTGGAAGAGGCAATGGTTCGCGCGAGCGCGATCGCCTCGGCGGGCGTCTCCACGCCGGCGCGTTTGCGACCCGTGTCGCATTCGACCACGACGGAGAGCGGGCGGCCGGAGGCCGCGGCCGCCTGCGTCAGCGATGAGACCACGGTCGCATTGTCGGCCGCGACGGTCATGTGGGCTTTGGCCTGCAACGCGCCTAGGCGCGCCATCTTCTCTTCGCCGAGCAGATTATAACTGATCAGGATGTCGTCGATTCCGGCATCCGCCATCACCTCGGCTTCGCCGATCTTCTGGCAGGTAATGCCTTTGGCGCCGGCTGTGACCTGAAGCTTCGCCAGTATCGGGCTCTTGTGGGTCTTGATATGCGGGCGGTTGGCGACGCCGGCAGCGTCGCAAGCCGTTTGCACGCGCGTGATGTTGCGCTCGACCCGGTCCATGTCGATGACGGCGACCGGTGTGCCGTATTCACGGGCGATTTTAGCGGCGAGGGGCGTGGTCATGATGCGTCTCTTTTTGGCGCGATTAAGCCTGTTCTATCTCTTCACGTAACACTTCAAGTTCCAGCCACTTGTCCTCGGCTTCCTGCAACTCTTTCTGCGCTTTGGTCAGCGCGTCGGAGGCCTGGTCAAATTTCTTCCGATCCTTCTTGTAGAGATCGGGATCGTCAAGATGCCGCTGTTGCTTGGCGATTTCGGCCTGCAACTTGGCCATCGTCTTCGGCAGGGTTTCGAGTGCATGCTTTTCGTTGAAATTGAGCCTGCGCTTTGGCGCGGAGGGTGTGCCGGCTGAGATGTTTTTTTCGCGCTCGACCGCCGCCGCCTTTACCGCCGCGCGCTTCAAGTCGGCGCCGCGCTGCGCCAGCATGTCGGTATAGCCGCCGGCATATTCGATCCACTTGCCGTCACCCTCGGGTGCGATCACGGAGGTGACGACGCGATCGAGAAAATCGCGGTCGTGGCTGATCAGGATCACCGTGCCGTCGTAATCGCCGAGCATGTCCTCAAGCACATCGAGGGTTTCGAGATCGAGATCGTTGGTCGGCTCGTCCAGTACCAGAAGATTGGAGGGTTTTGCCAGCGCGCGCGCCAGCATCAACCGGCCACGCTCGCCGCCGGAAAGCACCTCAAGCGGCGTGCGCATCTGCTCCTGTGCAAACAGGAAGTCCTTCATGTAGCTGACGACATGTTTCGGCTTGCCGCCGACCATGACGTGATCGCCGCGGCCGCCGGTCAGGGCTTCCGCCAGCGTTGATTTGGGATCGAGGCTTTCGCGGTGCTGGTCGAGCGTCGCCATCTCGATATTGGCCCCTAACCGGATGGTCCCGGTATCGGGCGGGTTGGCGCCGGTGAGCATTTCGATCAATGTCGTCTTGCCGGCACCGTTGGGGCCGACGATGCCGATGCGGTCGCCACGCTGCACGCGGATCGAGAAGCCGTCGACGATCGCGCGGTCGCCATACGTCCGGCCGATGTTCTTGGCCTCGATCACGAGCTTGCCGGATTTTTCGGATTCCGCCGCGGTCAGGTTGGCGTTCCCCGCCGCGCCACGGTAATCGCGCCGTTGTTGGCGCAAGGCGTGGAGATTGCCGAGACGTTTGACATTACGTTTGCGGCGGCCGGAGACGCCGTAGCGCAGCCAGTGTTCTTCGTTGACGATTCTGCGGTCGAGCTTGTGCTGCTCGCGCTCCTCTTCGGCCAGCACCTCGTCGCGCCACGCCTCGAAGGAGGCAAAGCCGCGATCGATCTGCCGGATCTGGCCGCGATCGAGCCAGGCGGTGGCGCGCGACAGGTTGGAGAGAAAGCGGCGGTCATGGCTGATCATGACCAGCGCGCTGCGGCGCTGATCGAGTTCGCTTTCCAGCCACTCGATGGTGGTGAGATCGAGATGGTTGGTCGGCTCATCCAGCAGCAGGATATCAGGCGAGGGCGCGAGCACCCGCGCCAGCGCCGCGCGTCGAGCCTCGCCGCCGGAGAGATGCGCGGGGTCTTCGTCGCCGTGAAGGCCGAGCTGTTCCAGCACGTAGCGGGCCTGATAATGGTCGTCGCCGGGCCCGAGGCCTGCCTCGACATAAGCGAGTGTGGTGGCGTGACCCGCGAAATCCGGCTCCTGCGGCAGGTAGCGAATAGTGGCTCCCGGTTGAACAAATCTGCTGCCCTGGTCGGCCTCGATAAGCCCGGCGGCAATCTTCAACAGCGTCGATTTGCCGGAGCCGTTACGGCCGATCAGGCAGACGCGCTCTGCCGCCGACACCGACAGTTCGACGCCCGACAGCAACGGCGTGCCGCCGAAGGTGAGCGCAACGTCTTTCAACTGGATCAGCGGCGGCGCCATGGTTGCTCGGCTTTAGCCTTGAGATACAGGGGCGTCAGCCCGGCGGCGCTGGATGCGCCGGATGGTCTGGTCGAGTGTGGCGAGAAACGTCGAACGGTCGCGGGCGGCGAAGGATTTCGGGCCGCCGGTGACTTCGCCTGACGAACGAAGGTCGGTCATGAGATTTCGGACCGCGAGCGTCATCCCGATCGATTGCTCCGTGAATGGCTTGCCGTTGGGCGCGATCACCTCGGCGCCGGCCTTCACACAGCGGCTGGCCAACGGAATATCGGATGTGATGACGATATCGCCCGGGCTCGCCCGCTCGGCGATCCAGTCATCGGCGGCGTCCATGCCTGATCCCGCCGCAATCCGATCGATCAGCGGATCATGCGGAACCCGGATGAACTGGCCGGCGACCACGCTGACCGGGAGGCCGTGCCGGGCCGCGACGCGGTAAATCTCGTCCTTTACCGGGCAGGCATCGGCGTCGACATAGATGCGGGTTGGATTTGGGGGCGTTGTCATCGATTGCGGAACAGATAGGTATGGCGAGATGCGCGTGGTACCCCATCGGGTGGGGAATAGCGAGGAAAAGGGGAGTGATTAGCGCCCCTTGCCATGACATTCCCTTGGCGTACCATCGCTCGCCAAAAGATCGGCCAAGAGGAACCGGCCATGACCACACGGTTAGAGACCTATCGCGTCGAGGCCTACAACACGGCGAAATTGTCCGAAAACAAGATGCACGACGACACCGTCGCGCGCCGGTTCGGCTTTAGCGGCGGCCTTGTTCCCGGCGTCGATGTCATGGCTTACATGATGCATCTGCCGGTGAGGCACTGGGGCCGCGCTTTCCTCGATCGTGGCCTGATCGAGGCGCGCTTCGTCAAACCGGTCTATGACGGCGAGATCACCGACATCAGGGGCGAAGAACACGACGGAGTGATTTCGATCGAGGTCGAAGGCCGCGGCGAGCTCTGCGCGACCGGGACCGCCTCGCTGCCGGCGGCCGCGCCTGCCTTCTCGATCGTCGATTACGTGGAAGTCGCAGCCATCTCGGAGCGAAAACCGATCAGCGCCACCTCCTACGAATTGGGCCAGTGGCTGGGCTCGATGCCGCGCACATGGGCCAATGAGGCGGCTGAAGAGTATCTCAACGAAGTGCGCGAGCGGGATACGATTTATTCTCGCGAAGGGCTCGGTCATCCCGGTCTGTTGCAGCGGGTGATGAACAAGGTGCTGGCCGACAACGCGATCCTGGGTCCGTGGATTCACGTCGGCAGCCGGATGCAGCTCTTGAGTGCCGGACGTAGCGGCGATGAAATCACCGCACGCGCGAAAGTCACCGGCAACTACGAGAAAAAAGGGCACCGCTTCGTCGAATTGGATGCGCTCGTCGTCGGCAATGGCACCACGCCGCTGGCGCATTGTCATCATGTGGCGATCTATCAGCCGCGCGAGCAGGCGGCGGCGTAGGCTTCGCTAAGGGCAAGGTGTTGTTCAACCTTTAGGTTGTCATGCCCTGCGAAGGCGGCGAGCCGGGCGATGACGGCGGAATATGAGGCAGGCCCCTCGTACCTCTACGCCACCTTCTTCGCATCCTGAATCGCGCGCCAGACCCGTTCCGGCGTCAGCGGCATGTCGATATGGGTGATGCCGAGTTCGGACAACGCATCCAGCACGGCGTTGGTCAGCGTCGAGAGTGAACCGGCGCAGCCGGCTTCGCCACAGCCCTTGGTGCCCAGCGGATTGGATTTGGCCGGTACCGGGTGATCGCCGATCTGCATCAGCGGAATGTCTTCGGCGCGCGGCAGCGCGTAATCCATGAAGGAGCCGGTAATCGGCTGGCCGCTGGCGTCGTAGCTGACGCATTCCATGAAGGCCTGTCCGATGCCTTGCGCGACGCCGCCGTGCAACTGGCCGGCCACCAGCATCGGATTGACGACAGTGCCGAAATCATTGACGCCGGTGTAGCGGACGATCTGCACGATCCCGGTTTCGGGATCGATCTCGACCTCGGCGACGTGGCAGCCGTTGGGGAAAGTCGAAGGCACAGGCCCTGAGGTGTGATCGACATCAAGCGAGGAGGGCACGTCTTCCGGCATCTTGTTATCGCGCAGGCGGCGCGAAAGTTCCATGATGTCGATCGAGCGGTCGGTGCCGGCAATCGTGAACTGGCCCCTCGCAAATTCGATGTCGCTTTCGGCGGCTTCCATCAGATGCGCCGCCGCGCGCTTGCCTTTTTCGATCACCAGTTTTGACGCCTCCACGATTGCCATGCCGCTGGCCGTAATCGAGCGCGAGCCGCCAGTGCCGTTACCGGTATGAACGAGGTCGCTGTCGCCCTGTTCGAGGGTGATGCGCTCAAAGGGAACGCCGAGCTGGGCGGAAAGCACCTGCGCGAATGGCGTGGCATGGCCCTGACCGTAATCGAGCGTGCCGGTGATGATTTTCACCGAGCCATCGTCTTCGAACACGATCTTGCCGAGCTCGACATTGGGTGGCGCGGTGACTTCCAGATAGGAACCGACCGCGATTCCGCGCAGCTTGCCGCGTTTGCGGCTTTCCTTCTTGCGCCTGGCGAAGTTGGCATGGTCCGCGATTGCGAGCGCCTTGTCGAACACGCCCTGAAAATCGCCGGAGTCATAAGTGACGCCGGAGGAGGCAGCAAAGGGCATTTGCGCAGGCTTGATGAAATTGCGCTTGCGGATGGTCAGCCGGCTGATGCCCATCTCGTCGGCAGCGCGATCGATCAGGCGTTCCATGAAGTAATTGGCTTCGGGCCGTCCGGCGCCGCGATAGGCGCCCATCAGCGTGGTGTTGGTCAGCACGGTCTTGATGTCGACCGTCATCGCCGGCGTCCGGTAGACGCTGCCGAGATTCTTGCCGATGTTCAGTGAGAGCGGCTGCGGTGCCACGCCGGTAATGTAGGCGCCGAGATTACCGTAGCCGGAAACCTTCACCGCGAGGAATTTGCCTTCCGCATCGAGCGCGAGCTCGCAGTGGATTTTTTGCGCGCGGCCCTGGCTGTCGGATAAGAAGCTGGTCGAACGCTCGTCGGTCCATTTCACCGGACGTCCCAGCGCCTTCGCCGCGTGAAGAATGCAGATGTATTCGGGGTAGTTGATGTTCTTCATGCCGAACGAGCCGCCGACATTGGCGGTCAGCACGCGCACTTTATCGTTTGGCACCTTCAGGAGGTTCTTGGCGAGGCCGACGCGGTTGGCGGCAACGCCCTGGGTCGGCACCTGAATGGTGAAGCGCTCGTTTGATTGATCGTAGGATGCAAGCGCCGCACGCGGCTCCATCGCCACCACGGCAACGCGATTGTTGATGACGTCGAGCCTCGTCACATGCGCCGCGCTCTTGAACGCTGCGTCGACCTTCTCCGCATCGCCGAAGTGATAGTCGAGCGCGACATTGTCGGGGATGTGGTCGTAGAGAAGCGGCGCGCCGGGCTGAGCCGCTTCTTCGGGGTCGGTGACCGCGGGCAGCGCATCGATGTCGACCTCGACGGCCTCGGCGGCATCGCGGGCCTGCACCAGCGTCTCGGCGACCACGAAGGCGATGGGATCGCCGACATAACGCACCTTGTCGGTCATCAGTGCCGTGCGGTTGGTCTGGTACAGCGGCGTGCCGTCCCGGCTCTTCAGAGGCAGGGCGCAGGTGAATGGGCCGTAGCCGGCCGCGACCAGATCGGTTCCGGTCCAGACACCGAGTACGCCGGGCATGGCCTTGGCGGCCTCGGTGTTGATGCCGCGGATCAGGCCATGGGCGTGGCTGGAACGGACAATCCAGGCATAGGCCTGCCTGGGGAGGTTGAAATCGTCGGTGTATTTGCCCTTGCCGCGGACCAGCGTGTCGTCTTCCTTGCGGCGGACCGGCTGCCCCACCCCGTATTTTTGCAGCGCAATAGCATTTTCCAGGGAGGTGGGAGAGGTGTGATCTTGCATTAAAATTACCTGAAATCGCCGATTTTTCGCTAGTTTTACGGTCGCTACCCCAGATAGACCTCCTCCCGCAGGCCGGCAACGCCTGATTGGGCATGGTCCATATGGGATTGCTGCACCGCCCTTGCCACTACCCTTGCCGCTGCTAGAGTTGCTCTCGAAACAGACATTCCTCGTCGGCTATTTAGCCGGGGAAAGACATTTGAATGACGGAAGATACGCGGGCTCGCGACGACGCGGCGTCGTGCGGAAGCCCGATCATACCGGTCGCGACCGATGCCGCGGCGGCGAAGTTGGTACCGGGTAGCGAGGTGTATGCGGCGCTCGATCTCGGCACCAATAATTGCCGCCTGCTGATCGCGTGCCCCACCGAGGACGGCTTTCGCGTGGTCGATTCGTTTTCGCGGATCGTTCGCCTCGGCGAGGGCATTTCGGCCACGGGCTGCATCAGCGACGCGGCGATCGAGCGTGCGATTGCCGCCTTAAGCATTTGCCGTGACAAGATCAGGACGCGCAAGGCCAGGCGCCTGCGCCTGATCGCCACCGAAGCCTGCCGGGCCGCTTCGAACGCGGAAGGCTTTCGCAATCGTGTCGCCGCCGAAACCGGTATTCGTCTTGAGGTGATCGACCGCGAGACCGAGGCCGCACTGGCGATGATCGGCTGCTCGCCGCTGATCGACCCGCTGGGGCGGGGCGCCATTCTGTTCGATATCGGCGGCGGATCGACCGAACTGGTGCGGATCGAGCGTGATCCGCTGGTGGCGGGTGCCACCCCGCGCATCAAGGCCTGGATGTCGATCCCGCTCGGCGTGGTCACGCTGGCTGAGCATTTCGGCGGCCGCGATGTCACACCGCAGTCCTACGCCGCGATGGTCGACGAAGTCGCAGGCCATGTCGCGCCATTCGCGGCCGAGCACAGCGGTGATCTTGCGGCCATGCATCTGCTCGGCACCTCCGGTACGGTGACGACGCTTGCCGGCGTCCATCTCAATCTGCATCGCTACGATCGCCGCCGGGTCGACGGAATCTGGATGAGCGATGCGGACATCACCGCGACCATCGCGCGTCTGTTGCGCATGAACTATCAGGAACGCGCCGCCAATCATTGCATCAGCGTCGAGCGCGCCGATCTGGTGCTCGCCGGCTGCGCCATTCTCGACGCGATCCGCGACGCATTCCCGCTGCCGCGGCTCCGGGTCGCCGATCGCGGCCTGCGCGAAGGCATGCTGGTCGAAATGATGCGCGAGGATGGCGCGTTGATCGCCGGTCGCTAGGCACTTCAGTTTCCGGTGTGGTAGAACATTTTGAAATTGGTGGCTTCATCCTTCGAGACGCACGCTGGCGCGTGCTCCTCAGGATGAGGTCCCACCCCTCATGGTGAGGAGCGCGGCAAAGCTGCGCGTCTCGAACCATGAGGCCCCTGGCAAGCAAACCGACATGGCCAAAGACACGACCGGGCGGCTGCATGTCACCGTCAAGAGCGGCGGCAAGCGCAAGCTGTCCTCAAAGCTCTGGCTGGAACGCCAGCTCAACGATCCCTATGTGACCCGCGCCAAGCGGGAGGGCTTTCGCTCGCGTGCGGCCTTCAAACTCACGGAAATCGACGACAAATTTCATCTGCTCACGCCCGGCATGACGGTGGTCGATCTCGGCGCCGCACCCGGCGGCTGGAGCCAGGTCGCCGCCAAACGGATTGGTCTTGCGAGCGGTAAAGGCAGGGTGGTGGCGATCGACCTGTTGGAAATGCCCGAGGTCGCGGGCGTCATTTTCGCGCAACTCGATTTTCTTAGTCCGGACGCGCCAGCGCGATTGATCGCGATGATGGAAGGGCGCGCCGATATCGTGATGTCGGATATGGCGGCCAACACCACCGGCCACCGCAAGACCGACCAGTTACGTATGGTTGGTCTGATCGAAACGGCGGCGGCCTTTGCCGCCGAGGTGTTGAAGCCGGGCGGGACCTTCATCGCGAAAGCCTTTCAAAGCGGCGCCGATGCCGAACTGATGGTTCAGTTGAAACGCGACTTCGCCAGCGTGCGTCACGTCAAGCCGGCCGCGAGCCGGCAGGATTCATCCGAGCGTTATGTGCTCGCGATGGGGTTTCGAGGACAGCCGTCGGCGTAATCGCAAGAATCCTCTTTGCTTTCGCTCCGGTTTCGCGCACGCTTTGTTAAATCCCGGGGAGGGGTTGAAAATGCGAGTTTCAGGAATCCTGGCGCCAAGCGCCTGCTTCGCTGCGCGCTATGTACTGAAACGTCCCCGCCGCGGGTTTCTGCATGTGGTCTTGAACTTGACCTTGGGCGTTTCCGCGCTGTTGGCTCTATCGCAGGCAGCATGGGCAGAAACCGCCTATCCGACCCGGCCTATCACGATTGTGGTTCCTTTCTCGGCGGGTGGCCCCACCGATGCACTCGTGCGCACCTTGAATGAGCGACTGCAGCATTCGCTCGGTCAGCCGCTGATCGTGGAAAATGTGACCGGCGCGGCCGGGACAATCGGGGTCGGGCGCGTCGCACGCGCGGCCCCCGACGGCTACACGGTCAGCGTTGGTCATTGGAGCACGCACGTCATCAACGGCGCGCTCTATCCGTTGCCGTTTGATCTGCTCAAGGACCTGGAGCCGGTCGCGATGCTCACCAGTTATCCGATGCTGCTCCTCGCGAGAAATGACGTGCCTGCGAAGAATCTGACGGAACTGACGTCCTGGTTGAAGGCGAACCAGGATAAAGTCTCCGTTGGCACCATCGGAGTTGGCAGCGCCGCGCATGTCGCCGCCGTATATTACGAGCATCTCGCGGGCCTGAAATTTCAGTTCGTGCCCTATCGCGGCGCCGCGCCCGCCCTGCAGGATCTGATGGGTGGGCGCATCGATTTACTGTTCGATCATCTGCCGAATGCGCTACCGCAGGTGAGGGAGGGCAAGGTCAAGGCTTATGCGGTGACCGCCGACAGCCGATCACCGACCGCGCCTGATATCCAGACGGTAGACGAGGCCGGTCTGCATGGCCTTTACATTAACATCTGGTACGGCCTCTGGGTCCCCAAGGGCACACCGGCGGAGGTCAAAGCCAAGCTGAATGCGGCTGTCGTGGAAGCACTTGCCGACCCGAAGGTACGGCAGCAACTCACTGAACTGGGTCAGGTGATCCCGCCGCGCGACCAGCAAACGCCTGAAGCGTTGGCAACCTATCAGAAAGCCGAAATCGAGAAGTGGTGGCCAATCGTCAAGGCCGCCAACATGAAGGTCGAGTAGAAATCACCCCAGCCGCTGATCTCGCGCGTCCTGGGTGCCCTGGCTTGCCGCCTTGACGGCTTCTTTGTCCGCGCCCTTGCGGCTGGAAATCTCGACCGCCTTGCGGCCTGAGATTTCGTGACCTGCATCGTCAGGCATTTGCCAGAAAAACCACGCCGATACTGCCGATATCAGCGCCACAACGATAAAGGCCGGCGCGAACACATCCGCGGTCAATTCGCTCATGTGGCGTATCCACAAAGTGGATTCCACGCAGAACGCCCCGACCGCGACGCCGGCTGAAACCGCGAGCTGCTGGTTGACGCTGACAAGCGTGGTGGCGCGGCTCATCTGCGGTGGTTCGACTTCGGCATAGGCGACGGTGTTGATCGCGGTGAATTCCAGCGAGCGGAAGAAACCGCCGACGACCAGGATGATCACGATCAGAAGCAGCGGGGTTGTGACGGTGAACAGCGCACAGGCGCCAAGGAAGATTGAGCTGATGACGGCATTCACCGTCATCAGGTTGCGGAAACCGAAGGTTCGAATGAGGCGCGCGGCCAGCGTCTTCATGCCCATGGCGCCGGCGGCGGTGCCAAAGGTGACGAGCCCCGAACGGAACGGCGTCAAGCCGAAGCCCACCTGCATCAACAGCGGCAGCAGAAATGGCAGGGAGCCGATGCCGAGGCGAAACAGGAAGCCGCCGAGGATGCTCGCGCGCATGGTCGGCAGTCGCAGCAGGGCGAAATCAAGCGCCGGAGAAGCGGTTCGACGGGCGTGGATGACGTAGAGCGTCATCGAGATCGAGCCGATCGCCACCAGCGAGGCGACCACGCTCCACGGCAAGAGATTAAGGCCGGCCACCGACAGGCCGAAGGCAATTCCGGACAGTCCGATGCCGGACAGCAGCATCCCATAGAGGTCGAAGGGTTCGGTGTTTTCGCTTTTGATCGGGTCGATGAAGCGCTGGGCCATGAAGATGCCGAGTAGCCCGATCGGAATATTGATCAGGAAGATCCAGTGCCAGGAGAAATAAGTGGTGATGAATCCGCCGAGTGGCGGGCCGACCACGGGCCCTACCAGTGCCGGCACGGTGACCCAGGCCATGGCGTTCACCAGCGCGCTCTTGTCGATCGTGCGCAACAGCACCAGACGCCCGACCGGCGTCATCATCGCGCCGCCGACGCCTTGCAGGATGCGCGCGATCACAAAGCCGGTCACCGATTCCGACAACGCGCAGCCGATCGATCCGGCCATGAAGACGGCGATCGCCGTCGAGAACACCAGCCGTGGGCCGAAGCGGTCGGCGGTCCAGCCGCTCGCCGGAATGAATACGGCGAGCGACAGAAGGTATGATGTGATCGCGAGCTTGAGCGTCAGCGGGCTCGTGCCGATATCGGCGGCAATCGCCGGCAGCGATGTCGCAATGACCGTCGAATCCATGTTCTCCATGAACAGGGCAGTGGCCACGATCAGTGGGATCAAACGTTGCTTGTCCATGGAGATATTTCGTGAGGGCGGGAACCAGAGGAGGTTCCGCGTATTGGCTTGGTGAATGAGGCGGGAATCAGTTAGCCTTTAATTTCAAGCGTTTCCAGCGGGATGTTGTGAAACGGCTTCGCTTGTCGTTTGTGGCGATTTTGTGCGGAAACCTTAATGGGGGGCCACCTGCATAGCTTCCCCGTTGGATATGCTTGAGATGGGGTTGTACCCCCGGGGGTATCGTGAGAGCTAGGCCGCAGCACGAGCTGGGTTGCTCACCATTTCCCGTATCAATTCTTGAGAAGGAAAAGCCCGAAATGGGGTTTCGTTTGCTGTTTATTGTCCCGCTCCTCTTTGCAATGGCTCCAGTTGAAGCCTCCGCCGAGGGCCTTCTGCATCGCGCATCGTGCTCGGTCGTACGCTATTACGTCGCCAAGTACAGCGCTGAAATGGCCGAGGCCTACGCACGCAGCAAGGGCGCGACCGAAGCTGAAATCGAGGCCGCCCGGCGTTGCCTTGATAGCGGATCGACGCGTGTTCGCACCGCGCAGGATACCCACTAAACCAACTAAAAGTGATTGCCGCGGGATGTGCGCTTAATGCGTGCGCCCGCGGTTCTTTTTCGTCCTTAAATGACGGCGGTTGTGGGCCCACCGCAGGGATGCGGATTTGGCCTCTTTGATTCGTCATGGTGGCGTGCTATCGACCACCGCCAACCCTACCGATGGGCCTTGATTCGACGACGAAGTCCGCTTCGCCGGCGCATCGGCTTATCCGGGGATCTTACGCGGCGCGTGAGCCGCCGGATGGAGTTGGTAAATGGCGCAGGTGCAGGGACTTCAGGCGATCAGCGAAGCCTTTACGTTCGACGACGTACTCCTGAAGCCTGGCCTCTCCGACATCCTCCCCTCAGAAGCCGATATCCGCTCGCGCGTCACCCGCGCCATCCCGCTTAATATTCCGATCATGGCCTCCGCCATGGACACCGTTACCGAAGCGCGCATGGCGATTGCGATGGCGCAGGCGGGCGGGGTGGGCGTCATTCACCGCAATTTCGATCCCGAGGGTCAGGCGGCGCAGGTTCGTCAGGTCAAGAAGTTCGAGTCGGGCATGGTGGTCAATCCGCTCACCATCGGTCCGGATGCGATGCTGTCGGACGCACTCGCACTGATGAACGCCCACGGCTTTTCCGGAATTCCGGTAGTCACCGGCAGCGGTGAGGGACGGCCGGGAAAACTGGTCGGCATTCTCACCAACCGTGACGTGCGCTTCGCCACCGACCCGAAGCAGAAGGTCTCCGAGCTGATGACCCACGCCAACCTCGTGACCGTGCGCGAGGGCGTCAGCCAGGACGAAGCCAAGCGCATGCTGCACCAGCATCGTATCGAAAAGCTCTTGGTGGTCGACGATCAATATCGCTGCGTTGGCCTGATCACTGTAAAGGACATGGAAAAGGCAGTCGCCCATCCGCTCGCCTGCAAGGACGCGCAGGGCCGTTTGCGCGTCGCGGCCGCAACCACCGTCGGCGAGGACGGCTTCGACCGCACCGGGCGATTGATCGATGCCGGCGTCGATTTGATCGTGGTCGATACCGCCCACGGTCATTCCGCGCGGGTGCTGGAAGCTGTCAACCGCATCAAGCGCTTGTCGAACGCGGTGCAGGTGATTGCGGGCAATATTGCCACGAAAGAAGGCGCGCAGGCGCTGATCGATGCCGGCGCCGACGCGATCAAGGTTGGCATTGGTCCAGGCTCGATCTGCACCACGCGCATTGTCGCGGGCGTCGGTGTGCCCCAGCTCACCGCGATCATGGATGCGGTCGAAGCGGCGAAGAAGGCCGATGTGCCGGTGATCGCCGACGGCGGCATCAAATATTCCGGCGATCTCGCGAAAGCGCTCGCCGCCGGCGCCGACATCGCCATGGTCGGCTCGCTGCTCGCCGGCACCGATGAGACGCCCGGCGAAGTGTTTCTGTGGCAGGGCCGCTCCTACAAGGCCTATCGCGGTATGGGCTCGGTGGGCGCGATGGCGCGCGGCTCGGCCGACCGCTACTTCCAGCAGGACATCAAGGATACCCTTAAGCTCGTACCTGAAGGCATCGAGGGGCAGGTGCCGTATAAGGGGCCGGTCGGCAACGTCATGCACCAGCTCGCCGGCGGCCTGCGCGCCGCGATGGGCTATGTCGGCGCGCGCAATATCGCCGAATTCCACGAGAAGGCGCAGTTCGTGCGCATCACCGGCGCGGGCTTGCGCGAAAGCCACGTCCACGACGTGACGATCACGCGTGAGGCACCGAATTATCCCGGCGGGGGATGATCTATAAGGCTGCCGTCCCTGCGGAAGCAGGGACCCATATCTACCGACATTGATGTGGCGTTAGGCCGGAGTCCCCAGCCCGCTCGATAGCCACTGCCTGTGGTTATAGGTCCCCGCGTCCGCGGGGACGGCAAGAAATAAAGCGCGCCCATCAGAGCCACAGATGGCCGCATACGCATCATGCAACATGGCGTATGGGGTGCGCGGACCATCCATAGTACATCCGGCGGCAACGTGGGCCTTTTGGCCCTGAAGGTTTCGCCGGATGTTGGATCGAAGACTGGAAGCACCACTGTCGGCGCCCGCGATGGACGGCTTGCCGTTCGAGCGCCGGATCTGGGCGGTCGTCGCGGTCTCCGTGGCTGTCGGGATGGCTTCGCTTGATACCGCGATTGCCAACATCGCGCTGCCGGCGATCGCCACCGACCTGAAGGTGAGCCCGGCCGATGTGGTCTGGGTCGTCAACGCCTATCAGATCGCGCTGGTGGCGACGTTGTTGCCGCTCGGCGCGCTCGGTGAGATCGTTGGCTACAAGCGCATTTACCTCGGCGGCCTGTTGCTGTTCACGGTTGCCTCGCTCGGCTGCGCCTGCGCCTGGTCGTTGCCAACTCTTTTGATCGCGCGCGTGTTGCAAGGCCTCGGCGCCAGCGGTCTCATGAGCGTCAATTCGGCGCTGATCCGTTTCATCTATCCAAACCGGATGCTCGGCCGCGGATACGGCTATAACGCGATGGTGGTCGGCACGGCCATGACGCTGGGGCCGACGATTGCCTCCGGCATTCTGGTGTTCGGGGCGTGGCCGTGGCTGTTCGCGGTCAACATTCCCTTTGGCTTCGTGGCGATCGTGATCGCCATTCGGACGTTGCCGCGGACGCCGCGGGCCCACCATGCCTTTGATTTTCTCGGCGCGATCCTGGCCACGTTGTGCCTTGGCCTCGTTATTCTCGGTGTCGGCAGCGCGGCGCATAAGGCCGAACCGGGTCTGGTATCGGCCGAACTCGTATTGGGGCTGGTGCTGGGGATCGTTCTGATCCGCCGCCAGGCCGATCATCCGGCGCCGATGCTGCCGATCGACCTGTTTCGCAGGCCCATGTTTGCGTTGTCGGCTGCCACGGCGGTCTGCTCGTTTGCGATCCAGGGCATCGGCTTCGTGTCGCTGCCGTTTTACTTCGAGGATGTTCTGCATCGCTCGCAGGTCGAAACCGGTTTCTTCATGACGCCGTGGCCGCTGGTGGTGGCGATCATGGCGCCCGTCGCCGGTCGCTTGAGCGATCGTTATCCGGTAGGGCTGCTCGGTGGTGTCGGCCTCGTCCTGCTCGGGATCGGCATGGCGCTGCTGGCGATGCTTCCGGCCGAGCCAAGCATCGCCAATATCGTCTGGCGCATGGCGATTTGCGGGGTCGGTTTCGGATTCTTCCAGACACCAAATCTCCGGGCGATTATGTCGAGCGCGCCGCAGGGGCGCAGCGGCGGGGCCAGCGGCATCGTCGCGACCGCGCGTCTCACCGGACAAACCATCGGCGCCGCGTTGGCCGCGTTTTGCTTCGCGCTGGCGGGGCGGGAAGGTGCAACACTGGCGCTGGCGCTCGGCGCCGGATTTGCCGCGGTCGGCAGCGTGATGAGCTTTTTGCGGCTGACGGTCAATCCGCGCGCGGTTTGATCGCCGTTATCAGCCCCGCCGCACGCTGGCGCCGCCGTCCACGGGTAGCGTCACGCCGGTGATGAAGCTTGCTTCATCGGAGGCCAGAAACAGCGCGGCATTGGCGACATCCCATGCGGTGCCCATCTTGTGGCGCAGCGGCACCTTGGCGTCGCGGTCAGCGGCGACTTCGGCGCGAGTCTTCTTAAAGGCTTTGGCGCGGGTATCGACCGCCATCGGCGTATCCATCAGCCCCGGCAGGATCACATTGGCGCGGATGCCGTATTCGGCATTCTGATAGGCGAGCTGTTCGGTGAAGGCGATCATCGCTGCTTTCGTCGCCTTGTAGGCCACATAAGGATAGGTCGTGATCGCCGCCATCGAGGAAATGTTGATGATGGCGCCGCTCTTTTGTTCGCGCATGATCGGGATCGCGTATTTCGCCGCCAGAATGCAGCTCTTCAGATTGATCGCGACGCAAGTGTCGAGCGCAGCTTCCGTGATCTGAAGCAGTTCGGCGTTGCCGCCTGCGAGACTGACGCCGACATTGTTGTGGAGGATGTCGAGGCGGCCCCAGCGCGCTCGCGCTTCATCCACCATCGCCTTGAGGTCGCGCTCTTGGGTGACATCGGCTTCAAATGCGAGCGCCTTGCCGCCTTTGGCCCCAATCAGATCAGCGGTTTCCTGCGCGGAAGCGAGGTTACGGTCCACGCACAGCACGCAAGCGCCTTCACGCGCAAAGGTGATCGCCGTGGCGCGGCCATTGCCCACGCCTTCGCCCGGGCTTTGGCCGGCGCCAACCACAATCGCGATACGATCTTTCAGCCGCATGTTTCACTCCCGCAAAATGGATACCGCGCAAGACAACTTGACGGTATCGCTTCGTTGCGGGCGAGCTTATTAACCTTTGCGGGCTTCGGGCAAACGCCGGTCCATCTCGGTGACGATGGTGTGGGCGCGCTCGGTGGTCTTCCAGCGCAGTTCGAATTCGGTAGGCTGGGCGGATGTCTTGACGAGATAGGCCAGCGCGGCGTTGCTCATGTCTGCGATCACAAACGCCATCAGGGCCAGTCCGATCGCCGCCGCAAGGCCGTGGCGGATCATGTCGCGGTAGCTGCGATAGCCGGTCTGGAAATAGATCGCGATCATCAGCGCGACCGTGATGCCGGCGACGGCGCCAGCCAGCACCGGCATCAGCAAGCCGCCTCCGCCGTCGACACCCTGGTCGGGCCAGATGCCTGACGTATCCGGCATGGATGCGAGAAGCGACTGGAAGAGAGTGGTCGCCTCAAGGGCAGCGTTGCGGATCGGATCGAGGTTCATGGTCGTATCTCGGGCCAAAAGAGGAAGATTAACGCGGACGCTTTCACAGAGTTCGTCGTGCAGGGCGGCATCGGGGTTCAAGCGGCAGCCGTCTATTCATTGGGCACTTCATTGTCATGCGGGCATGGCGCCGCTATAGCGGGTGGCACGGGGCATTTTCCAAAAACGGGGGCTCATATGTCGATCCAGAGTGTCTTGCTGCCGGTTTTCGTCCTGATTGGGCTCACTTTCGCGCTTCTGCTCGGCATGTTCGGGGCGCGCCGTAATGCTCTCGTCAGCAGGCAAACCCAGATCAAGGACATCGCCTTGGGCCAATCGAATTGGCCCGTTCGCGCCACCCAGATCGGCAACTGCTACCGGAACCAGTTCGAACTACCCATTCTCTTCTACGTTTTGATCGCGATCGCCTTGCCGCTGCGCCATGCCGATCTCATCATCGTGATCCTGTCCTGGGTGTTCGTGGTCACCCGACTGGTGCATGCCGGTGTCTTCGTGAGTTCCAACGATCTCGGGCGGCGTTCGATTGCGTGGCCCGCCGGCGCGCTTGTGCTGCTCGCCATGTGGGTCTATTTCGCGCTGAAGATTCTGCTTCTGATTTGAAGCGCCTGATCACTCCAATCGAAAGATTTGAATGACCCCCGCAGCGCGGCTTTCGGCAGCGATTGAGCTGTTAGAGACCATCGACGACCAGCGTGTTCCCGCCGCCAAAGCCTTGAAGGAGTGGGGCACCGCGCATCGCTTCGCAGGCTCCGGCGACCGCGCCGCGATTTCAGGCCTGGTCTGGGACGTGCTGCGGCGGCGCGCCTCCAGCGCCTGGATCATGGGCAGCGACACCGCGCGCGCGCGCCTGCTCGGCATGCTCCATCTCGAGCGTAAGCTCGATGCCGACCAGATCGCCGCTCTGTGCGATGGCAGCCGCTTTGCGCCCTCGGCCGTGAGCGATGCCGAACGGTCAGCGCTGACTTCCAATTCGCTCGACAAGGCGCCCGCCCATGTGGTGGGCGATTACCCGGAATGGCTCGATCCCTATTTGGCGGAAGTGTTCGGCGACGACCGCGCGCTGGAAGCCACCGCCATGGCGAGCCGCGCGCCGCTCGACCTGCGCGTCAACACGCTCAAGGCCACGCGTGAGAAGGTGCTGGCCTCGACCGCGCATCTTGGCGCTGCGCCAACAAAGTGGTCGCCGATCGGGCTTCGCATTGAGCTCGGCGCGGATGCCCGCAATCCCGGCATTCACGCCGAGGAAGCCTTCATCAAAGGCATGATCGAGGTGCAGGACGAAGGCTCGCAACTGGCGGCGCTGTTGTCGGCTGCCAAGCCGGGTGAGCAGGTGATTGATCTCTGTGCGGGTGCCGGCGGCAAGACGCTGGAGCTCGCAGCGCAAATGCAAGGCAAGGGACGGTTGATCGCGACCGATCACGACAAGCGGCAGTTGGCGCCGATCCATGAGCGGCTGTCGCGCGCCGGCGTGCACAATTGCGACGTGCGGACGCCGCGAGGTGAGGGCGATGCGCTCTCCGACATTCGAGCGTCAGCCGATCTGGTGATGATCGACGCGCCCTGCACGGGAACCGGAACCTGGCGGCGCAATCCGGACGCCAAATGGCGGATGCGGCCGGGCGCGCTGGAGATCCGTCTGAAGGACCAGGCCGAGGTGCTTGATCACGCGGCAAGTCTGGTCAAGCCGGGCGGCCGCATCGCCTATGTCACCTGCTCGGTGCTCACCCCTGAGAATGGTGGCCAGATCCGCAGCTTTATGGCGCGCCACCCGGATTTCGCCATCGTGCCGCCCAAGGAGACCGTGGCGGCGCTCTGGGACAAGGCCGAGGATTTCGCCGCCGCCACGCTCCAGTCGGCGGAGGGGCTTCTGATGACGCCGCGCCGGACGGGGACGGACGGGTTTTTCGTGTCGGTGCTGAGGAAGACATAGCGCCCCAAGCCGTCATTCCGGGGCGATGCTAAGCATCGAACCCGGAATCTCGAGATTCCCCGATGCGCAATTGCGCATCTGAGGTCTGGTGCTTACGCACCATCCCGGAATGACAGGAAAAGCCCCTGGAAATGACGGGAAAGACCGCCTTTCAAGGGTTGCGACGCCGCCGCCCGTCGCGTAATTCCTTGATATGACAGCAGCCCAGCAAGCCCGCGAGTCGGTGCCCTCCACGGCCTCGGCGCATGACAAGATTCTGATTGTCGATTTCGGCAGCCAGGTGACGCAACTGATCGCGCGCCGGGTGCGCGAGGAGGGCGTCTATTCTGAAATCGTGCCGTTCCAGAAGGCCGAGGCCGCCTTCCGCGAGATGCAGCCGAAAGCCGTGATCCTCTCCGGCGGGCCGGCCTCGGTGCTGGACAAGGACGCGCCCGCGGCCCCGATGTCGATCCTCAATGCAGGGGTTCCTGTGCTCGGCATCTGCTACGGCGAGCAGACCATGGCGCAACAGCTCGGCGGCAAGGTCGAGCCCGGGCTTGTCAGGGAGTTCGGCCGCGCCACCATCGAGGTCACGGATGATTGCGCGCTGTTCGATGGCGTCTGGCAGAAGGGCGGCCGTTACGACGTCTGGATGAGCCACGGCGACCGCGTTACGCAAT